>ORMF010230582.1_pt1 | contig 58553 bp, 61 predicted proteins | sample 1779871 | NCBI WGS metagenome assembly ORMF01 (sample SAMEA104232316, study PRJEB22302) | groundwater metagenome | biome: forest; feature: aquifer; material: groundwater | place: USA | collected 2011-08-07 | depth 5.4 m | reverse complement strand
GCGCCCCTCGACAGGCTCGGGACCGGGGTCGTGAGCGGAGTCGAACGGCTCGGGATGACAACCACTTGGCACAAGCCTTAGATAGCCACGAGCACATCCGCGCCGTCAATCTTCACTTCATACGTTGGAACCTTCATGCCGGCGTCCACGCCCATCATTCCGGTCCGACAATCGAACTGCCAGCCGTGCCAGGGGCACTCGACTTTGTGTCCATCGAGATAGCCTTCGCCCAGCGGTCCGCCGCGATGGACGCAAACGTTGTCGAGGGCGTAGAAGGTCCCCTCCACGTTGCACAGCGCGATGGTTTTGCCGTTCACGGTGACTTCTTTGAGCTGGCCGGGTGCGAGGTCGGTCACTGAAGCTACTCTGACGAACTCCGGCATTCGATTGCTTCTCCTATCGAAGGCTGATTTCAGGCGGCGTTTGAGGCCACCGCAGACGGCGGCGCGAATTAGCGGGGTTGCGGGGTTTGGGCGATCATGATCTGCTTGCGGAAGTCTTCGACCATCGTCTCCTCCAGGCGGATTTGTGTGGGCCGCCGGGCGAGCGTCATCTGGTCGATTTTATCCTGCAGCTTCAGCAGCGCGTAAAAGAGATTCTCCGGCCGGGGCGGACAACCGAGGACGTAAACGTCAACCGGTACGATTCGATCCACTCCCTGAAGCACAGCGTAGGTGTTGAACGGACCGCCGACGCTGGAGCAGGCTCCCATCGAGATGACCCATTTGGGATCGGGCATCTGGTCGTAGACGCGCTTGAGGACCGGCGCCATCTTCAGAGTTACGGTTCCAGCCACGATCATCAGGTCGGACTGGCGGGGGCTGGGACGAAACACCTCGGCGCCGAACCGCGCTATGTCGAAGCGCGAGGTGGTGCTTGCGATCATCTCAATAGCGCAACAGGCCAAACCAAACGTCATCGGCCAAATGGCGGACTTGCGCGCCCAGTTGAAAACGTAATCAACCGTCGTGATGAGGAAATTTTTCTCAAATTTGTTCTGGATGAATGACATTCGTTTTATTCATTGGGAGAGCCTGTTTTAACGGTCACGGCCCTCTTCCCGCCCAAATACTCAAACTACCCAAAGCGGGAGCGAAAGTCAAGGCAATCGCCGCTGACGGATACGCGGCCGTGAGGGCTAGAGTGGATCATTGAGTTCGTATTGAGTTGGTGCGGATAAGAGGACTCGAACCTCCACGACCTTGCGGCCACTAGGACCTGAACCTAGCGCGTCTGCCAGTTCCGCCATATCCGCATCATGGCTAACTTTCATTCTGGCTGTCGCGAGCGCGCTTGTCAATCCGCCCCCTTCGCTAGGTGCAATTAGAAGTGAGAGTCAGCTACCTCAAATGAAAAGCAGATCCCTCGTCGAAGACTCCTCGGGATGACATCGTCCTTTAAGATTTCAGGATGATGTCATCCTGACGACCAACGGAAGGAAGGATCTGCTTTTTCAGCCGAGTGTGCCTCTCACTTCTAATTGCACCCCCTTCGCTTCGGTTTGACACTGATTCGGAAAGGTGCTACTTATAGGGCATCGTACGGCGCGTGGGCCTGTGGCGCAGTTGGGAGCGCGCTTCAATGGCATTGAAGAGGTCAGGGGTTCGAATCCCCTCAGGTCCACCATTTCTTCCTATTGGATGCCGAAAATCCTCCAGGGCTTCCGCGGCGCTCGCCAAAAATGCTTTTGGGATCTGGCCTTTTTTTCTGGAGGATGGATTCATCGTCGATTCATCATGGATTCATGGACCCCGGCTCAGGTATAATCGGCAGGATCGTTTCGGCAGGAAAAATTCGCATACAGTTGGGAGGTTCATTTTATGGGTCGCACAGCTAGATACTGTCTGATGCTTATGTTCGTGGTCTTGGCCGGCGTAAGGGTTGGCGCAGCCGATTGCGGCTATGCCGATGCGCTGCGGTTGCATTGGGCTCGGACCCGCAAGATGCTCACGGCGATCGCGGCGGCGATGCCGGAGAGCAAGTACGATTACCGGCCGGTCAAGGAAGTCCGCAGCTTTCGGGAGATGCTGCTGCACCTGGTCGAGGATGGGTACTCCCATGTCGGGTATGTCAAAGGCATGACCCGCGAGCAGTCCGGGAAGCTGACGGAGAAGTACAAAGGCTTGAAGACGCGGGCGGAGCTTCTGAAGGCGCTCGACGAAAGCTATGATTACGGGGACAAAGTTCTCAGCGAGCTGACCGACCAGAACGCCATGGAGATGGTCAGCGGCATGCGCGCCGAGAAGATGACCCGAGTCGAGGCGGCACTGGTGGCCTTCGAAGACCAGATGGACCACTACGGCAATTTCGTGGTCTATTTGAGGATCAATGGAATCGTGCCGCCCGATACGCTCAATGCCGACGCGGAACGAAAGGCGAACACAAAACAGACTCCTCCAACGATGGACGAGCACATGCACTAAGGCGTTCGGATCGCCCGGCGGTTTCGCGCCGGGTCATGGAACGCCTTCCTGTCGCAAAACGATTGCACGAGGGGATCTTTGGAGTCGAGGGAGCCGCAGCCTGTTCGTCCGAGCGGACGGGCCTGCCGCCGGCTCCCTTGCCAAAAGTTCGCGCCGGCTATTGGACCGTTCTTCCGAACATTCTCACGGCAACGCGAACACATAGAACGCATTGTGGCCGCGCGGAATCGTCAGTTTGGGCGCCTGGCTGAGCACCCCGGCGGTGCCCGACTGCCCCTCTCCCGTCATCACCAAAACGTACTGCTTGCCGTTCACCGCGTAGGTGATGGTGCTGGAAATAATGGACCCTCCGACAATTGTTTCCCAAAGGATTTTGCCAGTATCGGGGTCAAATGCCCTGAACCGGCGATTGAGATCGCCCCAAAAGAACAGGTCCCCGGCAGTGACCAGCGCAGCGCCGTTGCCGGGAACGGGCGAAGTGTAAATCGTCTGGACCTGGCCCGTGACCATGTTGATCTTGGCGATTCCGGTGAATTGATTGATATCGGAGCCGGGGCGCGGGATGCCGAAGCGGGGGCCGTAGCCGGACTCGCTGTCCTGTTTCGCGGTCATATCCAGGCAGGAGTCGTGATAGGGGACGAAGAGGGAGTTTCTGCCGGGATCATACGCCATGGGCCACCAGCTCTTGGTGTTGAACGCGCAAATGATGTGCCGCTCGCCATCCTTCTTGAAGACCGAGTCCCAATTGATGTAGGTTTTGCCGGTTTCCACGTCCACGCGCGAGACTGTGTTGTAAGGCGAGTCGTAAGGAAACGGTGAGGCCCACAGAAACTCGCCGGTAGCGCGGTCGAGCACCCAGACCCCTCCGCCCTCCGCGACCACCGCCGCCACGTCCCTCTGCTCGCCGGGGCGAATCTTTGGGTTGATCCATTTGACGGCTTTCGGATCGGGATTCAGGGCCGTCCGAAATAGGACCCGCTCGTGAATGAAGTCTTGGTCCCAATCGTCTCCCGGCAAATGCTGGAAATACCAGACGAGCTTACCCGTGTCGGGATTCAAGGCCACCGTGGAGTTGCTATAGGCATCGGCGGGAGAGGAGCGCGGAATATCATCCGGATTGCCATTGTGGCGCTTCAGTCGCGTGTAAGGGGTGGGATTGGCTATGCTCCAATAGAGCAAGTGTCGCGCGGGATCATAGGAGCCAGGCAGCCCCCAGGTCGAAGCTTTCCTTTTTTCCACAGGCACGCTACCCCAGGAATCTCCCCCCGGCTCTCCCGGCGCCGCGGTCGTGTAAAACTTCCACACTTCCTTGCCGGTGCGCGCATCGTGCGCCGAGATGAAGCAGCCCTCTCGAGTTTTATCGCTCTGGCAAGCTCGCCCCGCGATCACCTTGCCTTCGACTACGATGGGACCGGCGGTGTGTTGCGTGCCCGACTTATAATCGTGCGCCTTGGTTTCCCAGCGTAACTCGCCGGTCCGAGCGTCCAGGGCGACGATATAGCCGTCGTGGGCAGTATAGAGGACAAGGTCTTCAAAGATGGCCAGGCTCTTGGTACGAACCGCCAACCCAATGTAAGTCCCCATGTCGGCGGGGAACTTGCGCCGGTATTCCCAGAGCAGGTCGCCCGTGGCCCCATCCAGCGCCACAACGCCGCCGCCCGGCATGACGGAATAGATGACGCCCCCGTGAACGATGGGGATGTGCTCCGAGGTGCCCACTTCGAATCCTCGCGCCCACGCCATGCGAAGCTGGCCCACATTCTGGCGGTTGATCTGATTGAGTGGGCTGAAGCGCTGCGCGTCATACGTTCGGCTAAACATCAGCCAGTCGTCGGGACTGGGGTTCAAAAGCATCTCCTGCGTGACCGGCGTGAAGTTTTTCACCTGAGCCGAGACCGGCGGCGGAAACGCTCCGGAGACAATGAACCAGGCAAGGGACGTAACGAAAACTCTCATCGCGAAGGAAGCGCCGTTCATTTTGCTGCTCCTCTCTGCATTACTTCCGTTTAGACGTGTGGCCGAGGGCCGACCGGCCGCAGCTTGCGCTGCCGGGTTCCGTCCAGTGGAGAAAACCCCCGTCTCCGTGGGATTCTATCACGTGTTTCGATCCGGGAGAACGCTCGTTCTTCGAACTCCGCCTGCGCGCAATCCCAAGCGAACGGCGATCCTGTTTCCGAAGGATTGCCGAACTACGTTAAAATAGAAAATTGAGTCGTTGCAAAACCTGTTATAGCGTGTGGGAAGGGCACGGTTTTAACCGTGCCGAAAGCAAATGGTGAAGCGGGCGGCTTTAGCCGCTGAGGGCACAGGACGCACCTCAGGGGCTAAAGCCCCCTTCCTACCGTCGTGTGATCGGCACGGCTGAAGCCGTGCCCTTACGGCACCCGCCAATGCTATACAGCAACTCTGAAGATGATTAGCATGAAGTTGGGAACGCCGGCCTTGCCGAATCGAGATGACCTGTTGATCCGGGAGGCGGCGTAGCGTAAGATTTCCTGTTGCCTCCTCAAGTGGCACATGTGACGGTTTTATGACTCTGGCAGAACTCTGTGTAAAACGGCCGGTTTTTGCGGTGATGCTCATCGGCTTTCTGGTCGTGCTGGGAATCTTTTCTTTCCGCGACCTGGGCGTGGACTTGTTTCCCAAGTCCGATCCGGCCACGGTCACGATCGCGGTTCAATTGCTGGGAGCGGGGCCGGAGGAGATCGCCACCCAGGTGGTGTTGCCGCTGGAGGAGGCGATCAGCAGCGTCAGCGGCCTGGACGAGATGACTTCGAAATCGACCGAAGGGCTGGGATTCATCAGTTGCAAGTTCGTTTTGGAGCGCGATACCGAAAGCGCCGCGCAGGACATCCGTGAAAAAGTGGCCGGAGCGTTACGCAATCTCCCCTCGAACATAGAGCCGCCCATCATTCAAAAAGTGGATCCGGATTCGGACCCGGTTCTGGTGCTGGTGGTGGCCGGCGCCAAGAACATGCGCGAGACCACCGAGATCGCCGACAAGGAGGTCAAACGGGCGCTCGAGACGGTGGACGGCGTCGGCGAAGTCAACCTCAGCGGCGGCCTCGAACGCCAGATCCGCATCTTCGCGGACGCGGAGAAGCTGGAAGCGTACGGGATCACCATCAATCAGCTCCAGCGGGCCATCCAGAGCGAAAACGTGGAGGTTCCCGGAGGAAGAATCAGCCGGGGCGATTTGGAGTACAGCGTCCGAACGGTGGGCCGCATCAAAGCCAGCGATCAGTTTGAAAAAATCATCGTCGCCAACGTCAATGGATCGCCGATCCACGTGAAGGACCTGGGAAGGGTGGAAGACAGTTCTCCCGATCGTAGGACGTGGAACATGGTGGAAGACCGTTCCGGCGTGCCGCAGGAAAACGTCTCGCTCCAGGTGCGCCGCCAATCGGGGACCAACACCGTCGAGGTGGTCGCCGGGCTCAAGAAGAAGCTGGCCGAAATCCGAAAAAGACTGCCGCCGGGGATCAGCGTCCAGATCATCAAGGATGGTTCGGTGTTCATCAACGCGTCGGTCAAGTCGCTGGAAGAACACCTGCTGATCGGGAGCCTGCTGGCGAGCCTGGTGGTCCTGCTGTTCATCGGGAATCTGCGCTCGGTCCTGATCGCCGCGCTGGCCATTCCCACCTCGATTATCGCCACGTTCACGCTGCTCAAGGCGATGGACTTCACCTTGAACAACATGACGTTGCTGGCGATGACGCTGGCGGTGGGAATCGTGATTGACGACGCCATTGTAGTGCTCGAAAACATTGTCCGATGGATCGAGGAAAAGCAATACGAACCCAAGCGCGCGGCCATCGAAGCGACGCACGAGATCACGCTGGCGGTGCTGGCGACCACCTTGTCTCTGGTCATTATCTTTGTCCCTATCGCTTTCATGACGGGCTATGCGCGCCGCTTTGTAAATCAATTCGGATGGACCATGGCGGTCTCGGTCCTGGTTTCGATGCTGGTGGCCTTTACGCTGACTCCCATGCTCAGCTCGCTGATCTTGAAGCGTTCCGGCGGCGGTCCGGAGGGCGCGCGGGAGCATACCTCGAAAGACAATCGCTTCTTTGCCTGGGTGGATCGTATTTACGGACGCTCGCTGGAGTGGGCGCTCAACCACCGCTGGCTGGTGGTGGCGATGGCCCTCGCGACATTCGCGGTGACCTTCCCGCTGAATTCCAGGATCGGCCGCGACTTCATTCCCTCGGACGATCAGAACGAGATGCAAGTGATGCTGGATACCCCGGTCGGCTCCTCGGTGGACGGCACAGCCCACATCACCACCGAGATGGCGCACCGTATCGTGAAGGTTCGCGGAGTCGAGTACGTCAATCCCAACATGTACGAACGCTCCAATCACATCCACATGTATGTCCGCCTCAAAGACATCTCTGAACGCGATTACACGGACTATGACGTGGCGGCGGATATCCGCAAGTCGCTTTCCGACTTCAAGGGCGCCAACGTTCGAATCGCGATGCCTCAACCGCTGGGCGGCGGCGGAGATAATGTCGGAGGAATCCGTCCGATGATCCTGGGACCCGATTTCGATAAGGTGATCGAACTCGCCCAAAAGGCCGCGGTAAATATGAAGAAGGTGCCGGGACTGCTCGACGCTTACGTCGACGTGGTCGTCAACAGCCCGGAGTTCGAGGTTGAAATCGACCGCCAGCGCGCCTCCGACCTGGGGGTGAGAGCCGCCGATGTTGCGAACGCCGTGCGCCTCATGATCTCGGGCACCGATCAGATATCCACCTATAAAGAGGGTGAAGAACAGTACGATGTGACGATGCAGTTATTGCCGGAGCAGCAGAAAAACCCGGCGACGCTATCGAGGCTGATGATCCCCTCGCTGAAGGTCGGCCAGGTGCGGCTGGAAAACGTCGCCACCGTCAAGCGCGGCTATAGTCCCATGAAGATCGATCGCTATAACCGGCAGTTTGCGGTATCGCTGGGCGCCACCAACGCGCCGGACTTTCCGCTCGACGCCGCGATCCGTGCCATCAGCGTCGAGATTGAAAAAGTCGGCCTCCCGCCGGGTTACAGCTATAAGTTCACCGGATCGGCAAAACAACTCGACGAGACGACACACAACCTGATCATCGCATTTTTACTGGCCTCGATCTTTATGTACATGGTGCTGGCGGCGCAGTTCGAGAGCTTCCTGCACCCGTTTGCGATCATGCTGAGTTTGCCTCTCTCCCTCCCGTTTGCGCTCTTCTCGTTGTGGATTACACACCGCACTCTTAACCTGTGGAGCGCGCTGGGAGTGCTGTTGCTGCTGGGAATCGTAAAGAAGAACGGTATTCTTCAGATTGACTACATGAATAAACTGCGCGAGGAAGGCGTCCCGCTGCGCGAGGCCATCCTAAAGGCCAACCACGTCCGGCTGCGCCCCATTCTCATGACGACCTTCTCGATCGTCGCGGGGCTGATCCCGACGGCCATTGGCATCGGCGCCGGCTCGTCGCAGCGCTCGGCGATCGCGGTGACGATCATCGGAGGCCAAACGCTCTGCCTGCTGCCCACGCTGCTGATCACTCCCGTTGCGTATTCCCTTTTGGCCGGACTCTCGGAAAAGCAGGTCTTCCAGCGTGCCAACGCCCAACTGGCGCGGCTGCGGATGGGCTTGGCGCGGGTCTTCACGATGCACTTCCGTTAATCTCCCAATCTAATCAGCGAGGATTTTCGATGAGCGAAATGATGCAGGACTTCCGCGACGAGTTTCTGCGCTACAGGATCATCGCCGAAAAAGCTCTCGCCCAGGCGCCGGACCATGGTTTGAACCGGATCCCGGCACCGGAGGCAAACTCCCTCGCGATGATCGTTCGGCACATCAGTGGAAATCTTGTCTCGAGGTTCACCGACTTCCTGACCACTGACGGAGAAAAGCCGTGGCGCAAACGTGACTCGGAATTTGAAGGCAGGGAATACACGCGAAAGGAAGTGGACGAGCTTTGGCAGCGATGCTGGACCGTCCTCGACCGCCAACTGGCTTCGCTGACCGATGCCGACCTTGCGAAAACCGTGTATACGAGGGGCCGCGCGCACACGGTCCATGAAGCGCTGGCGCGGTCGCTCGCGCACCTTTCGCACCATGTCGGCCAGATCGTTTTGCTGGCGCGCATTTCCTGCGAGGCCGATTGGAAGTGGATCGGCATTCCCAAGGGGATGTCGGAGACGTATAACCAAAGCCCAACGATGGAGAAAGGACCAAAACCGTAACTTTCGGTCTGAAACGAATAATTCCACAGTGCATTTCCCCACCGGGTGGTGTCTCAGTTTGACGTAAGGGCATGGCTTCAGCCAAGCCGAACAAGCCAGCCGCCAACCGGGGCTTTAGCCCCTGAGGTTCCCCCTCAGCGGTTAAAACCGCTGTGAGATTCGCCGTTGCGGCACGGTTGAAACCGTGCCCTTACGGTCGGGAAAATTCAAACTGAGACACCACCCCACCCGCCGAACTCGGATCGTTTCCTGCGACATGTTAGAATTAATAATTGGCGCCTAATCCATCTCGTTCCAGGGAGCATCCATCATGAATGAGCACAATCCGTATCTCCTGCCGCGCGGAGTTGATCCGGTTCACTACGACATTGCGCTCCAGCCCGATCTTTCGAATTTCACGTTCTCGGGATCGGAGACCATCCAACTCTCGATTAAGGAACCAACCTCCAGAGTGGTGCTCCACGCCCTCGAGTTGAAGATCAAAAAGGCGTGGCTCCAAAATCCGCATGGCGGCGAATCACGCAAGCCCGCACGCATCACGCGCAGCAAAAAAATGGAGACGATCACGCTCGACTTCGGTGAGCCGATCCAGCCGGGCGAGGCGGAGTTGTATTTGGAATTCAAGGGCGAGCTGAACGACAAGATGCACGGCTTTTACCGCACGTCGTATCTTGTCAATGGCGCCAAGACATGGGGCGCGGCGACACAATTCGAAGCAACCGACGCACGGCGCTGCTTTCCGTGCTGGGACGAGCCGGAGCGCAAGGCGACGTTTACTGTCACGCTGACCGTGCCGGAGCACATGATGGCGCTCTCGAATATGCCGGTCTCCCAGGAATCGAAGGCGAAAAAGGGTTGGAAAACCATTGCGTTCGAGAAGACTCCGATCATGTCAACGTATCTGGTGGCCTGGGTCGTCGCCGATCTTGAATCGCTCGAAGCCACCGACAGCAACGGAGTTCCCATTCGCGTCTGGACCAGTCCCGGCAAGCGTGACCACTCGCGCTTTGCGCTGGAAGCGGCCTGCCATACGCTTCCCTATTTTGCGGAATGGTTCGGTGTTCCCTATGCGTTTCCCAAGCTCGACATGGTGGCACTGCCGGATTTCGCCGCCGGAGCAATGGAGAACTGGGGCCTGGTTACCTATCGCGAAACGGCCATGCTGATCGATCCCAAAAATTCCTCGGCCGCCGCCGAACAGCGCGTGGCCGAGGTGGTGGATCACGAACTGGCGCACCAGTGGTTCGGCAATTACACCACCATGAAGTGGTGGACCGACCTGTGGCTGAACGAGGGCTTCGCTTCTTACATGGGTCCGAAGGCCTCCGACCATCACTTTCCGGAGTGGGACACTTGGACGCAGTACGTCGCCCAGCGATACATGTCGGCGCTGCATGACGACAGCCTGAAGAGCACGCATCCGGTCGAGGTGCCCGTACGGAATCCGTATGAGATTCGCGAGGTCTTCGACGCCATCTCCTATAGCAAAGGCTCCGTCATCAACCGGATGCTGGAGCATTACCTCGGTGAAGAGGGCCTGCGAAAGGGGTTGAAGCACTACCTTACGAACTACGCATTTTCCAACGCCACCACCGACGACCTCTGGCGCTCGATTGAGCAGACCTCCTACAAGCCGGTGCAGTCCATGATGGCGAGTTACACGCGCCAAGCCGGATACCCGGTCCTGATCGTGAAAAGCAAACGGAAAAAGGACGTGCTTTCGCTCGACGTGGAGCAGCGGCGTTTTCTGGTGGATGGAAGCAGGGAAGGGAAGCGGACGCTTTGGCAAGTTCCGGTCGGAGTCCTGACCTCGGAAACCGCACAGCCGTTTTTCGAGTTTATGGAAGGGAAGCGCCTCAAGTTCGACATAGCATTGCAAGACGGCGGCTGGGTCAAGCTCAACCCCGGCCAGAGCGGTTTCTACCGAGTCGCGTATCCCGTGGAGATGTGGCAGAGCCTGGCGGGCGCCGTCGCCGCGGGCGCGCTGACTACGGTCGACCGGCTTGGAGTCCTGGACGATGCGTTTGCGCTGGCGCGCGCCGGGTACATCTCTACGTCAACGGCGCTTTCCGTTCTGATGGCCTACTCTAAGGAAAAAGATTATAGCGTGTGGACATCGCTCGCCGGGGTCTTCGGCACGCTCGACAATTTGCTCTCCGGTGAGCCGGACCAGCAAACCTTCCGCGAGATCGCGCAAGAATTCTTCTGTCCGATTGCGGCACTGAAATCGTGGGATAAACAGTCCGGCGACGGACACCTGGACGTAATGCTGCGGTCGCTTGCGCTTCGGAATCTCGGCGGCTACGGCGACAAAGCAACCGTCGAAGAAGCCAGAAATCGGTTTGAGGTTTTCCGCCGCCAGAGCACTCTTGATCCCAATCTACGGCAAGCAGTCTATTCGCTGGTCGCCGAAAACGGCGGCGAAAAGGAGTGGGAAGACCTACTCGCGATCTACAACGGAACCGATCTCCATGAAGAAAGAGTCCGCGTGCTGAACGCCGCCGGGTCCTGCCAGCAGATTCCGGTATTGAGGAATCTGTTGCAGTTCTCGCTCTCCGACGGCGTGCGCTCGCAAGACACGCCCATCGTGATGGGAAGCGTCTCATCCCATGCCGTGGGACGAACGCTCGCCTGGGAGTTCTTGAAGGAGCACTGGGAAACGTTTGTGGACCGCTATAACGGAGGCGGGATCGGACTACTGGCAAGAGTCCTTGGAATCGCGAGCGGTTTTACGGCGAAGGAACAGCTGGAGGACGTGGAAGGCTTCTTCAATACCCACCGCGTACAGGGAACGGAGCGCGCCGTCAAACGGACGCTGGAGATCGTACGGTCGAACATTGCATGGTTACAAAGAGACCGGGGCGAGATACTGGCTTATCTGGCGGAACAGAAGAGCCGCGCAGTCACGATAGATTGAAGCCTCGGCAGCTACGGCGATTCGGCTCGCTTTCAAAATTGTTTCGGAATACCAGCTTGTTTCAACACAGCGTTCGCCGTGTGGCGGGACTTAATTTTATGGTCCACTGGGAAACGAAGTTTGGTAATCGGGCTGTACCAGATTTCGTGATCACCGCGGCCCGGCCGTTCAAAATAACATCCGTGGCCACGCAGGATTTCCTTGAGCCTGGGAGTGAAACTCGCCATCAGGACGCCGCGGCAACCGCGCTGTTCTCTTCATGTTGGTAGCGAACAATAAATTCCACAGGTCTCGCGCCTTTTTCAAGCACTCCATTCAATTCCAGCAGTTCCGGAATTAAAACCCGAAGCTTATCTCGAAGAACATTCGGCGATACGGCCTCCGCAACCAAGCCGGGAACATCATCGCTTTCCGCAACCCAGACGCCCCCTTCGTTATCCCACCGGGCCAGTACGTGGTAAACCTTTCTCATGTTTCTTTTGTTGTCAGGAAATGCCACGGCATGTTCTTTGTGCCGCGGGTTTCCTTCCAGAACGAGCCCACGGCATTAAAAGCATGCCGTGGCTACCACTACCACGGCATTCAGTATTCAGCAGTGGTCTACGGCGCTCCCGCGCCGTATTCCGGGACGTACGGGCCCCAAGGTTTGTAGTCTTCCGCGTACTGCCAGCCGACTGGTTCTTTTCCTATCTTCTTGGCATATCCGTCATTCAAATAAACGGGCTTGCCTCCGACGACGGTCATCAGCGGTTTAATGTCCGGGATCTCCGAGATCGGGATGGTCAAGTAGTCCTTGTCGATGATGAGGAAGTCAGCCAGCTTGCCGACTTCCAACGATCCAATATCGTTTTCTTTCATCAGGGCACGGGAGGGCCACTTGGTCCACATCTTGAGCACGACTTCGCGGTCGAGGGCCTGCTCCGGGTTCACCTTCATCCCTTCGCCGATATCGCGAGTCATGAGAATGGTCCAGATGTAACCGACGTTGGTGTAGCGCTCCATCTGGCCAATCACAGTCACACCCTCGTCCAGCCAGCTCTTGACCGGCTCCATCATTGGCAGCATCTTGGGTCCGTAATCGGCCACGTAATCGCGGGTCCGGAACAGGCGCGGCGGATGAACGCTAAGCGTAATATCGTACTTCTTCAGCCCTTCGATGACATCGGGGAGATTCCCTACCGCTTCGTTATGTTCGACCGTGAGTCTCCGTTTTCGAATGTCCTCTACGGTCAGGCCCTTTTCCTTCACTACAGAGTCCACCATCTTGATGAATCGCCGTGCGCCGTCGCTGGCCACACTATGAATTCCGGCCAAACGCCAGCCAGCCCCCAAGGCATTTTTCAAGGTGTCGTAGTACAACATGCCGGGTGCCGGGCACATCTCCCGGTCTTTGATCTGCTTCGGCGCCGGCATGTCCGGACCGAGGCAGCCCTGCGGGAAGCTGGAATCCCACAACTCGCTGGCCACGCCGTCGATCCAGAGATAATCGTTGCCGACGTTGGTCAGATTGCCGGTCATCTCATAAATCTGGCGAACCGTCTTCTGGTCGCGAGGGCGGCGGTGGCCTTCCATCAGCATGGCGAAGCGAATGGGCATGGCATTTTCGCGGTTCAAAAGCGTGTAAGTATCCATCAGCCTGGGATGAGTCATGCGAGAGGCGAATGAAGTGATCCCATGAGCCGCCGCTTTCTCCATACTGCGCCGCATCATGTCGGCCAGCAGGCTGATGGGCTGCGATCCCCAAAAGATTTCCCATTGGAGCGCTACCTGTCCTTCCACGCCGATAACGCCTTTGGTTCCGGCCTTGGGCACGTCCGGTAGCGTGGATTCGTAGTAGTCGTCGAGGTCTGGAAAATACTTCTGCATGATCTTCCAGCCGGCCGAGTTGATGTTGGCGCGGCTGTCCACTTGGACGAAGACGGGATTGTTCGGCGAGATGCGGTCCAGGCGTTCCCGAGGCTCGAAGTTGCCCAACGTGATCCAACTGAAGACACGCGAGTCGTCCACCTTCTCTTCCCGGTTCGGCCGGATGCCCACATGCACCCATTCGCCGGGCTTGGCTTTCGCGATGGTGTCCTTGATGGCCGTTTCCACTTTCAGGCGGGTCGCCTCAATATCCCTGCCCGCCACCACGTTCACGTTGTGGTCGGCGCTCTTTAGTCCCATCTCGGCGGCGAACTGCGGATCGCCAAAGATGTGCACGTGGCTTTCAATAACACCGGGAATAACCGTTTGTCCGGCGAGGTCGATCACCCAGGTGTGCGAATCGCCCATCGCCCGAATCCGTTCGTTTGTGCCGAGAGCCATGATGCGGTCCCTTTTGACCGCCATGGCCTGATAGATGTGGCCGGGATTGTTGTTGTAGCCGGCATCGTCCACGCTGATGATTTTTCCGTTATACACGATGGTGTCGGCGTAGCCCTGCTGGGCAACCTCGGGAGGCAATGCGCCCTGCGCGCGCAGCAGAGGTTGCGCGGATACCAGCATTGCCAATACCAGAATTGAATCGGTCAGCCGTGCTCTCATAAGCATTGTCTCCTGTTTATAACGAGTAGTCTTATCTTTGCCGATCGAATGATTTTAGACCGTTGCGTCTGCATTTTGCTTCACTCCACATTAGCACTTCCTTAGGCACTGTCAAGGTCTTCCGGAGAGCGGAGCTCGGCCCTCTTCGTGGCGCCACTGTATTTTTGCCTGGAATTCTGCCGGGAGCAAGGTTTGGTAGCGCTACCGGGAATCGAACCCGGGTTTGAAGATTGAGAATCTTCCGTCCTAACCCCTAGACGATAGCGCCTCTTTCGCTTAGCACCCGTTAATTTATGCTACTGATTTCGCTGTGCGCGGTCAAGAGTCGCATGGGAATCGCATACCTGGTTCCGGCAAGAGCGGGTAGAATCGAGTCTGCGAGAAAAAGGAGGATGGGATGCGACTATCGGCAAAATCCATGGCAATCACCGCGGCGGTCGTATGGGGAGGATATGTGATGTGGGCAACGGGAATACTCAACCTCATATGGCCCAAGTACGGGGAGCACTTTCTGCTGACCATGAGCTCCGTCTATCCGGGATACCACGCCACCCGCACGATCGGTGACGTGCTGGTCGGAACCGGATACGGCATGGTGGACGGAGCCATCGGCGGGCTGCTCTTTGCGTGGGTCTATAACCTATTCGCCGACCGCAGCGAGAAATAAGAAATAGTAGCCACGGCATGATTTCTATGCCGTGGGTTCGTTCCGGCTTCGTCCCGGCCGAAAACCCACGGCACAAACAGCGTGCCGTGGCTACGGGGAATCCGGCTACCCGGAGACGCGCTCGAATTCTTTCATGAAACCGACCAACGCTTCGACGCCCTCGACGGGCATGGCGTTATAGAGCGACGCCCTTATGCCGCCAACGGAACGGTAGCCCTTCAGCGCGTACAACCCTTCCTTGCCCGCCTTTTTCACGAACTGGTCGGTCAACTCCTCCGATGGCAGAAGGAACGTTACGTTCATGATGGAGCGGTCTTCGCGCTGTGCGAGCGGTCGGTAAAACTTCGACTGGTCCAGGCAGTCATATAAAAGAGCGGCCTTTTGATTGTTGCGGCGCTCAATCGCCGCGATCCCTCCCTGGCCTTTTATCCATTGAAGCACCAAGCGGGCCACATAGATGTTGAAAGTGCTGGGAGTGTTTTGCATCGAGCGGTCCTTGTCCACGGCTGCATAATTGAGCAGCGGGGGAGTGAACGGGAGCGCCTGTCCCAGCAGGTCCTTGCGAACCACCACGATTGCCGTTCCCGACGGCCCCAGGTTCTTCTGCATCCCGGCATAGACGATGCCGAAGCGGGAGTAGTCGATCACGCGCGAGAGAATTTCCGAAGTGGCGTCGCCAACGAGCGGCACCCGGCCGGTCTCGGGAAATTGGTTCCAGCGCGTACCGTAAACCGTGTTGTTCGTCGTGATGTGAAGATAGGCGGCGTCCTGTGAAATGCTTTCGGGGGCAATCTTTGGAATGCGGTCGAACTTGGTATCCCGGCTGCTCGCGATCACGTCAATCTTCCCGTAAGGCCCGGCATCCTGCACGGCGTTTTGTGAAAACACATCGGTCTCGACATAGAGGGCCCGGTGCGATGGGACGCGGCCAATCAAGTTCATCGGTACGGCGGAAAATTGCATCCTGCCGCCGCCGTGAACGAAGAGGACGGAGTAGTTGTCGGGGAGCGATACCAGTTCGCGAAACAGACGGACGGCGTCATCGGCAATCAGATCGAATTCTTTCGACCGGTGGCTGATTTCGATAATGGAAGCGCCCAAGCCGGCGTAATTCAGGAACTCTTCCTGGACCTGCGCCAGCACGGATTCCGGCAGCGTCGCTGGACCGGGGCTGAAGTTATAGACTCGGGTTTGTGTTGTGGTTTTCATATAAGACCCGTGAAAAATGGCGAGTGAAAAATGACGAGTAAATTATTATAAACGTGCGGGCCGCGATGAATGATGAAAGCGGTCGCCAGGCATTCTTGCGCGGAATCGAGAGGCCGCGGGCTGCTATCGCAGGGTTGGCGAGTGATGAGTATTCACTTGCCACTCATCACTCGTCACCCATCCCCGCTTTTTTACTTGAGAGGACGCGGCGTGATGACGACCGACTTCGCCATCGTGTAGTGCTCCAGAGCCTCGATTCCGTGCTCCTGGCCGAGGCCGCTCTGCTTCCAGCCTCCGAACGGCATCTCATCGAAGATGATCTGCGCGGAGTTGACCCAGGTGTAGCCGGCCTCGAGTTTCTCGGCGGCATAGTGCGCCTTGTAGAGGTCGCTGGTGAAGATGGAAGAGCCGAGACCATAGATCGAGTTGTTGGCGCGTTCGACTGCCTCTTCAATATTCTTTACTTTGAAGATCGGCAGCGCCGGCCCGAAACACTCATCCTGCGCGAGCTGGGCGTCGTCGGGAACATCGACCACGAGCGTGGGATACAGGAAGTTGCCCTTCTCGTATTGCTTGCCCTCTGGACGCTTGCCTCCGGCAACGACCGTGCCGCCGCGCTTCACCGCATCGGCCACCTGCTCCTCCACTTCGCGGCGCTGTCCGTCGGTGTGCAGCGGGCCCAGGCGGGCTTTCGGATCGAAGCCATCGCCTATGGTCAGCTTTTTCACCTTCTCAGTCAGCTTTTCGACTACATAATTATAAACGGAGTCGAAAACGTAGAGGCGCTTGACTGCAAGACACGCCTGTCCGCAGTTGAAGAACCGCCCGACGGAAGCGGCGCTGATCGCTTCTTCCAAATCGGCGTCGTCGCAGATGATCATCGGATCGCTTCCGCCCAGCTCGAGCGTTACGTGCTTCAGCGTATCGGCTGCCGTCCGCATCACGCCTTTGCCTGTGTCGGTGGCTCCGGTGAAGCCCACCTTGTGAATCTTAGCGTTTTCGAGCAGTTCCTGTCCGACGCTCGAACCCGGCCCGGTTACGACGTTCAAGGTTCCCTCGGGCAGTCCGGCGCTGGTCAGCAGGCTGCACACCTTTTGGATCGTGAGCGGCGTGGTGCTGGCCGGTTTCACGACAAACGAGTTGCCGGCGAGTAGTCCGGGCGCAATCTTGTTGCCTAGCAGCGATACCGGAAAATTCCACGGCACAACGGCGGCGCAAATGCCCATCGGCAGCCGCAGCACCATTCCGAAACGACCCTCGGCGATGGGAATCTGCATGCTGCGGAGGTTCTTCGATAGCCCGGCGTAATACTCCACGGTGTGCCGGAATCGCGTGATCTCCATCTGCGCTTCGCGGATGGGCTTGCCTTGCTCCTTCGTCAGCGTCTCGGACAAATCTTTCAGGTTCTGGTCGATCAGGCGGGCCCCTTTGAACAGGATCTCGCCGCGATTCGCGGGCGAAACCTTCGACCATTTCTTGAAGCCCGCCTCGGCGGCGTCAACCGCGCGCTTGGCGTCTTCCCGGTTTCCTTTCGGAACCGTTCCCACCACGTCTCCAGTGGAGGGATTGCGAATCTCCATCACTTCCCCGGCAATTGCAGTAGCCATTTCATCTTCCCCTTTATTAAATTCGGTGATCGGTGATGAGTGACGGGTGACAAGCGCCCTGGACGAGAATGCTTTGCCTCGTCACCTAATCACTTGTCACTGGTCACTTCTTAAAACTACGCCAGCCCGGCGAAAACGATCGACTTCTGTTCGAAGTAATACTCGATTGCTTCCGGCCCGTGCTCGCGGCCAATACCGCTCTGCTTGACGCCGCCGAAGGGCAGCTCGTCGTAGCCGTAGTGCAGCGAGTTCACCCAGGTGACGCCCGCCTGAATGCGGAAGGCTGCTTTGTTGGCCTTGGCCAGGTCGCGCGTCCACACGGAAGATCCCAGGCCGAAGATCGAGGTGTTGGCCAGCTCAATGGCATGGTCGATATCGCGGACCCGGAAGATTGGCAAGGCCGGTCCGAAGCACTCCTCTTGAACAATTCGCGCGTCGTGCGGAACATTCTCCAGCATGGTCGGCTCGTAGAAATGAGTGGTCTTGAAACCGCTGACCGGGTGTCCTCCAGTGATGATCTTGGCTCCCCGCGCGACGGCGTCCTCGACCTGCTCCTGAACTTCCTTGCGCTGTGCGTCGGTATGCAGAGGGCCGATGCGGGTATCCTTGGCGGTCCCTTCTCCAACCTTAAGTTTCTTAACCTTGCCCAGCAACTTCTCGATGAACTGATCCGCTACCGATTCGAAAACATAGAGGCGCTTGGCCGCCAGACACGCCTGGCCGCAATTGTAGAAACGCCCGACGGAGGCCATCGTCGCGGCCCGGTCGAGATCGGCGTCGTCGCAGACAATCATCGGATCGCTACCGCCCAGCTCCAGCGTCACTCGCTTGAAGTCGCGTCCGGCCGCTTCCATGATGTGCTTGCCGGTGTCGCTGGCGCCCGTGAAGGCTACGCGCCGGACTTTGGGATTGGTAATCAACTCCTCGCCTACAGAGCTGCCGGGCCCGGTGACGATGTTGAGGACGCCTTTCGGAAGCCCAGCCTGGTTCATAATTTCAATGATCCGCGAAGCCGTCAGCGGAGTGCTGCCGGCTGGCTTCACGACCATGGTGTTGCCGGCAGCGAGCGCCGGGCCAACCTTGGTTCCCATCAACGTGATGGGGAAGTTCCACGGCACGATACCCACGCAGACGCCGATCGGACGCTTCACCACCAAGCCGTAAGCCCCCTTGTTGGGGAATCCCGGAAGCGGGACCTGTTGGCCGCGAATCTTCGACGACAAACCGGCATAGAAATTCAGGCCATGCATGAAGTGTTCCAGCTCCGTCGAGGCTTCGCTCACCGGTTTGCCCTGCTCGTGGCACAGCAGCAGCGCCAATTCGTCGGAAGCATGATGAACCATGTCGTGGGCTTTGGTAAGGAGTTTTCCACGGTCGTCGGGCGAGGTTTCCGACCAGGCCGGAAATGCCGCTTCGGCGGCGTCAATGGCGCGCTTGGCGTCTTCCCGATTGCCCTTGGGGATGGTCGCCACCACCTCGCCGGTTGCAGGATCTTTCACCTCTTGCCGTTCTCCGGTCACGGAGTCCACAGCCTCCCCATTGATAAACATTTTCAATGCCGGCTTGGTTTCCGTTGCACTTGCAGTACTCATCTAATTCCTCCCTGTAAATTGAATTGAAATTGTGAGAAGTCGTTACATCCCGCCGGGGCCCGTCCCCAGGCGGGAGATGTCTTTTCCGTTCCGATCAAACCCTGGGGGATTGGCCGGTCTGGAATTTTCTTCAGTTCGAGAAGCCGTCCTTAACGTCCCTTATAGACGGCCTGCCTGCGTCCCAGATAGGCGCTGGTGCCTTCCTTGGCGTCCTCGCTGGTATAGACCTGCTGGAGCGTCTCGTGCTCGATGATGATGCCTTCGGTAATCGAGGTTTCGATGGCGGCCCGCGCTGCCAGCTTGATGCGTCCGACGGCCATCGACGCCTTGTTGGGCGGGCAGAACTGCTTGGCGTAGCCCATCACTTCGCCCCAGTAATCACCGGGGTCGTAGACGTAGTGGACCAGGCCGACTTCGAGAGCCTCGTCAAAAGTCATGGCGCGGCCCGTGACCATCAACTCGACCGCTTTGGGATAGCCAATCACGCGCGGCAGCCGCTGCGTGCCGCCTACTCCAGGCTCCAGTCCCAGGCTCACCTCCGGCAGGCCGATCCGGCCGGCATCGCGCTTGGCGAGGCGGATGTCGCAAGCGAGTGCGATTTCCAGTCCTCCGCCCATGGTGTGCCCATTGAGCGCCGCAATCACCAGTTTCGGCGTCATTTCCAGCCGCCGCACGGTTTCATTGGCGTGGAGCGAAAAATTATAGAAATAATAGGGGGTCTTCGAATTCAGCATTTTGATGTCGGCGCCGGCGCAGAAGAATTTATCTCCCTTGCCGCGCAGGATGATGACGTGAACATCCTCGTCAAAACGCGCGTTCAGGATGGCCTCGTCGAAATCCTTCATCATCTCGACGCCGTAAGCGTTGGCGGGCGGATTATTCAATTCCAGGATGGCAATTCCGTCCTGGACAGAATAGTCTACAAGTTTGGACATTCGGTCGCTCCTCGCTATTTAGTTGCAATTGGTGTTGGAAGGGCTCTCTTTGCTGGTGCACACCGCCAAGGAGGCTCCCTAACGCAGACGACTGCCTCCCGGATGATCTCCGGGTTACAAATCAATTTTAAAGTTTACCACAAGACGAGCCGGGAGGTCCATAGGAGTGCAAAGCCCGGTAGTGGGCTACTTTGAAAAATTGCTATGATGGGTCAGATTTACCGCACTTGGGGCAGTAGTTTTCCTCCGAATCGGGATCAGGTTCATATCTATAATCGCGTGGAGATGCTTTTCTGCTCGGGAACTGACTTCTAGGCGCTGTGTAACCACAACTTCGGCAGCGAAGTGGAGGATTTGCATCATAGACTTTTTGTGGCGGACGAATTGGGTCATCTAAGGGCTTAATCTTGAGCGCCAATCCATCTCCCCACATGCTGCCAAATTGTTTTCTCCAGTATTCCAGGTCCGCCTCTTCGAGCTTCTGAACCTCCTCGAATGCCAGCATCAAGATGCCCGTGCCTTTACACCGATTGCACTCTTCATCGACGCGCAGGGTCTTTGGATGTCGAAAGAGAATGCGCTTGAGGCCGGAGATAGGGTTGGGAACCTCTTTGGATTTAGATCCCTTCCCGTCACATGAATAGCATTTCCATCGAGTTTGCTTCGACATAAAGTGGGTTTGAAAATTCTCGGAACATCTAAATCCCCGGAACGTGCCCACGGCATAAACGACATGCCGTGGCTCTCTCGTTATTGGAGTATCGTTTTCTCGATTGCTGTTCGCCTCAGCGAAAATCGAATGAGTAAGGCATGCGGGCCAGCAGGGGGCTCTTTGACACATCCTCGACGCGTTTCCATTGCGCGACAAGGTTCGAAATCCCGAGCGGCAGGCTCAACTCGCGCTCCTGCGCCCGGCTCAAGAGCAGTTCGAATAGCGACTTTCGTGCCGGATATTCCACCAGCCCGATGCGCGCGCCGGGGCGAAGCCCGACTTTTTTCTTCAATATTTCCAGTGCCTTCGACAGGCCCCCCAACTCGTCGACCAAGCCGTTCGCCTTGGCCTGCTCGCCGGTCCATACGCGGCCTTGAGCGATTTTGTCTACGGCATCGGGCGTCATCTTTCGTGCCGCTGCGACCTTGGCCACAAACTTCGTATAGAAGTCGTTCATGAGCACGCGCACGCGGTCGCGCTCTTCCGGAGTATAGGAGGCGTAGTCGGAATCCATGGCAGCGAACTTGCCCCGCGTCAGGATTTCCTTGGTGACGCCAATCTTGTCGTAGAGGCCCTTGAGGTTCATCTTCCCGTATACGATCCCGATGGAGCCGGTCAGTGTGCCAGGTTCCGCGACGATGGTGTCGCCCGTCATGGCCATGTAGTAGCCGCCGGAGGCGGCCAGATCGGACATGGAGATCACCATCGGTTTCTTCTTATGCAAGGCGGTCATCTCGCGCCAGATATCGTCCGAGGCGAAGGCGTCTCCTCCGGGACTGTCGATTCGGATGATTACTCCCTTGACCGATTTGTCCTTGGCCACGTCGTCGAGGACGGAGATGAAGGTCCTGGCTCCCATCGTCTTTCCGCCTTCCAGCGGATTGGAGGAGTCCTCGCCCGAGGAGATGGAACCCACGGCATAGACCAGCGCAATCCGTTCGCGCCCGCCGGCGTTCCGTTCGGGAACTCGGTTGTAGTCGCTGATGGAAATTGTAGGAGGCTCGCCGTCCTGATTCCCGGTCTTCAGATCGTCCAGGATTTGGTCTTCGTAACGAAGCCCGTCCACAATGCCCACCCGCACGGCACGCTCGGCTTCAAAGGGACCGGTTTCTTCGATCATGATGCGCATCTCCTCCGAGGGACGGCGCCGCGCGGCGGCAACGGTGTTGATGAAGTTTCCGTAGATGCTGTCGAGCACCGCGTTCTCGGCCTCGCGGAAGGCGTCGCTCATCTTGTCGTCGGTCAACTGGTCGGAGAAATTCTTATAGCGCCCGATGTGTTCGAGATCCGCCTGGACGCCAAGCTTTCCGAGAGTATCCTTGAAGAACATGACTTCGGCGCGCATCCCCTTCAGGTCCAAGACGCCCACGGGAGATAGATAGACCTTGTCGGCGACGCTCGCGAGAAAATACTCGCGGCTCCCGCCCTCGCCGATGAGCGCCAGCACCTTCTTCCCGCCACGCTTGAACTGATCGAGCGAGACGCGCAGCTCGTTGAGCTTTGCCCATCCCATCTCAAGCTGCGAAGGTTCAAGGAGAATCGTGGTGATGCGCGGGTCGCTGGACGCCTTCTCGATATTTTGGATCAGCGAAAGAAACGTCTCAACGCGATGCCCTCCAAAGAGCTGTCCCGGAATGTCGGGAGAGGTTTGTTCGGGGAGTTCTCCGTGCAATGCCAGGATCAAAGTGGTGTTGGAGCGTACCTCGGGAGCACGGCCGCGCATGCGCCAGGCAAGGACCGACACCAAAGTGACAAGCAGGCACATCAGCAGAACGCCGCTCGCTACTCCCCAAAGCCACTTTTTCATTCTCTCCTCCAGAAAATCCGACGCCAATTCCGAGCCGCGACAGTTATGGAGCGGTCATCCCGGCGCGATCTCAAAAGATACTAACAGACCGCTCCCTCTCGGTCGCGGCTCGGTTCGAGCTGTGAATTATTTTTAACGCGAGGCGACCGGACGGGACAACGGAATGGGAACCTGCTCCGTGATCTTGATACCGTATGCCTCGAGCGCCACCACTTTGCGCGGACGGTTAGTGAGCAGACGAACCGCCTTCAAGTCGAGGTCGGAGAGGATTTGCGCGCCGATGCCGGATTCATATTGCATCCGCCGCTCGTGTTCCGGCTCGCTTTGCTTGGTGAACTCGCGCCCGTGGAATACCATGCGCGCCACGCCTTCCTGCGATCTATCCAGGTTGTATCCCATGCCGGTCTGATGCAGATACAGCAGGACCCCGCGGCCCTCCTGTGCGATCCGCTCCATCGACTTGCCGATCAAGTCGCGGCAATTGCAATCGCTGGAGGCAAAGACATCCCCGGCTAGGCAATGCGAATGGACGCGGACCAGGACCGGTTCGTCGCCCGTTATATCTCCCATCACCAGGGCCACGTGAAGCTCCGGGTCGATGTCGGATTCGTAGGCGATCATTCGGAATGGGCCGTGAGCGGTCGAGATCGTGTTTTCGCCGATGCGCCGAACGTAGCGCTCCTTTTGCAAGCGGTAGCGAATCAGGTCCGCGACGGTGATGATGCGAAGCCCGTGCTGTAAGGCATATTCCATCAGCTCCGGAATGCGCGCCATGGTTCCATCTTCGTTCATGATCTCGCAGATGACGCCCGCGGGCACCAATCCGGCGAGACGCGCCAGATCCACCGAGGCTTCGGTCTGCCCGGCCCGCACCAGAACCCCGCCACGGCGCGCCCGCAGAGGGAAGATGTGTCCCGGCCTCGCCAGATCCGTGGGCCGGCTTTTGGGATCGATCGTCACCTGAATGGTTAGCGAGCGGTCGGCCGCCGAGATTCCGGTGGTGGTTCCGTGCTTGGCGTCGACCGATTCGCAAAATGCGGTTCCGAAGGCAGCCGTATTCTCGGAGACCATCAGCGGAATCTGCAATTGGTCCAGCCGCTGCTCGGTTAGCGTCACGCAGATCAATCCGCGTCCGTACTTGGCCATGAAGTTGACCGCATCCGGAGTGATTTTTTCGGCAGCCATGGTCAGGTCGCCTTCGTTTTCGCGATCCTCGTCGTCCACGACAATCACCATGCGGCCTTCACGGATATCGTCAATGGCTTCTTCGATCGAGGCAAACGGGCTTTTGTCACTCATAGTCAATGCGCGCCTTGGATCAAGTTAAGTTTCGGAAGGGCCCAGGCCTTCCGTCCTCGCTGCCGGAAAGGATTCGATGCCGGCAAAGCTATTATATCCCATGCTTGGCAGCGAAATGGATCGGCTCCCCGCGGAAACATCGCGGAGGCTCACGGTAACGCAACTTTTTCTTTCGGTACAGTGTTTACACGAGTGAGAGGCTTTAACGCAAATCATTTGAAAGCCCATCCAACGCTTCTGATCCGGGGAGCATCTAAATACCATGAGAGCTTTCCCGAGTCTCACGTTCAATTTGGAAAGGAGAGTTCTTCCGATCATGAAAACGAGATTCACAATGTTTCTACTGACTTCCGTGTTCAGCACCGCGCTGCTGTTTGGCCAAGGTCCGGGCAACGCGCCGCGGTCGCCGAACGCTCCAAATCAGGCGGGTCCGCCGAACCCAGCGACGATGATCGAGCGGCGCGTCAACCGCCTGACGGCGCAACTGGGACTGAATGCCACGCAGGAGCAGCAAGCCACGAAGTTCTTCACAGATGCCGCCACCTCCGCGTCCACGCTGTTCAACAGCATGAGGACCGCGCGAGAAGATCTTCGCGTCGCGATTCAGCATAACGACAGCAACACCATCAAGCAGGTCTCGGTCACGATCGGGAACCTGACGGCCCAGTTGACCTCCGTCGAAGCCTTGGCGCAGGCGTCGTTCTACGGCATCCTTACGCCGGATCAGCAGACGAAGTATAACCAGTTGGAAGCACGGCAGCGAATGCGGATGGGGCCTCACCCTGGTCCGGACGGCGGTCCTGGACCGGGCGCCGGACCTGGGGGGCCTCCGCCTCCAGGATTTCGTGGAGGCCATGATCGTTGAGCGGTTTTCACCATCGAGGGTCCCGGCGCGCCGGGATCCTCGATGGTAAAGGGGTTTAGGAGGCGATACTATATGCGGTTCCCAAAATTGGCTCGTGCGTTGGTTCTGACGCTCACTTTAGCTTTTCTTACCGTCGGCATCGGTTGCTCAAGTAAGCCGGATGACACTCAGATCTCCCAAACTATTCAATTTCGAATCCATAAAGACTCCGCAATTGCCGGGGATGTTAGCGTGGAAACCGCGGGCGGGGTCGTAACCTTGAAAGGACAGGTTTCGAATGACGCCTCGCGCGAACTCGCAGCGCGCGATGCCTCGGGGATCCCGGGCGTCAAGATGATTGTCAATAATCTAACGGTGGCGCCTCCGATCACGGCAGAATCCATCGCACCTCCCACCCCGGCGATGCCAGCGAAGCCTGTGGTCAAGGTACAGCCCAAGCGTGCGGTGCAGAACCTTCCGCGCAAAGAAGTGGCAGCCACAAAGCCGCAACCCGAGCCGGTCGCCGTCGCCCCCGCTCCCGCAGCACCTCCTGCGACAACCGCGGCCGCGCCGATGTATCCGCCTCCACCGTCGTATCCGCCTCCGCCTCCAACTCCTACCAAGTATACCATCCCAGCCGGGACGCCACTTTCCGTTCGCTTGATTGACTCGCTGGATTCGTCGAAGAATCGAGTTGGAGACACCTTCCGCGCCAGTTTGGATGCTCCGATCCGACTGGATGGGGAGGTGGTGATTCCCGCTGGAATAGACCTCGAAGGACGCTTGATCGAAGTGTCCGATGCCGGAAAATACACTGGCCACCCGGAACTCAGACTGGAGCTGACCAAGCTCATGGCGCAAGGCGAAACCTATGCGCTGCGAACCGATGAATACAGCCGGTCGGAGGGCGGCCGGGGCAAGGGCACCGCCGGGACGATCGGAACCGGGGCGGGGTTGGGAGCTATCATTGGCGGCATTGCCGGAGGTGGTAAGGGAGCTGCCATTGGAGCCATTGCGGGAGCCGGAGCAGGCGGCGTGGTCCGAGGCGCTGAAAAGGCCCCGAAAATTCTCTTGCCGTCGGAAACCGTTTTGAGCTTCAACTTGCAGCAGTCGGTGACCGTGCCCGCAAGCATCGCCGGCGCCCGAGGCTCGGAACGCTACTCGAACCGGTCTTCGGAAGACTCCAGGGAAGGCTCCAGGCCAACATTGAAGCGCAGGTGAGGGAATTTCGATTAGGTATCCGCCGAATACTTTTGGCTGCCAGAAGTTTCTTATGAAGATTGACCGAATCAAAAAGAGCGCCAAATGCCGTACCCGCATCACGCGAGGTGCGGCTTTGCGGAGCGAATGGGTGTGGCCGCTCTCCGCGTTCGCGTTTTTGTTGTTAGGAGGCATATGGCTGCGCGGTCAGGAGCCAACCTTCTCAACAGACGTGAAGGTGATCAACGTGCTTGCCACCGTGCGAAACAGGCAGGGACAGATCGTTCGCAATCTCACTAAGGACGATTTCACGCTGGAGGAAGACGGCCATCCCCAGACCATTCGCTATTTCTCGCAAGAGTCCGATCTTCCGCTGACGCTCGGCCTGCTGGTCGACACCAGCCTGAGCCAGAGCCGCGTTATGGAGGAAGAACGCACGGCGAGCTATGTCTTCCTCGATCAGATGCTGCGCGAAACCAAGGATATGGCGTTCCTCATTCACTTCGAAGGGGAAGTCGAACTGCTCCAGGATCTCACCTCATCGCGCCGGGAACTCGAAGACTCGTTGGCTACATTGCGGACGCCGCCGGAACCTCAGGATTCGGGAAGGCGGGGATCGTGGCCGGGGATTGGCGGACCAAGCCCGTGGCCCGGCGGGGGAAGGCAAAGCCCCTGGCCCGGCGGCGGACCAAATTCATCTCCGGTTCCCGTTCACCGTCCGCGCGACAATATGGCGAGGTATGGAACGGCGCTCTATGACGCGGTTTTCCTCGCATCGGACGAACTGATGAAGAAACAGGCCGGAAGGAAATCGCTGATTGTCCTTTCCGACGGCGTAGACAACGCCAGCAAGGAAACGCTCGAAAATGCGATTGAGGCGGCGCAGCGTTCCGATACCGTGGTCTACTCCATATTGTTTTCGGACGATTCAGCCTACGGAACCGGCGGCGGGTTTGGACATGGAGGCTGGGGCGGCATGGGGCAACCGGGTGGTATGGGGCGGCGGGGCGGGGGACGGAGATTTCCTCAGATGGCGGCGCATCCGGACGGGAGAAGGACTCTCGAACGAATCTCCAGGGAGACCGGCGGGAAATTGTTTGAGGTTTCGAAGAAGCAGCCGATCAGCCAGATTTATACGAACATTCAAGAGGAACTGCGCAATCAGTATAACCTCGGCTATACGCCCGAAAGAGCCAATGCTTCCTCCGGATACCGCAAGATTCGCCTTTCGGCCAAGCAAAAAGATTTGATTGTGCAGGCTCGGGACGGTTACTACGCGGAGCGGTAAGGCTTCAAATGGTAAAGCAGGCCCCTCGCGTCAAACGACGCGCCTACCTTTTTGGGCCACGCCTACTTTTTTCTCATGGACTCGAATAGATTTTCCTCGGGGACGTCGGAGACCGCCTCGGTTGAATGGGGAGCACCGAGGAGCGCTACCAATTCTTCTTCGACTTTCTCACGGCTGACCAAGCCGCGGTGCATGGAGTATAACTTGCCATTTCGATCCACCAGGAAGCTGGTGGGAAGTCCCATGATTCCGCCGAACTGTTCCGCTGTCTTTTCATCGCCCATGAGGATGGTGTAGGACATGTTGTGCTTTTTCACGAACGGCACTACGTCCTTCAGGCCGGTGTCGTCCATGGAGATACCGACCACCTGGAGTCCCTGCGGTCCGTACTTCTTCTGAAATTCAACAAACCAGGGGATCTCGACAATACAGGGCGAGCACCAGGTGGCCCAAAAGTTCACGAGCAACACCTTATCCTTGAAGTCGGAGGGATGCATCTTGGCGCCTTCGAGATTGGTCAGCTCGAAGTTCGGCAGCGGCTTCCCGCGCAATGCCGGAACCTTTGGCGCCTCGTAGGCATCGGCCACCGAAGGGAGCCCCGGTTGCTGCGGCTTATGACGCTGCCACAGAGTCAATCCCACCGCGAGCAAAGCCAATAACAGTCCGATGGCTAATAAAAATCGTCCCAATCGACCCTCCTCGTCGCGCGCCTTCCGGCGGCAAATCTTGTCGAAAACCCCTTATAACGCAAACCGGTTCAGAAATGCAAAGTAGCCCGCCAGACGGGTGAACTGGTTCGTAAAGATCATCGCTCCGAGCACAATCAGCACCGCCCCGGAAAAGACCTCCACCTGGTGCAGGTGTGTTCGGAAGCGGTTATAGAATTTCAGAAACTTGTTGATCCCAAGGCTGGTGAGCAAGAACGGAACGGCGAGCCCCAGCGAATAGAGCACCAGGAGCGTGACGCCGGCGCCAATCGTATCCTGGCTGGCAGCCAGACTCAAAATGGCGGCCAGGATCGGGCCAATGCAAGGCGTCCAGCCAAACGCGAACGCGAAGCCGATCAGGAATGCCCCTAATGCCGTGGCGGGTTTGCCCGCGTTGTGGAACCGTTTGTCCTTATAAAGGAAATTGATCTTGATGAGGCCCGTGAGATGGAGCCCAAAGATGATAATGACGATGCCCGCGACGCGGTAGAGAATCGACATTCTCGACATCAGCACCTGGCCCAGCCACGACGCCGACGCTCCCAGGCTGATGAACACCACCGAAAACCCGGCAATAAAGAGCAACGAGTGGAGCAGCACCTTTCCAAGCACCTTGGGGTTCTCTCCCACCTTCAGGTCGTCAACGCTTGCGCCCGAGACCAGCGAGATATAGCCGGGTACCAGCGGCAGTACGCAAGGAGACAAGAAAGACACCAAGCCGGCCGTAAATGCCGCCGCGATCGAAACTCCACCCATAGATCAATTCCTTTCGTTCAAGAAGACTTTCCGCCGCGCTTACCCACGGAGAGTTCGGGACACACCCTCTCCTACCTATTATAGATTCTCTCAGGCCCAAAAAGCTGCAATAAAATGGATCGCCGGTCAGCCGGTTACTTCGGAGCGGCGGAGAAGATTTCCGTCTCCGGATAAAACTCGGCCCAGGAGAACCAGAACGAAGGCAGGGGAGTGAGCAAATCGAGTTGTTCGCCCTTCCAATTTCCCGCGACGCATTGACCATAGGGAGTCCATGTGGAGCCGGTTTCGTCGTCCACGAGCTTGCCCGCGCCGGTCTTCGCCGGATGAAACGTCAGTGTGCGGCCCTTCAGCAGGCGCGAGAATGCCGTAGTGGTGTCGCCGGCGGCGGAATGAATCAGAAGGACAGGCAGTGAGCCCACCTGGTCGTTCACAACCGCTCGTTTTCGCAGCAGCGCAAGCGGATAGGCTTTGTGGACCGAGCCCGCTTCCAGTCCCAGTATCTGCTCATGCGGAGGCAGTCGCGGGTCGTCCCGGAGAATTTTGCGCTCCGGCCCGGCGCTGGCGCGGAGGCTCGTCATCCTCTGAATCCGTAATTTATATTCATCCTCGCGGCTAGCTTCCGGCACGAGCGCTAGCGTCTCGGGATGTTGCGCGCGCCATTCTCCCCATGTGGTCAGCAAAAAAGGAACCCGCGTCAGGAGCTTTCCTTTCAAGGGCCCTTCGAAGGCTTCTCCTGTTGCCTGCTGCCACTGGCTTTCCGTCTGGCGGTCCCTCATGACGAAGTTCGAGCCTCTCAAACCGAACACATCAAACGTAAGCGTTTTGCCGTCCAGATCGGCGCTGAACACGAGCGCCGTATTGCAGAGCGTTCACCACGTCGCCAGGATCGGCGTCTTTCCAAGTTGATCCTGGATGATGTGGTGTACGGCCATTACGTGGGCCTGGTAGGCTTTGGCAACGCCGTTCGCGGAGACGCCGACCACCTGGTCGTCGCTCTTCATAAAAGTTGCCTGTGCCGCTGGAACAAAGCGAGGCTCGCGCAGCTCCGGGTGATTGCGCGAGGTCTGCGTTCGCTCCATCGCGAGCTGCGCGGAGGCCGGGTATGCAATAAACGGCAGCGAGAACAATGGGGCCACTATCATAGGAAAGATCGGCCATCGTTTCATGTAACGCCTCCGGAAGAACTACGCTTTTGTACCGCGATTTTCAACCGCGAATCAAGGTAAATCTGCACCAGGAAGTGCTTGAAGCCTCGGCGGAAAAATGTCGAAGACCACCGACTCTCCAAGCAGGGAAGGCCCAACACCTTTACTTTCCGGCGGGGCGCTGGGCCGTCCGCATTCTAGCGGGCCGGAGCGACCGATTCGACCTGGATTTTGGTTCCGTCCACGGTCCCGGAGATTTTCGCTTTCTGGCCGGCCAGCTTATCGATCTCGTCGGACTTCCCCTCCAACTCGTACACCTTGGAGCCGACCACAAGGGCGAACTTCGATCCCATCTGGACGCATTTGCGGGTGCATTCGGCGGGGCTGGCATCTCCCATTTTGTGCTTCACGCCGCACATCATGTCGCTGACAGTCCCCGTGAAGTTTTTCTTCTGTCCTTTGGCCTGCGCCCAGGCTCCTCCCGCGAACAGGATTGCGGCGACGAGCAATGCAGTGAGGCTCCCCTGAATTCGTGCGCTTGACATTTGCATTCCCTCCCGTTTGTTATTTCATTCTGCTTTGAGGACCAATTCCTCTAGTTTGAGATATCGTTCGTTTCCAGAAGATTCACGAATACTGGAAGACGGGATTTCAATCCCCAAAGCAGGCCGAGCAAGTTTTCCAGTTTCTTTTGGTCGAATCCGACCACAACCTCGTCGTCTACGAATATTACGGGAGTGGTCATTAGTCTGCGTTTCTGGAGTTCTTCCAATGCCGCTGGGTCCCTGGTCACATCTCTTTCTTCAAATGGAATCGCTTTCTGGGAAAGAAACTCTTTCGTCCGGTTGCAAAACATTCAGCCGGGTTGGCTATAGACCACGATTTTCCGCGCCATTTGCTACCTCTCAAATCGAATGGGATAGAGCCTCTTTAGGCATCGCAGGTATCCTTCACCGGATACCTAACCGCGCGATCAGTCGCTCGGAAACTCCTTGGGGTAACCGTGCCACGTACTTCGCCGCGACCAAAGTGATTGTTTTGCGGGTGGTGTCGGCCAGCACGGTGCAGTTGTGGCAGTCGCGCAGATGTTCCTGGATCTCGGTGCGCAATTCGGAGGAGATTTCTTCGTCCAGATAATTAGAAAGCTCTCGAAGGACCTGTTCACAGGTAATCATGCTGACCTCCCACGTCGCCGGAGCCGGCCCAGCAGTCGGTCGTGCCAGCGCATTTTGAAGTGGGGAGCGAGAAATTCCCGCGCCATCAGCCGCGCCCGGAGAATGCGCGTTTTGACGGCGGAGAGACTGATGCCAAGCGCCTGGGCCGCTTCCTCGTTGGAAAGTTCTTGAACGTCTCGCAGCAGAAAAACTTCCCGGTATTTTTCCGGCAGCGAGCGGATGGCCCGATGCAGCAGGGTCACCAGTTCCTCTTCCGCTAATCTCTCTTCTGGAGTGAGCCGCCAGTCCGCCAGCTCTCGCGGCATAAATTCCATGCCGTCCGGCGCTTTCTCATCGAGAGAGTCGTGGAGTCCAGTGCGATAACGCTTGCGCCTCATCCTGGCCTCATTCAGGGCTATTTGGATGAGCCACGTGCTGAACTGAGCCTCCCCCCGGAAATCCTGGATATGCTGAAGCGCCTTCAGGAATGTTTCCTGAAGGATTTCTTCCGAATCCGCCGGGTTCTGCAAGATTCCTTGAACCATCCAGTAAACCCTTCGTTCATGGCGGTGGACCAGGGTCCCAAACGCTTCCTTATCTCCTTGCTGGACGCGATGGACCAATTCACTATCGTTGGGTTCATCGGCGCTTGCCACGTCACTCCTAGTCTGCCCGGTCGCGGCCCGCAATGAGCTGATTCCTGTTCTCTGAGATTTGAGTTGAGGCAAAAGGATTCACAAAAAACGAGCCGGGCCGCCCTTGGAATGCGTTTGACTACGACAAGGGAAGAAGACAGAATGGGGGAAATTTTAATTGGGGAGCGATCATGGGCTATCTACCTGTCATCGGCGAAGACCAAGCCAGCGGGGAATTACGAGAAGTCTACGACAAAATTAAAAAAGTTCGAAAGCTGAAGCGAGTATCGCCCGTTTTGGAGTCTTTCAGCATGAGGCCGGAAGTCTTGGAGGTCGTCACCGGGCTTTCGAATCGGGTTACCTTTGGCGGCAGTTCGCTGGGACGGCGCTGGGAAGAAATGCTTTCCACCGCCGTCTCGACGTGGAACCGCTGCCACTATTGACTCGTCTCTCACGGAGAGTTTCTCCGCGCCGTTACGCGCGATCACTCGCTCGTCGCCGCATTACAGCAGGACGACTGGACCCTGGCGAATTTGGACGGGAAGGATCGCGCCTTGCTGAAGTTTGCCCGCAAGCTGAACCGGACTCCTGGCAGCATCCGAAAGGACGACATCGGCGACCTGCAGGCCGCGGGCTTCAGCGACCGCAATATTTTCGATGCCGTCGTGCTGGTAGCGTACTTCAACTTCATGAACCGGATTGCCGACGGCTTTGGAGTCGAACCGGAGCCGGAGAAGGAAGAATCGTTCCGGCGCCACCTCCACGCCGTCATCGCCGCTCCGCGCCCCGATGTTGCCGGGAGGTCCGATTAGCCGGCTGAGGTCCGGACCTTCGGTACGCAAGAAATTTCCTGCGGAGTTCCTGAGATGCTAATCGCGCCCAGAATTCCACCATAAATCAAGTGGCCAACCAGGCTTCCCATCACGGACATCACGGGCGATGGCGTGTGACTGGAAAAGATCCCCATTCCCGTCATTGGCATCACCATTACCTGTGCCAGCAGCCAAAGCGTCAGCCCCCACAGCAGTCCTTTTTGCCAGGGACGGGCGCAAACCGCGGGATAGAACAAGTACACGAAGATGAGTGGAAAGAAGACCGTTCCGTTGATGAAATGCATCATGAGTCCCATCCACCAGCTCCCGCCCAGCATGGAGCCGAGCATGGCCGCGATATCCATGCGAGGCATGCCCATCAAAGGCGCCGCGTACATCAACATCGTCATGGCGAGAGTCGCCACGAAGCCGCCCCAAATCGCCCGCTGAATCCTTATCCGATTCATAATAGAAGTTCTCCTGCCTGTGTTTCGTCCTTCCGGCATGGCTCCTGGCGCCGGTTTTGCATTCCAGGCATCCAGAAGCGCAGTCCGTTGGTTCCGTTTGCTGAGATTTCGCACCTCCACAAAAGATGCAGAAGATATCCTCACGGCGGATTTGGAAGGCGAACGATTAGGATATGGAGAAGCGATTAAGAAGCGGCGCGGGAAGAAGAATTTTACTGACAGATGGCCGCAAACGCCCGTGTACGGTCCCGTCCTCTGATGGAAAAAGTTCGCAGCGAATTGCGGCTAAAAATCGGAGCCGCAAGCGCGAGAGGCTCGCGGCTCCGTTCCGTATCGTTTACTGCTGCGGGGGAGCATCGACCACAATGGTTCCCCTCATGCGGTTGTGAAAGCTACAGTGAAAATTGATGACCGTGCCGGGTTCGCCGGCTTTTAACGTAAAGCTGCCGCCCTTGGTCATGGTGGGGGAAGCAAAGGTGCCATCGTCGGCGACGACGTTGTGCATAAGATCATCGTCATTGTAAATTGTGAACATTTCTCCGGGCTGTACGTGAATGATGTTGGGCACGTATCGATAATTCTGCATCGTTCCCTTCGGTAGCGCACCATTCCCGTTGCCAAAGAAGAGGCTGGTTCGGAACACGAAATCGTTTTCGGCGTTCATATGCCTGCCGCCGGACGGGACCGGAGCACTGCCGCCGTTCAAGTGGCATGCCGCGCAGGCGAAGCTTCCCGATGGTGGGGTGGCAAAGCTGCCGTCCGGCAAATAGGAAACATATTCCCACTCGCCATTGCGCAGATCCTTATAGTCCGCGCCGAAGCCCGGTTCCTTCCGCATCACGAAAATGGTGCGAAGATCTTGCGGAATGAAGCGTCCGTTGCCATCCAGAACCGGATCGCCGTTGGCGTCCATTTGTACGGGATAATCCTCAAATATCAGAACCGACCCGTACGGGAAGTTGATGGGCTGTGAGGGCTGGATGGTAGCCGCTATGCTATTGGCCCAAATGACGCGCACCTGGCGGTTCTGCCAATTGTCAAATGCAATGAGCCGTTTGAAGCTATCCCTGTAGCCGGCCGGGAACCCGACGTGGTCCTCGGTGGGAGCCGAAGGGGATTGCGTATGACCTACAAAGATCACCGATGTTGCCGCGGAAATCAGCATGATCCACGCAAACGTTGCCATCACAATTCGCTTCACGGATTTTTCCTCCCCTAAGAAAAAGTTGCTAGTAGCCTAGTCCGTCCGAAGAATTGATTGCGGCAGCGCGGCGGCGCGAAGAACACACTTCAGGCGGGCCTGAGGAATGTTCTCCGAACCTTGGATTGATTGATTCCCGCCCTACACCCTTACCGCCGGCTTGCTTCGCCATCCGCCCCGTAAATTCCATTTGCCGCCGGCGAAACGCCTAATGCGAATCGGTTCTCCGGTTTTAAGACTTGACTCCTGGCGCAAATATAATCGGCAACGAATTCGCAGGTCAAGGAATTCCTGGTAAATTGATTGTCAAATATTTGTAAGAAAGTTGTAAAAACTCCGGACACACCGGAACAGTGCGAACCGGATACGGCAGGAGTTGACTCGCGGAGCAGCCAACAGTAGAGTGAAAGCGATTTTTCCAAAACCGAATGCCGGGAGCGTCCCCCATGAAGCGGACTGACGCGGAACTGAGAAAGACCCTCGTCGACGCTTGCCGCGTCCTCGACCACTATGAACTCGTTCGCGGTTACGGCCATGTCAGCACCCGCGCATCGGACGGCAAGACGATTTTGATCACACCGCGAAAGGCACTCGGCCTGGTGCGGTCGCCGCGGGAGATTCTGCCGATGGACCTGGACGGAAACCTCGTTGGGCCACGAGGACGCCGCGTGGCCCAATCCAAAGGGAAGCCAAAACTGCTCCTGCCGCTCGAACTGTTTTTGCACACGGAGGTCTATCGCGCGCGTCCCGACGTGAACGCGATCTGCCGCATCCACGGGAAATTCGCTTTGGTGTTAAGCGTTCTTCGGCGCACCATACGCCCCGTGCACGAACTCTCCAACCCGGTCGGAGCCGAAGTTCCTCTGTTCGATTCGAGCGAGCTGATCTCATCCGTCGAAATCGGGCGGCGTATGACGGCAGCGCTCGGGCAAGCGCGGGCGCTGTTGCTGCGCGGCAATGGACAACTGGTGTCCGGCGACAATATCGAGGAGGCCGTCGTCAACTCTCTCCACATGGAAACCTCCGCCGAAATCCAGTGGCGCGCTCTGTGCGTCGGCGAGCCGACCTGGATCGCAGGAGACGAACACGCCGGAGAATTCGCCAAGCTCGCCAAACGCAATTACGAAGCCGTGCTGAGGCCGTGGGAATATTATGTAGCGAAGAGCCGGGAATAATCAGAGCCGCCCTTCGACTTCGCTCAGGGCCGTGAGCCTGTCGAACGGCGACCGCAAGGGAGCGGTTGCGAAGGATATTGGAGCACCACAATGGATGCGAATTCCAAACTTGAAAAGCAGCTCGCCGAATGCGACGCTTGCAAACTGAAATGATCCGGAAGGAAGATTTCAGAGTATCGCAACCGCTCCCTTGCGGTCGCGGCTCTGATTCAACAAGAGGAGGCATATGCGTACACGACCATTCCCACTGTTTCTTGCGGCACTGGTTCTTATCGCTTCAGCAACCAGCGCGAAAGCCCAGCAGAAGAGCAACGCCGCAATATCCATGAAGCAACAAACTGGAGCATTAACATCGGGAGTAAAGATGAGTTCACAAATTCGGCGAGTTGTCACGGGCAAGGATGCTTCGGGCAAGGCCGTTGCGTTGATTGACGGTCCGGCGCCCAACGTGGTGGCTAATAAAGTGAGAGGCACCATCAGCACTCAGCTTTGGATAACCAATTCCACGCCGGCCGATGTTTCCGGGAATAAGGACGCGGCCAGCCAGGAGGTCGGGGTACCCCCTCCAGGCAACGGCTCGAATTTCCGGATCATCGAGTTTCCACCGGAAAAGGAAGTGAAGGCGAGCTACGATGACCTGCTCAAAGCCGTGAGGGCACAGGGTCTTGCGCCCGAAGGACCGTCGCGCGACCACCCGCGTCATCCCGGCATGCACCGCACCCGGACGCTCGATTACGTCATTGTTCTTTCCGGAGAAATCGACATGCTGATGGACGATTCCGAGGTACACCTGAAGGCCGGCGACGTTGTCGTCCAGCGGGCCACGAATCACGCCTGGGTGAACCGCAGCGATAAACCCTGTAAAGTGGCCTTTATTTTGATCGATGCGAAGGATTAGGGAGGTGTTAGGTGCCAGGTGTTAGGTTTTAAGGCCGGACACCTAGCACCTCATGAGCCTCAAGTGGTCCGCATTGATTGGCATGAAGGTGCTAAAGATTGGTGGTTCTTTCGTCGATAACAGCAATCTGAGCTTGACTCCAAGTCCTTTAGGAGGAAGCGGCATGAATTGCTGGGAATTCAAGAACTGCGGAAGGGCTCCGGGTGGCGCTAACGAAGCCGAATTAGGGGTCTGCCCGGCCTACAGCCTGGGCGCGGGCCAAGCCTGCTGGCTCGTAGCGGGGACATTTTGTGGCGGCCGGGCACAGGGAACCTTCGCCAAGGAACAAAGTTCGTGCCTGGCGTGCGATTTTTACAAGCGGCTCGACCCGCAGCACCGGTCCGCAATGCGGTTGAAATTCGGGCAATTCGTTCTCAGCAAGTTGCGCGCGAAGGAATACCTGCAATTCGATCCAATCGAGTGAGGGAAACCGGCCTTTCAGCCGAGGTTCGCGCCAGAAAAAACCTGGAACGAATCGGTTTCCCGCTGCGTTACCGAGAAGCCTTTGGCACAGCACCTCCGCGCCCGGCAACCGTTACTTCTTGTAGTAGTCGGCGTTGATTTGGGTGAAATTCTGCCACTTTTCCGGGAGGTCGTCGAGGGCGAAGATGGCGGTCACGGGGCATACCGGCACGCAGGCGCCGCAGTCGATGCATTCGACGGGATCGATATAAAGCTGCGTTGCCGCTTCGTATTCCGGCTCATCTTTCTTGGGATGGATGCAATCGACCGGGCACGCATCCACGCAGGCAGTGTCTTTGGTGCCGATGCACGGTTCCGCGATTACGTATGCCATGGAAACCTCATTGAGTGGCAGCGCTGGCGCTCGCGCCGGGAAAGGCCGGCTTGGATTACTTCTCGCCCCAGATGCTTCGGCCTTCGCCTCTCAGACGGCGGTAGACTTCTTCAAGGCATAGACCATGCGGAGAAGGCGTAGCTGATCCGTGGCCGGGAAGTCCCGAATCCGCTTCTTTTCTTCCATTACCAGGGGGCCCAATGCGCTGTTCAGGGCTGGGAAGCGCCGCACCAAGTCCGAAACCTTTTCGTCCACCGAAACCTGGACCGCTTTGCCGTGTAGCGTATTGAGCGGAAGCTTCGCCTTCCTTCCGCTAGTGGAGCCCTTGCCGTTTTTGGCTTTCCTTGCCTGAAAGTTCATTGAGTTTCAACCGCTTAGGCAGACTCCGCGAAAGTTGTACTTGAACCTTGCAGAAGCCGCCAGTTTCAGACCCATGATCCAGTTCGATTTATAACATTAACACAATTGCCCCAATTTGTAAACAATATCGTATCAAAATCCAATTGTCTCGTTCCCCATACCCTGCGTATATTGAAAAAAGACCCGTCATTGCGCTCGATTCTCCGAGCAAGTGAAATACTGGCGCTGGATAGATAGCGGTATAGATTGAGGAACAAAGCAAACAGGTTATTTAGGATCAATAACTTGTAATATTAGCTTTGGAAAACAAAGCCATCATTGAGGTGGAAATGCCCCAAGAATCGTCCTAAAGCCGAACCGGGGCAATTGACGCTATCCTCGCTCATCCCGGAATCGCCAATTCGAGTATATTACAGGTTCCTGTAGCCTATGCGGTTCGCAGAAGAAACAGAACCTTCCTGTGCAGAATATTTAGGATCAGAGATGACATCCTTCGTGTTGGGAGCAACGATTCGATTCCCATGCTGCGACTCAAGTTTAATTCCTTTTTTCATCCTGTCATTCTACTCCGCTCTTCCGTCTCCCGACTCTGTGGTATAAAAGATGTTTGGCCGCAGCGAGGCGGCACTCCAGCGGAAAGCAGGCAGGCGATGCTCGATTTGGGCTTTGTGCGCAATAACCTGGAATTGGTCGAAAGGAAAATTGCCGAGCGTGGAGCGGCCACCCTGGCCGGCTCGAAACTCGGCCAGTTTCGTGAGGTCGATCAAAAGCGCCGCAGCCTCTTGACCCAGGTCGAGACGCTCAAGAACCGCCGCAACCGGGCTAGCGAGGAGATTGCGCGACTGAAGCGGGAAAAGAGCGATGCCTCGCCGCAAATCCGCGAGATGAAGACCGTTTCCGACGAGATCAAGGTGCTTGACGATCAATTGCGCGTCCTCGACGCCGAGCTGAACGAGATTCTTCTGACCCTTCCCAACATGCCCCATGAGTCAGTCCCCGTCGGCTTGTCTGCGGAAGCGAATGCGGAAGTGCGACGGTGGGGCGAGCCGCCAAAGTTTTCGTTTACGCCACGCCCGCACTGGGAGCTAGGCGAAGCCCTGGGCATCCTGGACCTGACACGAGCTGCGAAGATCACCGGCGCCCGTTTCGCCGTCTACTGGGATCTGGGAGCGCGCCTGGAGCGGGCGCTTGCCAATTTTATGCTCGATGTCCATACCCGCGAAAACGGTTACCGCGAGGTGTTGCCGCCCGCCATCGTAAATTCCGCGAGCTTGTTTGGAACCGGTCAATTGCCGAAGTTTGCCGAAGATCTGTTCCGGTTGGAGAACACCGACTTTTGGCTGAGTCCCACGGCGGAGGTTCCGGTCACGAATCTTTTCCGCGACGAGACGCTGGAGGGCGAAGCGCTGCCGATCAGCCTGGCGGCCTACACTCCCTGTTTTCGGAGCGAAGCGGGTACCTACGGTAAGGACATGCGAGGCATTATCCGGCATCATCAGTTTCAGAAGGTGGAGCTCGTGAAGTTCGCCCATCCCAACACGTCCTACGATGAGCATGAAAAGCTGACGCGCCATGCGGAAAGCATTCTCCGGAAGTTGAATCTTCCCTATCGGGTGATGTCACTTTGCACCGGCGATCTGGGCTTCAGCGCCGCCAAGACCTACGACCTGGAAGTATGGCTCCCAGGACAGGACGCGTACCGCGAGATCTCGTCGTGCAGCAACTTTGAAAGCTATCAGGCGCGGCGTGCAAACATCCGCTTTCGCACCGGCGGCAAAGGTAAGAGCGAATTCGTGCACACGCTGAACGGCAGCGGTCTCGCGATCGGCCGTACCTGGATCGCCATCGTGGAGAATTATCAGCAGGAGGATGGCAGCATTCTGGTCCCGGAAGCATTGCGGGAATACTTGGGCGCGGATCGGATCACCGCGAACAGCGCATTGGCCCGGCCATGAGCCCCGCCTATAATGGCTGTCATTCCGAGCGCAGCGAGGAATCTGCTTGTAGGGCTGATTTCATTATGCAATTTATAACGAGGAGGGAATAAGACTTATGCTGAAGTTGGACCCACAGAATGCCGAGTTGCTATTGAAGATCTACGATCTGCGGCGGGAGGAAAAGATACGCAAGGCTCGCGAGTGGATGATTGGAAACTTCTTTGCGGACAACCTCAACGAGTTCAACTCCCTCTGCGCGCCGGGAACGGACGAAAACGCTTATTACCGGCAGGTCACAACTTATTGGGAGATGGTGGCTCTGATCGTGAACCGTGGAATGCTCGACGAGGATCTGTTCTTCGAAAGCACCGGGGAGAGCCTCGTCGTTTGGATGCGCGTCAAGAACGTGGTGCAGGAAATGAGAAAGGTGCGGAAGAATCCCTTGATGCTGCGCAACCTCGAGGTCCTGTCGGAAAAGCACGAGAAGTGGATGAACAGCCGCGCGCCCGAGGCGCTTGGCGAACTCCGCAAGACGATGGAAGCCATGCGCAGCAAGGCGCACGGAGGGCGATAGCCTCCGCGCGCCTGACAACCGGGTCGCGGAATCGACTCTTGAAATGACAAAGCTGGAAGAAAAACTCGTTGCGGCGGTGCGGAATTCGCTCAACCTTCCGAAGCTAAAAGTCACCGTGCGCAAAGCTCCCGGAAGATGGCTTTTTCGTCTGCACCATGAAGGATTTTCCTCCGACTGGCTGGAGCAGGGACCCGACGATATCCGCGTCATCAAGCAACTCGGCCTTCTGCCCGCCATGCACTTGGGAACCTTTCGCGTCGCATTCGCCGCACTGCGTCGCGCCGCGGAGTCTCCCAAGTAGTTCTGGCGGCGTCAATCTCTTCGCGACGGTCTCACATTAACCGTTCTCGAATCTCTTACTCTCATGGATACCCGCACGCTCACCGGGCTTTCGGAGAAGGAAGCAGCCGGCCGGCTCAAACTCGAAGGCTATAACGAACTGCCGTCGGCCAAGCCGCGCAGCAACCTGGCCATAGCTTTTGAAGTGGTGCGCGAGCCCATGTTCCTTCTTCTGCTCGCGGCCGGAACCATTTATCTTCTTCTGGGCGACATCCGGGAATCTCTGTTCCTGGTCGGGGCCATTTTTGTGGTCATTGGAATCACCCTGTACCAGGAACGCAAGACGGAACGCTCGCTGGAGGCCCTCCGTGACCTTTCGAGCCCCCGCGCCCTGGTGATCCGCGACGGTATCCAGAAACGCATCGCCGGCCGCGAAGTGGTGCGCGAAGACGTCCTGGTTCTGAACGAAGGCGATCGCGTTCCCGCCGACGCGGTTGTACTTTCCTGTTTCAATCTGTCCGCGGATGAGTCGTTATTGACCGGCGAATCCGCGCCGGCCCGTAAAGGCGAATGGGACGGAAGAGCCGATATGGGCCGTCCCGGAGGCGACGATCTTCCGTTTGTTTATTCCGGCACTTTGATTACGCAAGGCCAGGGATTCGCCAAAGTCCATGCGACCGGCCTTCAAACCGAACTCGGAAAAATCGGTAAAGCCCTGCGAACCGTAGAACTGGATAAGAGCCATCTGCAGAAGGAAACCGACCGAGTGGTCCGGGTATTTGCTGTAGCCGGTTTAGCTTTGTGCGGCGCGGTTGTGATCGTCTACGGACTGACGCGAGGAGATTGGCTTCACGGAGTTCTGGCCGGCCTGACCTTGTCCATCTCGATGGTGCCGGAGGAATTTCCGGTGGTGCTGACCGTATTTCTTGCGCTGGGCGCTTGGCGGATCTCGCAGAAGCGCGTTCTCACACGCCGGATTCCGGCTATCGAGTCATTGGGATCGGCCACTGTGCTCTGCGTGGATAAGACCGGCACGCTGACACAGAACCGCATGTCCGTAGCCAGTTTCTACGCCGAGCGGGAGACCTGCACCGTGGACCCTGCGTCGGAGCGCGCTTTGCCGCAAGCTTTTCACCCGGTGGCTGAATTCGCCGCCCTGGCGAGCAAGAGTGATCCGTTCGATCCGATGGAGAAAGCCTTCCAGGAGCTGGCCCGGCGACTCCTCGGCAACTCAACTCCTCGTTGGGAGGGATGGACGCTCGTTCGCGAGTATCCACTCTCGCGCGACCTGATGACCCTTTCGCATGTATGGCAACCTCCCGCTGCAGGAGGCTACGTTGTGGCGTCGAAAGGAGCGCCGGAAGCAATCGCACGATTGTGCCGCGCCGGCGGGAGCTTGCTGGAAGAGATATCGCTCCAGGCCGATGCCATGGCCGGCCGGGGATTGCGCGTGCTGGGCGTTGCCAAGGCCCATCATGCCGGGACGGAGTTGCCCTCGTCTCAACATGAATTCGACTTTCAATTCCTGGGACTGGTGGGACTCGCCGATCCGGTGCGCCCCAATGTGCCCAACGCGATTCAGGAATGCTACGCGGCTGGTATTCGGGTGATAATGATTACGGGCGACTATCCGGGCACGGCAAGGAATATCGCAAGGCAGATCGGTCTAAGACAGGCGGATCAAGTCATCACCGGCCCGGAGCTTGACCGAATGGATGAGGAGGAATTGAGGCACTGCGCCGGGTCTGTCAACATATTTGCCCGAGTCGTACCGGAACAGAAGCTCTTGCTCGTGAATGCACTCAAGTCGAAGGGCGAAGTCGTCGCGATGACCGGGGACGGCGTGAATGACGCGCCGGCGCTGAAGGCGGCTCACATCGGCATTGCGATGGGAGGGCGGGGCAGCGACGTGGCGCGCGAGGCTGCGTCGCTCGTGCTTCTCGACGACGATTTTTCCTCCATCGTCAGCGCCGTCCGGCTCGGGCGCAGAATCTTCGACAACCTCAAAAAAGCGATCTCCTTTATCCTCGCCATTCACGTTCCCATCGCCGGCATCACCCTCATTCCGGTGATTCTGAAATGGCCCCTGGTTCTCATGCCCCTGCACGTAGTCTTTCTGGAAATGATCATCGACCCGGCATGCTCTATCGCATTTGAAATGGAACCGGAAGAAGCCGATGTCATGAGCCGGCCGCCCAGGAATCCGCAGGAACCGTTGTTTACCAGGCGCGGGGTGTTTCTTAGCTTGTTCCAGGGCGCCTCGGTCATGGCGATCACCGTGGCAGTCTTTGCGATCGCGCTGTATCGGGGGAATGGCGAGGCCGATGCCCGGACTTTGACGTTCACCACGCTGGTCATTGCAATCCTCAGTCTAATTTTTACCAACCGCTCGTGGACGCGGACGATTTGGGCGACCCTCAGCGCACGGAATTCGGCGCTTGCCTGGCTGACCGGGGGCACGCTGGCCATGCTCGCAATGGTTCTGTATGTGCCCTTCCTGCGCGACTTGTTCCGGTTCTCGACGTTGCACCCGATCGACGTGGTAATCTGTTTCAGCGCCGGCTTGGCCAGCATCGCTTGGTTCGAGGTTCTGAAAATATCGAGCTTCTCGCGAAAGCTTCGACCGCAACAAAACTCATAACGGTGGTGGATCAATGCAACTTGGCGAATTTGAAATCACTCCCATTCTCGACGGCTATTTCCGTTTGGACGGCGGCTCGATGTTCGGGATCGTTCCGCGCGTTCTTTGGGAAAAGAAGCTCCCGCCCGACGAGCGCCACCGCATCCGTATCGCCGTGCGCTGCCTGCTGGTTCGCAAGGACAGCCGGACCATCTTGATCGATAGCGGGCAGGGAAATAAGTATTCGGAAAAGTTCCGCGACCGCTACGCCGTCGAGCAGCCCTTTACGCTGATGGATCGTTTGCGGGAGCAGGGCGTGCGTCCCGAGGACGTGACCGACGTCATCAACTGCCATCTGCACTTTGACCACGCCGGCTGGAACACGGTCCGCGAGGGGGGCAAGGAAGCGGGACGCCTGATCCCGGGATTTCCCAACGCGCGCTATTGGTCGCAGCGCGGCGAGTGGGAGCGCGCCCAGCATCACGAAACGGAGCGCGACCAGGCCAGCTTTTCACCCGAAGATTTTCTTCCGCTCGAAGAGCCGCGCTGGGAACTGGCCGATGGCAGCCGCACGATAATTCCGGGAGTCGAAATCTTCCCCGTGCCGGGCCACTCGCTCGACACGCAAGGCGTCCTGGTCAGCGCGGGCGACCACAAAGTCGCGTTCCTCGGCGACTTGATCCCCACCGTCCACCATGTCCCTTACGCCTGGATCACGGGCTTTGACCTGCATCCCGTCGAGACGCTCGCCACCAAGAGAAGAATCCTTCCGCGAGCCATCCGCGAAAAATGGATCTGCGTGTTTGACCACGATCCCAACGTTCCCGCCGGCCGCATCGTCGAAGATGCGCGGGGGATTTTGGGCGTGGTTCCGGCGGAGGAGTTTTTGGATCCGACCCAATAGTTCCATCAACGCGCCAGGCGAAAGTGCCGGGCCGTAGATGGATCGTCGTCGCACGCGACTTTTCCCTCGCCGACAAGCTCGATCAAGTGCGCCGTCACGGAAAGTCCCGCCGCCCCGCGCAGTCCCGACGAGAGACCGACGTAAACGGCATCTACGATTTCCGGGATGGTTGTGACGCCCTTCCGGAGTTGCCGCAAAATGGCCGCGGTTCGTTCCTTGCGGTGTTCGATGAAGGACTGGACATACGGCTTGGGATCGGTGATGGCCGGTCCATGCGTCGGCAGATAGATGGCATCGTCACGGCGGAGCAACTTCTCGAGCGAGCGCATATAATCTCCCATGTCCCCGTCCGGAGGTATGATGACGCTGGTCGACCAGCCCATCACGTGATCTCCGGAAAAGAGCACGCGCTCTTCCTCCAACGCAAAGCTAAGATGGTCGGAGGTGTGGCCCGGTGTATGCACCGCCGTTATCCGCCATCCGTCACCCTCCAGCACGTCGCCGTCCCGCATGGTCCGATCCATGTGGAAACCATAGGTGGGCGCACCGCTCGTGCGTTGGATCGCCGCGGCCGCCGGCCAATGGTCGGGATGGGTGTGGGTGATCAGAATCTGTTCGATTGTCTCGCTGCGCAGGGCGTGAAGCAGGGCGTCCACGTGGCTCGTAAGCGCCGGCCCCGGATCGATCACCGCGACTCGGCCATGTCCGATTACATAGGTTCCCGTACCGGGACCCGTAAAGCCTCCGGGATTTCGCGCCACGATCCGCCGGACGAGCGGCGAAACCGTTTCGAGAACGCCATATTCAAAGTCGAAATCGCGATAGAAGGGAATCTCTGTCATACGTGGTGCTTCAGCAATCCGAGACGGTAAAGGTCCTTGGCAATGCAGCGGTCCATCACGACCAACAAGCCCGCCTCGCGCGCGAGGCGCGCCGCCTCTTCGTTGACCACCCCTTCCTGCATCCAGACCGCCCTGGCCTTCACTCGAATCGCCTCTTCCACCACAGGCAGCACCAGCTCGGAGCGGCGAAAAATATCCACGATGTCGATCTGCTCCGCGACGTCTTCCAGGCGCGCGTAGGCTTTTTCGCCGAGGACTTCGGTTTCATTGGGATTGACCGGAATGATCCGGTAACCCGAGTTCTTCAAGTCGGCGGCGACGCCGTAGCTCGGGCGATACGGGCTGCTCGACAAGCCAACTACCGCAATCGTGCGGCTCGATTTTAGGAGTTCCGCGATTTCCGCTTCGACCATGATTCCACTCTCGTTGGTCTGACACTGCGCGAATGGGCAACCGCTCCCTTGCGGTCGCCGTTCGACAGGCTCACGGCCCTGAGCGAAGTCGAAGGGCGGCTCTGATTGTCACGGGTCGGATGCGGCCGTCCGCCCATCAACTGGCTGACCTCGGCTGGAGTTAGGGGACGAAACTCGCCAATGGGAAGACTGCCCAGAAACACCGGTCCAATCTGGACCCGCTTTAGCTTTTGAACCGGATGCCCGATCAGGCTGAACATGCGTCGGATCTGATTCTGGCGGCCTTCGTTGAGAATCACCTCGTGCCAGGAGTTGCCACTCGAATCGGACTTCTCGTCGCGGTTCACTCGCTCAGCGACCCGCAACCGGCGGATGCGCGCCGGAAGCGTTCGCCGCCCGTCGAGCAATATTCCATGCCGCAATCGTTCGAGATCCTTCTCCGGCGGCAGCCCCTTCACCTTCACCGAGTAGACCTTCGGAATTTCCGAGCGGGACGCCGTGAGCCGGTTGGTAAACTCTCCGTCATTGGTCAGAAACAGCAAGCCTTCGGTATGGTAGTCGAGCCTCCCGACCGGGTACACGCGGTCCTTCACCTTCTTCAGGAGATTCATAACGGTAGGCCGCCCTTCGGGGTCGGAGAGCGTGGTGACGTAGCCGCGAGGTTTGTGCAGCGCGAGGTAGACCAGTCGGCTCGGTGGCCGCACTACTTTGCCATCAACTTTGATCTGGTCGGTTGAAAGGTCGGCTTTGGTGCCGAGTTCCCGGATCACCTCGCCATTGACGCTGATGCGTCCCCCGGTGATCCATTCTTCGGCTTTACGACGAGACGTAAGTCCCGCCCGCGAGATGATTTTCTGGAGACGCTCAAGCGCCATCGGGCTCCCCATCGGAAGGTTCGGCGGAAGGCTCGGTGCCGGACGAAGATTCGTCGAGCGGGGCGCTGGCGGCCTCCGAAGAGATTTCCTCTGCCTCGCCCGACACAGGCTCGCCGATCGCCGCGCGCGCCAACTCTTCAAATTCTTCAAGCGTTGGTAGCTCGGCTAGGCTTCCCAGGCCAAACTTCACCAAAAATTCGCGGGTGGTCTTGTAGAGAATCGGACGGCCCAGGACGTCCTTTCGTCCCGACGTGGTGATCAGCTTTCTATCGAGCAGCGTCTTCAATGTGCTAGTGGCTTGTACACCGCGAATCTGCTGGATCTCCGGCACGGTGACCGGCTGGCGATAGGCGATGGTGGCAAGCGTCTCCAGAGCAGCCATCGAAAGCTTCAATGGAGGCGTCAGGTTTTTTACAAACCGGCGGATGGTTTCGTGATGCTCGGGCTTGGTGAACATCTTGTAGCCGCCCGCGATCTCGCGAATTTCCAGTCCCCGGTCGTCCCGGATGCATTCTTCCTGAAGCTTTTGAAGCGCCTCGACGACCTCCTGCCGGACGGTTTCCGGCGCGGCGCCGTCCGAGCCGTCTCCCAATACACTAGCGATTTGATCCAGCGTGACCGGCTCTTCCGCGACGTAGACAATCGCCTCGACCGCGGCTTTTAGCGCGGCCTTGCGAGCCTGATCAATTTGTGTTTCGGCTGCTTCGTTTTCCATTCTGTCCTAATTTCGCAACCGCTTCCTTGCGGTCGCCCCGGCGTCCGTAGCCCCGGACTCTGGGGCGCAGGGCGCGGCTCGGATACCCACGCCAATTATTCATATCCCTGATCGATCTCCTGCTGCGGGCGCGCGAACACTACATCGAACATTTTATGCTTATAGAGCACGATTTCTCCAAACAACTCGTGTTGACGGACCAGAATGGCTTGCAACCGCACCAGTTCCAGCAGCGCCAGAAACGTGGCGAGCAAGGCCTCGCGGCTGCGAAGATGTTTGAAGATATCCTGAAGCGCCAGCGGCTGCGGACCGTTCGCGAGCAGATCGCACATCTGCTGCATCATCTCCGCTACGCTGACCTTCTCGCCCTCGATCGCGAGCAGCGGCTTCTCCCGGGCGCGGTCCAGCACCTGCTGGAAGGCGCGCACCAGGTCGAAGAGCGTCACCGCCAGGCCCTGCTCCTCCTCCGGCTGCTGAAAATCCTTGAGCGCCGGATTCGACCACATGGCATTCTGCACGGTCTGCTTCTGATGAAGCATCTGCGCGGCGTTTTTGAACTTTTCGTGCTCCAGCAGTTGATTCACCAGCTCGGCGCGCGGGTCCTCCTGCTCTTCGGGTCCCAGCGTTGGATCGGGCGGCAATAGCAGCCGCGACTTGATATGAATCAGCGTGGCCGCCATCAACAAAAATTCGCCCGCCACCTCCGTATCCAGACGGTCGAGATGAACGTGCAGATACTCCAGGTACTGCCCTGTGATCCGCGCGATCGGGATATCGTAAATATTGATTTCCTGCTTGCGGATCAGATCCAAAAGCAGGTCGAGCGGACCTTCGTAGTTCTCCAGTTGAATCTGGTACGGCTGCCCGCCCTGAAGCTCTTCCATCGCACTTACTCCTGCAAGCCCTAACTCTTTGCCGCACCCGCTGCGGCGCTCTTCTTAGGCGAAAGATTCATCGCGGCACGAACTTCCTGCATCGTCGCTTGTGCCGTAACGCGGGCCTTCCGCGAACCTTCTTCCAGAATGTCCCAAACTTCTCCCGGCCGTTTCTCGTATTCCGAGCGACGTTGCTGAAGCGGCTGAAGGAATTGGACCAGGTTGTTGGCCATGATTTTCTTGTCATCAACGCAGCCGATCCCGGCGCGCCGGCATTCCACATTTACCATCTCAACCGTCGCCGCCGGCGAGACCAGCTTATGGAGGCTGTAAACCGGGCAAATGTCGGGATTGCCGGGATCGGTTCGCAGTCTCCTCGCCGGATCGGTAATCATCGTAGAGACCTTCTTCCTCACGTCGGCTTCCGAATCGCTGAGGTAGACGGCGTTGCCAAAGCTCTTGCTCATCTTTCTTCCGTCGGTGCCCGGCAGGCGCGGGGAGGCGGTCAAGAGCGGCTGCGGCTCCGGGAAAATGGAACCGTAAAATCCGTTGAATCGCCGGCAGATTTCCCGCGTCAATTCCAGGTGAGCCACCTGATCTTCGCCGACCGGCACAAAGTCAGCCTTGTACATAAGAATGTCCGCGGCCTGGAGCACGGGATATCCCAGAAATCCATAGGTGCCGAGGTCCTTGTCGCGCAGATTCTCGCGTTGTTCCTTGTACGTAGGCACGCGTTCCAGCCACCCGAGAGGAACGGTTTGCGAGAGCAGCAGGTGCAGTTCGGCGTGCTCCAGTACGTGCGACTGCAAGAAAATGACGGACTGCTTCGGATCGAGTCCCGCCGCCAGATAATCCGTCGCCACTTCCAGGATGTATTGTTGAAGCTGGCTGGTGTCGGCGTAGTTTGTCGTGAGGGCGTGCCAGTCCGCGATGAAGTAAAAACACTCGAACTGTTTTTGCAGCTCGATCCAGTTCGACAAGGCTCCCACCAGGTGTCCCAGGTGTGCTTTGCCCGTGGGGCGCACTCCGCTCAGGACGCGCTTGCGGGCTGGAGAAACGGATGGAGATACCATGAAAAGGTTAGGTGCCAGGTTTTAGGTGTTAGGTTTCAGGAAAGGAAATCCAGCGCCTGGAAGCAGGCCCCTGACACCTAAAACCTGAAACCTAGAACCTGAATGTTAGCACAACCGCGCGGCCCGAAGTATATTGGAGTATAAACCTATGGTGGTGCTGGCGCTAGATACCTGTACGGAACAGGGCAGTTTGGGCCTCGGCCGCGAAGGCAGAACGCTCGAAGCGCGCGCGCTTCCCAACGGCTGGAGGAGCACGACGCTGCATCGGGAGATCGCGCTTTTGCTCGAAGAGTACGGACTGCAAACTCCGGACATCGGCGGATACGGAGTCACCAGCGGCCCCGGTTCGTTTACTGGGGTCCGCCTGGGAATGACAGCGGTGAAGGGCCTTGCCGAGGTCCACCGAAAACAAATCGTCCCGGTTTCAACTCTGGAAACTGCCGCCTTTGCCGCCGCCGTTTCTCCATCTCCTTGGCCGCGATTGTTTGCGCCCATTCTCGACGCCAGGAGAGGCCAAGTCTTTGGAGCAGTCTATCGCGAAGAAGCCGGACGATGGAAATCCGTGGCCGAGCAAACGGTCTCGGCGCTTGCCTCATTTATCGATCGGGTGACAAAGCACGCCGCTTCCGAGCCGCAGATTGCGGTGACCTTCTGCGGGATCAACCTGGCGCCTTTCGTTCCCACATTCGAAAAAGCCGGCTGGCATGCGTCGCTCGTAGAAGTTTCTCCTTGCCTCGCCGGTCCGCTGGTCCAAATCGCGACCCAAAGATTGAGCGAGGGTCTCGGAGTCGATGCCTCGCTGGCCGAGGCCAATTACGTGCGCCTCTCCGACGCGGAGTTGTTTTGGAAATCGTGATTCCGATCCGGCCAATGATTGCAAGCGATGTGGACGCCGTGCTCGCGATCCAGGCAGAGTCTCCCGGCGCGGCTCAATGGAACCGCGCGGCCTACGATGAAATCTCCGCCGGCTCGGGCCTCAACCGTTGCCTCATCGCCGACAGGAACCAGACGCCGGTTGGATTTGCCACCTTCCGCGTCGTCGCGCCGGAGGCAGAGTTATTGAATCTCGCGGTGCTGCCCGCCTTTCGGCGGATGGGAATCGGCGCGCGCCTGTTGGAAGAAGTGATCCGGAAAGCTGTAGCGAGCGGCGCATCCGATCTGTTTCTCGAGGCCCGCGATTCGAACCTTTCTGCTCTCGGCCTATATCGGCGATTCTCGTTCGAATTGCACCACCGCCGTCCGGGATACTACAGCGATCCTCCGGCAGATGCTTTGACGTTGCACCTGCGGCTTCCACCGTGACGACGGATTCGGCAAGTTCCGCCGGAGGCCATCGCGAGCAGGACACCCCCTTACCGGCGGGCAGGATTCCGACGGGCTTGAAATTATGCCGCGTCGGTGATAGCGTAAATCGGGTTCTTTCTTTCAATATCTATCGATTTAGGAGGTATTAGATCCATGGACGTGAGCCTCCAGGAATTAAAGGATCGCTTGATTGCCACTGATGTAGAGTTTTCCCGCCTGGCAAGCGAACATTCCGACCACGAGCACCGTCTGGCGCAGCTTTCGGCTAAGACCTACCTTACGGATTCCGAGCAATTGGAAGAAGTCAAATTAAAAAAGAGGAAGTTGTCCTTGAAGGATCAGATGGAATTAATCCTTCAAAAGCATAAGAAGAGCGCCGTGGTGTAAAGCGCCAGGAAGCTCCCCCGAAGCTTTCCGAACCGGCTCCGATCCCATCTTCAGGGACGCCTGTTCAGCACGAGGCGGCAACGCGGAATCTCAAGCTATTCTGCAACGGTATATCTTTCGCCATCTCCGCATGCGTGCAAACTCGATCCTCGGCGCCAAGGTCTGCTGTGTGTCGAGAAGCTCCCTGGCTTATAATAGGTTAGGGCGGACCGCTAGTCCGAACGGACCATGAATCCGAACGGACGATGAGCGTGGCGTTTCTTAGGGCCGCGGACCATCACCCGGTCAACGAGCGATCAACCATGGTACTCGACGGTTTCCTCTATGCGTCCGGACTGCTGTTGCTCGGCGCGCTGGCGTGGTTTCTGGGCGGCCCAGTCTGGGCCATTCCCGAGTTGTTGCTAGCTGCCTTCGTCCTCTACTTTTTCCGGGACCCGAATCGCGTAGCGCCTCCGGGCGCTCTGGTCGTCTCGCCCGCCGACGGCAAGGTTGTGACGGTGCGCGAGACCTCGCTCGACGGCCAGCGGGTCTGGCAGATCAGCGTATTTCTCAACATTTTCAATGTGCATGTGAACCGGTCGCCGATCGCCGGGGTGATTCGAAGCGTGCAATATACACCCGGCAAATTCCTGGCCGCCTATCATGAGGAGGCCTCGGCGGAAAACGAGCAAAACACGGTAGCCGTCGAGGGCGAAATCGACGGCAGGCATTTCACGGTTAAATTCAAGCAAATTGCCGGACTGATTGCCCGGCGCATTGTCTTCAACAAAAAGGTGGGGGATCGCGTCGAGCTAGGCGAGCGGGTCGGTTTAATCAAGTTCGGCTCTCGCGTGGATTTATTCCTGCCGATCGACATTGTTCCGAAAGTTGCCGTGGGCGACCACGTCCAGGCGGGAACCAGCGTCATGGCGGCCTTGCAGGATCGTTCCGCGGAAGCCGGGCGTCCATCGGCCGGCATCGACTACGCAGCCACCGGAGCATCGCTGCGAACGTAGCGCTGGAAGATAGCGGATATTTGCTCAACCGAGAGGCTCAACGGAGAGGTCTCATGGAACCAACGCCAACCCGCACCAGGCCGCCGCGACGCGGTGCTTATCTTCTTCCGTCGTTGTTCACGGTCGCCAACGCCTTCTGCGGCTATTTCGCTCTGACCGAGTCGTTCAAAGCCGGCCAGCTTATTCCCGCGGACATGCAGGCGGCCGCGCTGCATTTCGATTATGCGGCGAGGGCCATTGGATGGGCGGTCGTGTTCGACGGCATGGACGGCAGGATCGCGCGTCTGATGGGAACCAGCAGCGCCTTTGGAAAGGAGCTCGATTCCATTGCCGACGCCATTACATTCGGAGTCGCTCCCGCCTTTCTCGCTTTAACGTGGGGAGTGCGGGCGGTAATTCCTTCGCCGGACTCTCCGTTTTTTGAGCACCTCACGCGAGCCGGCTGGTTTGTGAGTTTCCTGTTTATGATCTTGAGCGCCATGCGCCTGGCTCGCTTCAATCTTCAGACTGCCCCCGAGCTGGTCACCACCCGGCCGGAACACAAGAATTTTGTCGGGCTTCCCACACCCGCAGCGGCGGGACTGGTGGCGGCCATCGTTCATTTCGATTCCGGCAACACCGTCACCGAGTGGGGTTGGGTTCCGTTCTGGCTCTTGCTGCTGCTAGGCACTTCGTTCCTGATGATCAGCACGTGGCGCTATTACAGCTTCAAGGACCTGGACCTGCGCCGCAAGCGCAAGTTTGCGGTTGTCATCGGGGTGGCCAGCGTGATAGCGCTGATCTGGTTGTATTCGCAGATCGCCCTCTTGTTGATTGCCGCTGGATACGTGCTCTCCGGCGTCATTGGGAAACTTTCCCAGGTGTTTCGCCGAAGAGGTGTCGAAATACAGACCAAAGAGCACCCGGTATAGTTCCCAATGCGATGTAGCCATGGCACGTTGTTTGTGCCGTGGGCTTTTCAGGTCTTGATTTGATGTCGAAGCGCGATGAACTCGGATGGAGCGTGGCTCTGGTCGGAGCCTCCACGCTCAAGGGAAAAGAGGTCAAGGCAATCTTTGAGAGCCGCGATTTCCCCTTGAAGCGGCTTGCATTGCTCGACACCCCCGATGTGGGCGGCCAGTTGACGGAATTTGATGACGAGCCCGCCATTATCCTGCCCATCAACAAGGAAAGTTTCGAGGATATCCAGCTTGCGATCTTCGCTTGTCCCCCTGCATTTACACAGGACCACTGGCAGATGGCAGCGAGCAGCGGATGCTCGATCATTGATTTGAGCTGGCAGCTCGAGACTCATCCGGAGGCTCAGTTCATAGTGCCCTCGATCGAGCACTTTCCAACGGAGATCCTCCCGACGGGGGGAGCAAATCACTCGGACGGACGCTCTGCGGCAGCCCAAATCTTCATACCGGCGCATCCAGTCTCAATTGCTATTGCCGCGATTCTCCTGCGCCTCGCGGGGATATCCAGCATCGAGCGGTCCGTTGTTACGGTGTTCGAGCCGGCCAGCGAGCGCGGCCAGGCGGGCGTGGACGAATTGCACCAGCAGACGGTGAAACTTTTGGCGTTCCAAAATATTCCCCGTACCGTTTTCGACGCCCAGGTCGCTTTCAATCTGCTCATAAACTATGGCGATCAATCCCGCCCGGCGCTGAGGGACGTGGAGTCGCGGATTGCGACGCACCTCGGCAGACTGCTGGGAGACAGCACCCGACGGCCGGCTTTACGAGTCGTGCAAGCGCCGGTTTTTTTCGGGTATACCTTCAGTTGTTACGTGGAGCTTGCCGAGAGCCATCCTACGGCGGTGATGGAGGAGGCGTTGGAGAGAACGCCGCTCTCGGTTAGCCGCGATGCCGCATCGCAACCGAACGTAGTGGACGGAGCCGGCTCGGACGACGTGCTGCTCGGCCGCGTCGAAAGAGACTCGTCCTGCGAAACCGGATATTGGATTTGGGGGGTCGTGGACAACGTGCGATTCGCCGCCCTCAATACCGTCCAGATTGCCGAACGGCTTTTGGCGATCAGCCTCGGCGATCGCGGCAAAGAGCCAAGCGAGGCTTCCCGATGAAATTTGTTTTGGCGGTTACCGTTCTTGCCGCGCTCGCAATGGGCGGCTGCGGCTATCGCGCCGGGAGCCACTCCGCCGCATTGCTTCCGAACGTCCGCACCATCGCCGTGCCCACCTTTGAGAACCAGACGTTTCGCTTCAAGATCGAACAAACCCTCACGGAAGCTGTGATGCACGAATTCCTGGCGCGCACGCGCTATCGGGTCCAATCCGGAACGGAAGGCAGCGATGCGGTGCTGGAGGGAATCGTGACCTCCATCTCCTCCGGCCCAATCGTATTCGACCCGGAAACGGGGCGCACCAACAGGGTCCTGATGACCGTCGGCGTCCGAGTCTCGCTCCTCGACAGCCGAACGCGCAAGCCGATCCTCGAACCCACAGACCTTTCCTTTCGCGAACCGTACGAAGTAAGCCCGGACCCGGAGACCTACTTTGCGGAAAACGGACCGGCTTTGCAGCGCCTCAGCCGCAACCTCGCCGCAACAGTGGTCTCCGCGATCATCGAGAATTTCTGATGAGACTCGCCGCCGCTCGCGCCTTGGAAAAGATTCAGAAGGGCGCTGTCTCGCCCGGTTACATGCTGATCGGCCAGGATGTTTACTGGCGCGACCGTATCTCGAAAGCTCTCCAGGAAGCGATGGGTCTGGAACAGTCGAGCTTTGGCCTCGCCGAATTCGACCTTCGCCAAGACTCGCTCGACAAGGTCCTGGAAAAAGCCCAATCCCTGAGCCTGCTCGCACCGCGCCAACTTATATTTGTCAAAAATGCGCAGGGCATCGTCTCTCGGCGGGGGAAGGGATCGGACGCCTCCTTGGATCAAACGGAGGACTCCGCGGTATCCTCTCCCGCTTCCGCTTCGCGCTCCGGCGATCTGCCTTCCTACTTTCAAAATCCCAACCCCGATTCCACGCTGGTCTTCGAGATGACGGACGTGGATCTGGAATCCGACGACTGGCGCGAGAAGGAAAAAGCGAAATCGCGAGTCGAGGCTTTCGAAGGGATTCTGGATGTGGTGCTCTTGAACTCGCCTAGCTTCGACGAGGCCGTGGAAATGGTCCGGCGCGAAGCCGCCGCGCGCGGCCAGCAGATTGCGTCGGAGGCCGCCGAGCAATTGGTGGCGGCATTCCAGCGAAACATGGCGGTTGTCCTATTGGAACTCGAAAAGCTCTGCCTCTACCAGCCGGAGAAGGAGTGCATCGAGCAGGACGATTTGAATCGGATGATCGGTGGCGGAGGGGGCGGGACCAGCTTGGGCCTGACCGATGCCATCGGAGCCCGCAATGCAACCGCCTCGCTCGATATACTCGATGCGCTCCGGCGTAGCGGACGCTATGCTCCCTTGGTGGTGGCGGAGGTAGTCCGCTATCTGCGTCAGCTTATCGTGCTGAAGGAAAGCCAGGCGAGGGACCCCCGGCAGGCGGCCAGGGTGTTGTGGGATGCCAAGCTGGGCGCCCCGCAGAGTATGATGCCGGCACTGGTCCAGCAGGCTCGCAAGTTTACGGGAGCCGAGCTGCTCCGGGGTATCTCGCTCGCATTTGAAGCCGATATGTCCTTTCGTTCCAGCCCTCCCGACGAAGCGCTGGTTCTGGAGCGGTTTGTTCTGGCGCTGGTAAGGCCATCACAGCCGCCTCGCACGGTGGGCAATCTCAACGTCAGGGCACGACTTTAGTCGTGCCGGCAGATAGCGAAAAGAAAGTCGGCTTCAGCCGCTGAGGGCAGAGGGCTGGCAATAGCGAGCAAAACTTTTCCCCAGGCGCTGAAGCGCGCTTTATGACTGTCGCAACGGCACGACTGAAGTCATGCCCTGACGGATACTTACTGGTATTTTGCAGGTTCGTCGGTTGACTGTAACCCCGGACTGTGGGATTTCACGCAGCAGCAAATGGGCGTAAAAAAAGCGGGCGTCCAATAATCTGGGCTGGGGTGGGACGCCCGCCTCGTAACGGGGATGTTGCTTCTACGAAGGAGTTACAACAAAAGTTTCACTATCTTTGGATTTTCTTGAAACCGGTCCGCTACGGCCTCTTTGGTCTATCTTTCTCCCCATTTCAACTTGCTGCGAAGCACCTCGAAAAAGCCTTTATGCGGAGGGTGAACCAGTTGGATTTGATGCGGCGAGAGGCTGCAAACAATGCGGTCCTCGGTATAGAACTCGATGCCTACCTGGCCATCCACGGTCAGGAAGATATGCTCATCCTCGCCCTCAAATACAATTTCAATCCGCGACCAGTCCGGGACAACCACGGGCCGGTTCGTCAGCGTGTGAGGACAAATGGGCGTGATAACGAAGCAGTCCACCGAGGGATAGACGATAGGCCCCCCGGCGGCCAGCGAGTATGCCGTCGAGCCGGTGGGAGTGGATACAATTAACCCGTCGGCTTTGAGGAAGCTCAAGAGCTGGCCGTCTACCGAGGCTTTGAAATCCAGGATGCGGGCCATGTGTCCTTTATTCAGGACCGCGTCGTTCAAGGCATGGTGCGAAGAGGCAACCAAGCCAGAGCGCATCACATCTATTTGCAGCATCTTACGAATTGCAACATGATGTTTTCCTTCAAGAATCAGGTCGAGCGACTCGTATAGCTCGTCTATTGTGATTGCAGTCAGAAACCCCAATCCTCCCAGGTTCACGGCGAGGATGGGAATGTTGCGCCCTAGCACCTCCCGCGCCGCGGCGAGCAGGGTTCCATCGCCCCCCAGCACCAAGATCAAATCGCTCTTGGCGGGAATCTCACTACGTGACAGAGTGGATACCTGCCGAGAAGCGAGCATTCCGGCATCCAGGCAGGCAGCGGTTTCCTGGTCGAGCAGCGCCTGAATCTTCCGCTGAGCAAGCCATTCGAGCAATGGCGGAATCACCTGACACAGCGCTTCCTTCCGCGGCTTGGAAATGATGCCAATCGAACGCACCGTCAAAGTTGCCTCTTTCTCAATCTTTCCGATCAGAGCCGCGACCGTGAGGGAGCGGGAGCTTGATCGCGAGGTCCACAATGAGTGCTCCCGCTCCCTCACGGTCGCGGCTCTGATTTTACTCGAACACGGCGCTCAAGAAAAATTCGCGATTACCCTCCGCGCCCGGCACCGGGCAGAGCAGCGTCTGAAAATTCGTGAACCCGAGTCCCGCAGCGCAGGCACGAACCTTCGCGACCGATTCTTCCTGAAGCTTCTCGTCGCGGACGATGCCACCGCGCCCGACCTTCCCTTTGCCCACTTCGAATTGCGGTTTTACCAAGACGATCAATCGCGTGCCCGGCCTCGAAAATTGCACCAGCGCCGGCAGCACCATCGTTGCCGAGATGAAGGCGACATCCACCGTGATGCCGTCCACCTTTTCGCCGATCAGGCTCCATTCGAGGTAGCGGGCGTTGGTGCGCTCGTGAAGCTGTACCCGCGCGTCCTGCCTCAACCGGTAGTCCATCTGATTGGTTCCGGCATCCACCGCGATCACGCGCGCCGCTCCGCGCTGCAAGAGGCAATCCACGAAGCCTCCGGTCGAGGAGCCGATGTCGAGATAAACCTTCGATCGTACGTCGATTGACCAATGGTCGAGTGCGGCTTCGAGCTTCAGTCCGCCCCGCCCAACGTAGCGTGAGGGTGGACCGATGATCTCAACCGCGGCGCCCGCCTCTATCAACGTGCCTGCCTTTTCGACCTTTCTGCCATCGACCAGGACGCGGCCCGACATGATGATCGCCTGGGCCTTCTGGCGCGTCTCCTGCAACCCGCGCTCCACCAGCGCGCGATCCAGACGCGTTTTGTCGCTGCCGTGCGAAGCCTCGTTCATTCCTTATCAGGCCTTGCGGGAGACCAGGAATTGCGCCAGTTGTTTCAACGTGCCGCCGCGCTCTCCAAAGATTGCCAGCGCCTCATTCGCTTTGGCGATGTACTCCGCCGCGAACTGCCGCGAACGCTCCAGGCCGTAGACGGCGGGGTAGGTGACTTTCTTCTGCGCGGCGTCTTTTCCGGCGGTCTTTCCCAGTTTCTCGCTCGAACTCTCGACATCCAAAATATCGTCGGCAATCTGAAAGGCGAGCCCTCCGCTCTCTCCGAAGCGAGAGAGCGCGTCGAGCTGTTCCGCATTGGCGCGTGCCGCGATGGCTCCCATGCGGACGGCGGCGCGAAACAATGCGGCGGTCTTCGAACGGTGAATCGTTTCGACCTGCTCCTGGTTCACGGCATTATTGTCCACGGCGTTATTGGTCGCCTCCAGATCCATCACCTGTCCGGCGATCATTCCTCCTTGCGTTCCGGCTGCGTGCGCGAGTTCCGCCACCAGAGCCGACCGGACTTCCGGCGGCGTATCCGGGAGCGATGCTAGCACCTCGAAGGCCAGTGTCAGCAGAGCATCTCCGGCCAGGATCGCGTTCGCCTCTCCAAACACCTTGTGACAGGTGAGCTTGCCGCGGCGGTAGTCGTCGTTATCGAGCGCGGGCAGGTCGTCGTGAATCAACGAATAGGTGTGGACCAGCTCCAGCGAGCAACTGGCTGCTTCGATGTCCGGGCCAAGTTCCGCGCCAATGACCATCGCGGCTGCCAGGCAGAAAATCGGGCGGATGCGTTTGCCGCCGGCAAACAGGCTATAGCGCATGGCGCGATGGATCGCCGCGGGCCTCACGCTTTCCTCGGGAACAAGCTGCTGCAGCCGGGCTTCCACGCGCAGACGCTGTTGTTCGAGGTAGGATTCAAGAGACATAGATAGATGGGTCGGGGATGGATGGGGCAGGGAAGCGCTCAGGATGGGGATTCCTCCTCGCTCGATGGAAACGGTTCTGCAACGATTTTGCCGTCGCTCTTCTTCACCAAAAGCTCCACCTTGTTCTCGGCCTCTTCGAGCTGGCGGCGGCAGGCCTCCGATAAGTTCATCCCTTCCTCAAACAACTCCAAAGACCGCTCCAGCGGCAGGTCGCCCTCTTCCAACTCTTTGACGATCTGCTCCAGCCGTTCCATGCCCGCTTCGAAGCTCAGCTTGGTTTCTTTTTTTTCCGGCATATATCTCCGCTTAGAAGCTGCTACATAACCCTTCGGAGTCCCGTAAGGGCACGACTTTAGTCGTGCCGATAGCACGGGGTACGAAGGGGCTTTAGCCCCTGAGGTACGTCGTTGGCCCTCAGCGGCTGAAGCCGGAGTCTCAGAGGGTCGCTGTTCGGCACGGTTAAAACCGTGCCCTTACACTACGCTAAAACAGGTTATGTAACAGCCTCAAAGATTCTTAGCTGCAATCCCGCTCCGAGGCAAAGCCGTCGCGGCCTCGCCGGCTTTGGCGTCACGAATCGCCGCAAAGACCTCCACGACTGT
>ORMF010642131.1_pt1 | contig 58572 bp, 55 predicted proteins | sample 1779871 | NCBI WGS metagenome assembly ORMF01 (sample SAMEA104232316, study PRJEB22302) | groundwater metagenome | biome: forest; feature: aquifer; material: groundwater | place: USA | collected 2011-08-07 | depth 5.4 m | reverse complement strand
GTTAATGACTCCTAACTCTAGATTATGAAAGCAAACGGTCTTCGGATACGAGGCGCTAGGCAACAACATCAGACGCTGCTAGAATTCAAGCCTGAGATACGCCATGTCTTCAAGCACAAAGAACATCTACGACGAGCACATTAAGCTGCTGCCACGCGAGCAGCAGGTTCAGCTTCTGGACCTGTTGCAGACCGAACTCGAGAACGGCGAGGACAATGGACAGAGGCAAAGCATTCTTGAACTTCACGGCCTGGGTAAGGATATCTGGCGGGATGTCGATCCAAAAGAGTATGTGAGAAAGCTGCGCGATGAATGGGAAGAGCGGGTTAGAACAAAGTTGGCCGACGTTGCTGTTGGAAGCAGGTATCAAGACATGAGTGTATACGAAGAAATACTTGATCAGGCGAAGCGGCTTTCTTCCGAGGAGCGTGTGCAGTTGGCCGACGCTCTACTCGAAGAAGAGTTAGGCTTTGGTATGTGGCGAGATCGTGCTGACATCAAAGATGCTGCCACGTACGTGGAACAGGTGCGTGAAGAAAACAAGCGCACGCCAAATGGCCGATTGAAGGGTGCAGAAGAGTTTTTGAGAGAAGTAAAGGAGTTTGATGAGTAGAACCGGCTGGCTCAATCTCATGAAGCCGTTATCCGCAGCGTCCGCGAAGCGGACTACTGAAAATAGCCCAGCCATTCAGAGGGTGTGTCAGAACTCGGACGTGAGCCTAACGAAAGTACTTTCTTAAACGCAGAGGACGCCGAGGCACTCGCAGAGGTGCGCAAAGGACGATCTTCCTCTGCGTCCTTTGCGAAACACTCTGCGCCCTCTGCGGTAAAAATGGGCTTTGCCAATCATACATTCTTAGTTTTGACACAGACTCTGAAATCGCTGGGCTATTTTCGTTCGTCCGCTTTGCGGACGTTATTGCCGCCAAGAATGTCCGCGCTGCCGACCTAATTGTCGTACCTCGCCGGTCTGTGATACTTTTCGCTAGTTCAATCAATCAGATCAGTAAGCTGTGAGCAGTGAACCGCAAGCAGTAAGCGGTGGTCAGTGAGCGGTGAGCAGTCGAATGGCTTCGGAATCTCAAATCACGCCCGCTTCGAAACCTGCGATTGCTCCTATTTCCAAAACCCCTTCAAGCGTGACTAGCAACTCATCATCTCAAACATCGCGCTTGCGAGAGCTGACTGCCGAGCTGCGCGAGCTGGAAGCAAAGCTTCGTTTCGGCGGTGGGCCGGAGAAAATCGAGAAGCAGCATAAGCAAGGCAAGCTGACGGCGCGGGAGCGGATCGATCTGCTGCTCGACAAAGATTCTTTCAAACAAGAGATTGGATTGCTTGTGGCTTACGACCTTTACAAAGAGACAAGGGGACAGGGTGAAGCGGGGACGGGGAGAAGTGAAACCCAGGAAGAAATTGGCGGCGCGCCGGGGGCGGGAGTCGTCACCACCATCGGCCGCGTTGGGGGTAGGGAAGTTGTCGTGGTCGCTAACGATGCAACCGTCAAAGCCGGGTCGTGGTGGCCGGAGACGATCAAGAAGATTCTGCGCGCGCAGGAGATCGCGATGCGCTCGCATGTGCCGATCATCTACCTGGTCGACTCGGCGGGCGTGAATCTTCCTTATCAGGGCGGTGTGTTTCCCGGGCAGTATGGTGCATCGCGCATCTTCTATTACAACTCGATCATGCGGCGCTATTTGAAAGTACCGCAGATTGCCGCGGTGATGGGGCCGTGCATCGCCGGTGGCGCGTATCTGCCCGCGCTCTCGGACATCATCATCATGGTCGAAGGCACTTCGTTCATGGGACTGGGGGGCGCGAATCTGGTGAAAGGCGCGACCGGCCAGACAATCGACAACGAAACTCTCGGTGGCGCGCGGACGCATAACGAGCTGTCGGGAGTTGCTCATTATCGGGTGAAGAATGACGAAGAGTGCATCACGAAGATTCGGGAGTTTGTGGCGGAGCTGCCGTTTCCTGGTGCGCGGAGTAGCCAATCACGCAACACAGACGATTCGAATGGGGAGGCCGCACAGCAGGCCCTCACCCCCCTAACCCCCTCTCCCAAAACGGAGAGGGGGAGTTCCGAACTACAGGCGGCGAGGGGGAGTGGGCCGAAAACTCCGGAAGAAAAACTCTACGACATCATCCCCGAGGATCATCGTCAGCCTTACAGCATGCGCGAGCTTTTGGATTGTGTGCTGGACGAAGGACATCTGGATGAGTTTCAGGCGGACTATGCGAAAGAGATCATCACCGGGCACGCGCGCATACGTGGCATACAGGTCGGAGTGATCGCCAACAACCGCGGCATGTTTCGCGACCCGGCGGGCGGCTCGCCAAAATTTGGCGGGATCATCTATACCGACTCGGCTGAGAAGGTTGCTTACTTCATCGAGACTTGTAGCCGGCATCAGACGCCTCTGCTATTCATTCAGGATGTTTCGGGGTTCATGGTGGGATCGGAGGCAGAGCATTCGGGAATTATTCGCGCGGGGGCGAGGTTTGTCGAAGCCATGGCCACGGCGCTGGTGCCAAAGATTGTCTTGACGGTGAATCATGCGTCGGGCGCGGGCTATTACGCGATGGCCGGGCAGGGTTTCGATCCGGATTTTATCTTCAGTTGGCCGACCGGACGCATGGGCGTGATGGAAGGAGATTCCGCGGTCCAGGCCGTGTTTGGTAGTGAACTTGCGAAGCTAAGAGCAAAGCGCGAAGAGCCAAGTGAAGAGCTCGAGGCGGAGATGCAAAAGGTGCGCGAGACTTATGAGCGCGACCTCGACGCTAAGTATGCGGCCGCGCGCGGATTTGTTGACGCAGTGATCGCGCCGGACGAGACAAGAGACGCGCTGGAGCTTGCATTGCGCGTGAGTTTGAATTATTCAGGTCCGCATCTGGGACAGTTTGTGTTGCCGCAAACACTGGCATAATTAATCCGCAGATTAAGCAGATTGCGCAGAGAAAAAGAGTTCACGCAAAGGCGCAAAGACGCAAAGAAATCCGCAGATTACACGGATTACGCAGACAAGAGTTTCACGCAAAGGCGCAAAGAAACAAAAAAGGAGAATACACGTGAGAAAGAGCACCATCTATCTTTTCAGTCTGGGACTCGCTGTTGTGGTCGTGACGGCGCTGGCGAGCGCGGGTTTGGTTGTGTCCGCACAGAACACGAACTCGTCAACGACGATGGCCAAGACGAGCAAGCCGAAACCGAAGTATCGCAAGAAGGCGCCGGCAATGCCTCGTTGCGATAACACGAAGCAGGAGCAGACCGATCTGTCCGGCACTTATACCGGGAAGGTCAAGCATGGCGACCAACCGGCTATGGATGCGACGCTGACGATTACGGGCAGTAACTTCACAATGACCGGCGGCCCCGAAGCGATGTCGGGACGCATCACGGCGGTCACGACGTGTGGTTATACTGCGGTCACTGTGATGATGGGAGACCTAACGCCGCCACCGCGCGGAACAGCGCCGCCCGCCCACCCGGCAATGTCGATGCGCGCCAAAAAGGTCGGCGACAGCCTAACGCTGACGACCGTACCTGGTGAGCCGCAGATGGTTTCGTTTACCACGAACGGCGCCGCGATGAAGGCCAAGCCCCGGTACCGGAAACATAAGGCGAAAGCCAAGACGACGACGGGCGCGGCGACGACGCCGAAGCAGTAAAAGAGTGCGGGTGAACTGATCGACGCGGGGACGCGGAGACACGAAGACACGGCGAGATGGAAATCCGCAACGCGGTAGCGTTCGCAGAGTTTCGCGCTGGTGTTTCTGTGCGCCGCGTCTTTGTCTGAAAGATTGCAATGAAGGAAAAGATACGCATTGCGGCCGGTCAGGGATTCTGGGGCGATCTGCCGGACGCGCCGGTGCGCCAGGTTGAAGAAGGACCGATCGACTATCTTATGCTCGACTATCTGGCCGAGGTCACGATGTCGATCATGCAGAAACAGAAGGCGCGCGATCCAAAGGCCGGTTTTGCGCGCGACTTTGTGCCGCTGATGAAGCGGATTCTGCCGGCGTGCGTTGAGCGAAACATCAAGGTTGTTGCCAACGCCGGCGGCGTGAACGTCGCAGGAGGCGCCGCGGCGGTCCGTGACGTGGCGCGCGAATTGGGCCTTGGTGGCAAGCTGAAGATTGGGATTGTCACGGGTGATGACATTCTCGAGCGCGTCGACAGTTTTTTGGCGCGCGGGATCGAGTTGCGCAACATGGACACCGACGAACCGCTGGCCACCGTGCGCGATCGAATCCAGAGCGCGAATGCTTATTTGGGCGCGGCGCCGATTGTCGAAGCTTTGGACCAGGGAGCGCAGGTTGTTATCACCGGACGCGCTACTGATACGGGTTTGACCCTTGGTCCGATGATTCATGAATTCGGCTGGGCAGGCGATGATTGGAACAAACTCGCGGCCGGAACGATTGCCGGCCACATCATCGAATGCGGCGCGCAATGCTCGGGCGGCAACTGCCAGTATGAATGGGAAAGCATTCCTGATCTGGCGAACGTCGGCTTTCCGATTGCCGAAGCCTCGGCAGACGGCACGTTCGTGATCACCAAACACGAAGGAACTGGCGGACGCGTGAGTATCCCGTCAGTCAAAGAGCAGCTCGTGTATGAGATGGGCGATCCGCGCGGATACATTACGCCCGATTGCGTCGCGGACTTCACGACAGTTCAGCTTGCGGATGACGGGCCAGATCGCGTGCGCGTGTTTGGGATCAAGGGGAAACCTGCGACCGACACTTTGAAGGTGTCGATCAGTTATTCAGCGGGCTACAAAGCCGTCGGCACTCTGGTTTACGCGTGGCCCGATGCTTATGAGAAGGCCAAAGCCGCGGATAAGATCCTGCGTGCGCGACTTGATCGACTCGGCCTGCGCTTCGATCAGATTCTGACTGAGTACGTTGGCGCGAATGCGACGCATGGGCCGTTGGCAGGCGAACCGCCGCCTGATCTCGCCGAAGTGCAGTTGCGCGTAGGCGTGCGTGGAAACGACCGCAACGCAATCGAAAGGTTCACGAAAGAGATTGCGCCGTTGATTCTTACCGGGCCGCCGGCAGTTACCGGTTTTGCCGGAGGTAGGCCAAAGGTGGAAGAGATTGTCGCCTACTGGCCGGCGCTGATTCCGAAAGCGGAGATTACGGCGCGAGTTGAAGTGATTGAAGCATAGCCGAACAAGATTCGCTCAAAAGATTCACCACAGACACAGAGGCTTCACAGAGAACCACAGAGAATTGAGCTAAAGAAATGCAGATTCAGCTCATAAAACTTGCTCACGCGCGCTCGGGCGACAAAGGCGACACCGCTAACGTCGGCCTAATTGCCTTGCGCGATGAATTCTATCCGTTGATAGTGCGCGAAGTAACCGCGGCGCGCGTCAAAGAACATTTCAAAGGAATCTGCCAGGGCAAGGTGGAGCGGTTCGAGTTGCCAAACCTCGGCGCGCTTAACTTTCTATTACATGAGAGTCTCGGCGGTGGCGGCACGTTGTCGCTGATGACTGACGCGCAGGGCAAGACTTTTTCGACTGCGCTGTTGAGGATGGAGATTGAAATCCCGGACGATGAAGCACAGAAGCTCGGGTTAAGATAAGCTCACGCAAAGACGCAAAGGCGCAAAGAACGCATGCAACATGGATACGCCCAACTCGATGGCGTGCGTCTGCATTATGCGGAATGTGGAACCAGCAACGATGAGCTCGTCATACTGCTTCACGGGTTTCCTGAGTTTTGGTATTCGTGGCGGCATCAATTGCCGGTGTTGGGAGAGCGTTATCACGTCGTCGCGCCGGACATGCGCGGTTACAATTTGAGTGACAAGCCGCCGCGAGTCGAAGATTATCGTATAGAGTTTCTCGTCGCCGATGTGCTTGGGCTAATCAAGCACTTCGGTGAATCTCAGGCCGCGATCGTCGCGCATGACTGGGGCGCCGGCGTCGCTTGGGCTGTCGCGCAGAGAGATCCGGAAGTCGTTTCGAAATTAGCTGCTCTTCAGGTGCCGATGCCGGTTGCGTGGCGCAACAACATGACCTGGCGGCAATTCCTGAGCAGTTGGTACATGTTCTTCTTTCAACTGCCGCGCGTGCCGGAGTGGTGGGCGAGCCGAAACGACTTTGCCAGAATCGAAAGGATGTATCGAGAGACAAGCTTCAGGCCCGGCGCATTTACCAACGAAGACATCGCTGCCTACAAGGACGCGTTGCGGCAGCCAGGCGCGCTGACCAACTCGATAAATTACTATCGCGCAAATGTTTTTCGGTCGCTGCTCCGCGGCGGAACCGAAACCCCGAAGGATGCGGATGGAAGGATTCGAGTGCCCACACTTTTCATCTATGGCGAGCAGGACGTTGCCGTGATTCCGTCTACAGTGCGAGATCTTGGCCGCTTCATCGATGCTCCGTACCGCGAACTGCGGATTCCTGACAGCGGTCATTCGGTACAGAATGAAGCCGTCGACGAAGTAAATAACGCGCTGCTTGAATTTCTCAGCGAAGGATCGGGACCAGATGTCGACTGAACAAACACAGATTGTGCTCTTCGCCGTTGCTGACGGAATTGCGCGGATTACGCTCAATCGTCCGGAGAAGCGCAACGCCCTCAACGATGCGATGATCGCCGCGCTTAAGGATGCGCTGCGGCTGGCGGATCAAGATGAGAGTGTTCGCGCCGTCATCCTCGCGGGAGCTGGCGCAGACTTCTGTTCGGGCGCTGACCTGGCGGCGCTCCAGAAAATCTCGAACGCTTCAGTCGCCGAAAATCTGGAAGATGCGCGCTCGCTGATGGAACTGTTCATGTTGATTCGGCAGGTCCGCATCCCCGTAATTGCGGCGGTGAAGGGAAGAGCCCTGGCAGGCGGTTGCGGGCTGGCGACAGCGTGCGACATCGTCCTGGCGTCGCGGTCAGCGCGGTTTGGTTATCCGGAAGTGAAGCTTGGATTCATTCCCGCGATGGTGATGGCAATGTTGCGGCGCAGCGTATCGGAGAAGAGAGCTTTTGAGCTGGTCACGCTCGGTGCGGAATTCAGCGCCGAAGATGCGGCCGGGTTCGGTCTGGTAAATCATGTCTTTGAAGACGAAGTGTTCTTTTCCGAAGTCGAAGCGTTCGCGGGGCGGTTTGAAAAAGTCAGCCGCTCAGCCGTTAGTTTGTCGAAGCAGCTTCTTTATCAAATCGACGGGATGAGTTTCGAGAATGCCCTGGACTCGGGAGCTGATATGAACGTTATCGCTCGGATGACCGCGGACTGTCGCAAGGGAGTCGCAGCCTTCTTGAAGAAGCGATGAATTCGAGAACCCGTAGTCTTGCTTACTCTCTCGGCCGGACGTTCTCGCGGATGAACTTCGCAATGTCTTGAGTTGATGTGCCGGGCAAGAAAATCTCAGCGACGCCCTGCGCTTTCAATTTTGGAATATCTTCCTGGGGAACAATCCCTCCCAGAACCACCAGAGTGTCCTTCATGCCTTGCTCGCGCAAGAGCGAGACAATTCGTGGACACAGAGTATTGTGCGCGCCGCTCAGAATCGAAATGCCGACAGCGTCGACGTCTTCCTGAAGCGCGGCCGCCGCGATCATTTCCGGAGTTTGACGCAGGCCCGTGTAGATGACTTCCATACCGGCATCGCGCAACGCGCGCGCGATTACCTTAGCACCGCGGTCGTGGCCATCGAGGCCGGGTTTAGCAACCAGAACCCGAATCTTTGATTGATTCATTGGCTTATCGGTCTATTAGATCAATGCGCCGACCAAGAAGTCTAGATCGCAGGCTCTTCGTAGATTCCATAGACGTCGCGCAGCGCCGAACAGATTTCGCCGAGCGTAGCGTAAGCACGTACCGCTTCGATCGTAGCCGGCATAGTGTTTTCGTTAAGCTGCGCGGCCTTTCTCAGGCGGTCGAGAGTCTTCGAGACGGCGCCGTTGTCTCGTTTGGCGCGGGTTCGTTCCAGCCGCTCCAGCTGGTGTCTGCGTACGGATTCGTCAATGACCATGGTGGAAATTGTCGTCAATTCGCCTTCCATTTCATATTTGTTCACGCCGACAATCGTCTGGTCGCCGCGCTCTAAAGCCTTCTGATACTGATAAGCCGACTCCTGAATCTCACGCTGCGGGAAACCCTTCTCTACAGCGTCAACCATTCCGCCCATCGCATCGATCCGATCGAAGTAACCAATCGCGCCTGATTCCATTTTGTTGGTTAAAGCCTCGACGAAATAGGAGCCACCCAAGGGATCCACAGTATTTGCGACGCCCGTCTCCTCGGCAATGATCTGCTGAGTTCGCAGAGCTATCAAGGCGGCTCTGTCTGTCGGCAAAGCGAGCGCCTCATCGTAGGCGTCGGTGTGTAACGATTGGGTGCCGCCGAGCACCCCAGCGAGAGCTTGAATCGCCACGCGCACGATGTTGTTCAGCGGCTGTTGCACGGTGAGGGAAACTCCGGCGGTCTGCGTGTGAAAACGTAACTTCATTGTCCGCTCATCTTTTGCGCCAAAGCGGTCGCGCATAACGCGCGCCCAAATGCGCCGCGCGGCGCGGTACTTCGCAACCTCCTCAAAAAAATCGTTATGAGCGTTGAAGAAAAATGATATGCGCGGAACGAATTGCTCGAGGTCTAGTCCAGCGCGAAGGCCCCATTCGACGTACTCGATCCCATCGCGCAACGTAAATGCCAACTCTTGGAGCGCGGTCGCGCCGGCCTCGCGAATGTGATAGCCGCTCACCGAAATTGGGTTGTATCGGGGAACATGGTTCGTGCAAAACTCGAAGGTGTCGACAACCAATTTCATTGCCGAGCGAATTGGATAGATCCATTCCTTTTGAGCGATGTATTCTTTGAGGATGTCGTTCTGCAAAGTTCCGGAAATCTTTTTCCAGTCCGCGCCCTGCTTCTCGGCAACAACCAAATACATAGCGAGGAAAACTGAGGCTGGCGCGTTAATCGTCTGCGATACGGAAGCCCTGTCGAGCGGAATGCCGTCGAACAGAACTTCCATGTCCGCCAGCGACGAAATGGCGACTCCGCATTTTCCGACTTCCCCTTCGGAGAGTGGAGAATCTGCGTCGTAGCCCATCAAGGCCGGCAGGTCATAGGCGACCGACAGACCGGTCTGACCTTCTTTCAAAAGGTATTTGAATCGCGAGTTCGTTTCTTCCGGTGTGCCAAAACCAGCGAACTGCCGCATCGTCCAAACCTTGCCGCGGTAACCATTAGCATGAATGCCACGTGTGTAAGGAAACGCGCCTGGGGCCGCAACGTCACGTTCAAAATCCACGTCTGCAGTGTCGGTCGGAGAGTAAAGCCGGTTGATTTCCTCGAGGGAGACAGTAACGAATTTGGATAAGCGCTCACCAGTACGCTTGGGAGCAACCTCTTCCCGGCGCGATGACGTAGGTTGTACTGAAGAGGCGTCAGTTATCTCGTGCATAGGTGACAATTTGTTGCAAAGCCGCCGCCACGCTTCACTCTCGAACAGGTCTTCCTGAGTAGGTTTCGATGTTAGTTGATGGTTCTATGTGTGTCAATCGGTTGGATTCGACGGTAGTGTCCACCGATTCGACGACGAACCAGTAAGTTTTTGGGATACTCATTACTTGATTGGGCGCTCCGGCTCTCATAGGAAAGGAGCGCGGCTGCGAAAAAGCTTGCAGCCGCGCGATTTCGGAGGGAACCCAGAATGCGTGGACCGAACAGCGGGGTCAAGCGGCGATATTAGCGGGCAAACGATAGCGTTCCCAGATTTGAACTCTCTACCGACGCAGTCGGCACTACGATGTCATTCGGTCTTACCATGCTCAGTCTCGATCGCGCAGCGGATTCGATCATGCTGGGATCGTTCGTCATTCGTCTGATCTCCATTCCTAACGACGCGTTGCCACGGCGGAGTGTTTCGATTTCCGAAGCTGTTCGCTGGTACTGCTGCGTCGAAAAGTTCAGTTCGCTTCGCATTCGAACAATGACCGTCGAGGCTGTCCCGAGGACGGCGAGAATGATCATTACAAGAATAAGCCAAGAGGGAATGGATGCTAACAAATTGCGGACTCGGACAGTGGCTAATGAAAGATTGGGTGCGGCAAATGCCGGGAACGCTTGCGCAGCGATTCGCTGGGTTACACGTTGGTCTGAAAGCCAATACTTATTGTTGATTGTTCTCAAGGATTCACCTCCACTGTCTTGCCTTGTTTCCTGCCCTTGGCGATTGCCATAACCAAGTATGGTGCCGAAATCGGCCGTCCTGAAATCAAGAAGACGCCGATTCTGTCCGACTCATCTCCACGAACGATTGCAGGAGGCCAAGAGTTGCCGCGCAGCGTCGCGCTATTCTCTGGGACCGCCTGCGTTGAGTACCGACTCGCATGGACGCAAGCCTTCTCCGCATGGTCACGCGTGACTTGGACGTCCGTAAAGTCCTCGCAGCGAACGATCGCGCTTTCATTGACAAGTCTCGACCCATATTCGAAGCCGACGAACGCTGCAAGACTCCCCTGGATTTGTTTTCAGGCAATTCCGAAATGCTCCTGACCGTCAATCGCTATCAACCCCATCTCCGACTAATCCAATGTCCCTACAAAGAATGCCGAGCAAAGAATGCGTTCAAACACTAGATAAGTGACTCACGAGAGCGTTGGGCCCAATATAAAGTGGTTGATCCATTTCAATCCCTTGCCCGTCAATGACTTAGCCAGCAAGTTGGCAGACTCTAGCACCCAGGCAGTGGCCCTCGCAAGACCATTCCTTTGCAACAATTCAGCTTGCTAACTTCAACGTCTACATGAGGTAAGGTCCAGTTAAGCGCTTAAATGAGCGTACGCGTGGCGAACGAAAATGGAGAGAAGAGAATTGGTCGGCTCGGTTGACGGACCCAGAGCGTCGGGATGACGCATAGTTCCCTAGTTGTGACTACGTGATACGCTGAAGGGCAGAGAGCTGAGCCCGCAATTGGACAAAAGTGAGTTCCATTGCGATTATTCTTCGTGTGGGCGTTTGGCGGCACGAGCATTGCGAGCTAACAGCCTCGTTCTGGGGTAAAGCGCTCGCGCAGAAGGATTAACATTCTGATCATGAAACCAATTAAGCATATCGAACGGGGCTTGGCTGGGGCATCCGGCTGGCTCTTCAACTCTATTCAGCTCGTTAACAGGTATAAGCCGAACCCCTCCTTCACGCCGAAGTGGTCGGACAAGCCTTTGCTGAAGTCTTGGCAGAAGACTAAGCCGACGCTTGGTTGGCCACGCACTACTGATTCGTTGTGCCCGAACTGTGTCATCGAGGCGCGTGAAGCGATTCTGAGCGGCGAGAAAGATGTGGCCGTCCTTCTCAATGAGAAGGTGGGCGAAGTCAAGGCGCAGATCATTGAGCGTGATGGCGAGATCTGGATGGTCAAGGACTGCCCCACTCACGGCCACTTCGAAGACATGATGGCAATGGATTCGAACTTTATGACACACATCGAGGCGATGTTTCCCGGCCGCGACATTCCCGCGCATAACGACGAGAAGTTGCACAACCACGGTTCCAGCACGATCAAGTATGGTCGTGGAGCGGTGCTTACCGTGGATTTGACCAATCGCTGCAATATGATGTGCGATCCTTGCTTCATGGACGCCAATCAGGTTGGCTTTGTGCACGAGCTAAGCATGGAAGACATTCAGGAGATCCTCGACAACGCGATCTCGATCAAGCCGCGGCGCCAGATGTCGGTGCAGTTCTCCGGCGGCGAACCGACCATCTCTCCGCACTTCCTCGAAGCGATTCGATACTCGCGCAAGGTTGGTTACAACTCAGTGCAGGCGGCGACGAACGGGATCGAATTCGCGAAGAGCAAGGATTTCTGCCGCGAAGCTGCTGAAGCCGGTTTGCGGTACGTTTATTTTCAGTTTGACGGGATCGGCAACGACGCGAACAGCCATCGACAAGTGGGTAACCTGTTTGATGTGAAGCTGCGCGCAATCAATAACCTGCACGAAGCGGGCGTTGAGATTGTATTGGTAACGACGCTGGTCAATGGCATCAACAACGATCAGGTTGGCTCGATCATTCGATTTGCACTCGAGAATCCGAAGAAGATCGCGTTCCTTTCGTTCCAGCCGGTTTCATTCACTGGCCGCGACGAGGCGATTACCGCAGACCGTCGTTTGCAGCAGCGCTACACGCTTTCACATCTCGCTCATGACGTGAAAAACCAGGTGGGGATTACAGAGCCGACGCGCGATTGGTTTCCGCTTTCATTGATGGGCGCATTTGCGGACTTTGCTGACTTGGTGCATGGCCCAAACTCGGAGTGGGGTCAAGTGTCTTGCGGCTGTCATCCTAACTGCGGCGTGGGTACGGCGGTGATGGTTGACAAGGAAACGAAAGAGATGAGTCCCGTGCCGGCGTTTCTCAACATCCCGGGTCTGGTGAAAGATATGCGAAAGATCACCGACGCGGCGCGCGGTAAGTGGAAATCGAACATCATGATGGGCCTGGCGCTGCTGAAGAACTACCGGCCTTATATGGCACCTTCGGAGTTCAATCTTTATGAGTTGTTTAAGAAGTTCGACAAGTCGTTCGGCTTGAGCGGCAAGGACTACGGCAAGGTGAGCGGCGATCGCACGCAGGACGATATCGAGAAACGCCGGTCGGATCGGTGGAACTTCTTATTCATCGCGGGCATGTGGTTCCAGGATCTTTTCAACTATGACTTCCGCCGCACCGAGATGTGCATCATTCCTTACGGCACCCAGGAAGGCGAGATCAGTTTCTGCGCCTACAACACTGGGATTGGCTGGCGCAACATTATCGAGCACATGCACCAGAACGCGACCGTGGGCAAATGGTACGAAGAGCATGGCCGGCACGAAATCTTTGCGGGTGGTAAAGAAGTTCAGTTGACTGATCCAACTCACAATCTCAAACTCAACGAAGTCGACCTGGCGCGCCCGAATAAGCCGCATATGGAAGGGCCCAAGACTGCGCACGAAGAAATGGTTGCGATGCGCAAGCTTTATCAGGAAATGGTGCTCAAGCAGCAGGAAATCAAATCTGACAACGGCGATAAGCCGGTGCAGATCCAGGGCCTGGGCCGCAAGAAGGACCTCGCAGCTGTTTCCGCTTAGAGTTTGAAAACTCTTTCGATGGAACGCCCCGCGAATGGTGCGAACTATTCGCGGGGTTTTCCGCGCCCGCTTGACCGCGATGCGCACCGGCGTGTTAAATAGGAATTTCGGAAACGCATAGCACTGATAACTGGAGAACGAAATGGCAGTTGTGACTATTAACCAAGGCGAATCGATTGAAAGCGCATTGCGCCGCTTCAAGCGCAAGGTGATGACCGAAGAGATAATTAAGGACGCAAAGAAGCACGCCTTCTTCATGCCGCCAGGCCAGAAGGCGAAGCTCAAGTCCGCTTTGGCTCGCAAGCGCAACAAGAAGAAAGGCCGCCCACGGCCCCGCCCCACTAGCGCAAGATGATCCTTACCGTGGAGCCTCAGACCACGAGACTCACCAAGTTGTGTAAGGGCTAAAGTGAGGTCCCGGTCGAGACGTTTTGAAGCGGCCAGCGCACGTGTGTAAAGCAACCTTAGCGGAACTTCACAGAGATCAGCCCGGTGACCCCAAGCGATGACGCGCATATTGTTAACGAACGACGACGGAATTCACTCTGAGGGCCTGATAACCGTCGAACGGGCTTTACGCGAGCTTGGTGATGTTTTTGTGGTGGCGCCCGCCGCAGAGATGAGCGGCGCTTCGCACAGTCTAACGCTCTCTCGACCGTTGCGGATTCGGCAGATTGATAGTCGCCACTGGACTGTAGACGGCACCCCCACCGACTGCGTGACGTTGGCCCTTCACAGAATTCTTCAAGAGAACGAGTTACCGCACGTTTGTGTCTCGGGCATCAATCATGGAGGAAATCTTGGCGACGATGCTACTTACTCCGGCACGGTTGCGGGCGCTTTAGAAGCGACGATCCTGGGAGTGCCCGGAATCGCCGTTAGCCTGGTCGCGCGCGAACACTTTGATTTTAAGGAAGCCGCCAGGTTTGCTCTGCTCGCCGTCAAGAAGATCCTGAGTGAAGGACTGCCGGAAGGGACGCTCTTGAATATCAATGTCCCAGTTGGAGACATCAAGGGCGTGAAGATTACGCGCCAGGGAATTAAGAACGCCAGACCAGTAATTACCGAGCACATCGATCCCCGCGGCAAGCCATACTTCTGGATTGGCGAGCAATACTTCCGATCAAATGCCGAAGACGGTACCGACTATCGGGCGATCGAGGATGGCTTTGTTTCGATCACTCCGCTGAGAAGCGACATGACGGATCATGCGGCGTTATCAGAAATCGAATCCTGGAATTATCTTGCGTCCGCCGAAGTGCTGCAGACCTAGCCCGAGATTTGTCGCAGTTCTCGAGTCTCAATCGAATTGAGTTCCACCTTTTCACCGCGCGGCGCACTCCAGGCTGAATACCGCATTCCCCGCGAGCGCATGGTTGAACGCTTGCGGGAACAATACCGCATCCGCGACGGAAACGTTTTGGAGGCGATGCGCCAGATTCCCCGCCACTTCTTTGTTCCCGAGGCCCTCCGCGGCCGCGCCTATGGCGACCACGCGTTACCAATCGATGCCAATCAGACGATTTCTCAGCCGTTCATCGTCGCGCGGATGACCGAGCTGCTTGAGTTGGACAAGAAGAGTCGAGTGCTGGAAATCGGTGCTGGCTCAGGTTATCAAACCGCGGTTCTGGCACAACTCGCATCGCAGGTTTACTCGATTGAACGCCTCGGCGAGCTGGCGCGCGAAGCGCAGTCCCGCATTCGCGAACTCGGAATCTACAATGCGACGGTCAAGGCTTTTGACGGCACGCTCGGTTGGAGCGCTCACGGTCCGTATGATGGGATTCTGGTAGCGGCAGGTGGGCCGAAAGTTCCTGAACCCCTGATCGCGCAATTGAAGATCGGTGGCCGTCTGGTAATTCCGGTTGGCGAAACGCGCGAGTCCCAGACACTAGTGCGCGTGATCAAGACGGAAGCCGGCACCAAGATCGAAGAACATGGCCCTTGCCAGTTTGTGCCGTTGATCGGCCAACATGGATGGGAGAGTCAGTAAGCAGTAGGCAGACGGCAGGATGCGTTCAGAATGGTCGGCAGAATAATCGAAATCCTTTCCGCTTTCATCGTGGCCACGATTTCTACGCTTGGCTACGCGGGCATCGTGCTGCTGATGGCGATTGAGTCGGCGTGCATACCGCTGCCATCCGAAATCATCATGCCCTTCTCGGGCTATCTGGTTTACACGGGTCGATTCAACCTCTGGTTAGTCGGCGTCGCCGGCGCCGTCGGCTGCGTTGTCGGTTCCCTCGTAGCCTACTGGGTTGGGATGTACGGTGGTCGTCCTTTGATCGAGAAGTACGGACGATACGTTCTGATTTCGCACCACGATTTGGATCTAGCCGATCGTTGGTTCGCTCGCTTTGGGGAAGCCATTGTTTTCGCCAGCCGCTTGCTTCCGGTCATTCGCACGTTCATAGCGTTCCCGGCTGGCGTCGCGCGGATGAATTTGAAAAAGTTCGTCATCTACACCTTTGCCGGATCGCTGCCGTGGTGTCTCGGCCTCGCTTACGTTGGTCAGAAGCTGGGCGAAAAGTGGGACAAGGATCCGATGCTAAAGACTCTGTTTCACCGATTCGATTTCGTGATTGGAATCGCACTCGTGATCCTGGTTGCGTGGTGGGTCTGGCGTCACGTGAAGCACGTACGCAGCGACTCAGAAAAAAGTGAGCAGGTTTGACAGTGCCTTGACGGTCACATAGAATCCAACACAGTTAGTTCGGGGCGTGGCTCAGCCTGGTAGAGCGCTCGGTTCGGGACCGAGAGGTCGGAGGTTCAAATCCTCTCGCCCCGACCAAATAGATTTCGAATGTGCGGCGACCGCGATCAGTCGCCGCTTTTGATTTGCGCCCTGCCGATTCGCTGACCCTGCTCGGAGGGTTTGCTGACAAGATGTCTGCGCTCCCGGCGTTAGCAGTTCCTGCCGTCCCTTTACGCTTCTTCCATTTCCCGCTACGCTTGCCGCACATCATGCCGTTTCAGCAAGCACCACCGACCTTGGGCAATCAATACGAAGATGATTCCGTACTGCGTTCCTACTTAGTGCGCAGCGTTCCCGCCGATGTCCTCCGCGAGATCGAACCGACGCTCGTGGAGATGGGACGACTGGCCGGCGGCGAGCTTTATCAGATGCAACTCGCCGACCGGCTTAACGAGCCGACGCTCACGCAATGGGACGCCTGGGGAAATCGAATCGATCGGATTGACTTGACGCCTTTGTGGCGTGCCGCCGAGCGCATCGCCGCTGAGCATGGCGTCGTCGCCACCGCCTACGAACAAAAGCACGGCCGGTTCTCGCGCGTGCATCAGTGCGCGCTCGCCTATCTATTTACACCTTCAACCGACATCTACAGTTGCCCGCTGGCGATGACCGACGGAGCTGCGCGCACCCTGCTCGGTTCCGGCAACCAGGCGCTAATCGAACGCGCCGTACCTCATCTGACCAGTCGCGACCCGAAAGAGTTCTGGACCAGCGGCCAGTGGATGACCGAACTCACCGGCGGCTCAGATGTAGGCACATCAGAAACAATCGCGAAGCGGCATCCTGATCAAAGCCAACACTGGCTTCTTTACGGTCGCAAATGGTTCACCTCCGCCGCTACTTCACAGATCGCTTTGACGCTGGCACGTCCTGAAGGTAATCCTTCCGGCGGACGCGGACTCGCGCTCTTCTATCTCGAGATGCGAGATGAACAGGGCCGCCTGCGCAACATCTCGATCGATCGTCTGAAAGACAAGCTCGGCACGCGCAAAGTCCCGACCGCGGAATTGACTCTGGACGGCACGCCGGCGCAACTGGTTTTGGGGACCACCGACGGCGTGCGCAACATCACGCCCGTACTCAATATCACGCGTCTATGGAATAGTATCAGCGCCGTTTCGCTGATGCGCCGGAGCATCGCGCTCGCGCTCGATTACGCGCAGAGGCGCACGGCCTTCGGCGCACTGCTTTCTGAGAAGCCTCTGCACATGGACACGCTGGCCGGTTTGCAAGCTGAAACCGAAGGGGCGTTTCATCTCGCTTTCCTGGTCGCTGAACTAACTGGTTGCGCTGAGACCAAAGAGATCGATGAAGCGCAGAGTCTGTTGCTGCGTCTGCTCACGCCGCTGATGAAACTGACGACTGGCAAGCAGGTCGTGGCCGTGGTCAGCGAAGCGCTCGAAGCCTTCGGCGGCGCTGGCTACGTGGAAGACACGGGGTTGCCGATGCTCTTGCGCGATGCACAGGTGCTGCCGATTTGGGAAGGAACGACGAACGTGCTGGCGCTGGATGCGCTGCGCGCTTTGGGTGCAGACGATCGAGCGTTCAACGCGCTGAAAGTGGAAGTAACCCGCTGCCTCGTCTCTGTTCATGACCAACGTCTAGCCGAACCCGCGCGGATCGTGCAGACGGCATTGGCGCACGCCGAAAGCTGGCTGGCTGAAGGCAGGAAGGCCGGAACGCAGGTGTTGGAAGCCGGCGCGCGCCGCTTCGCGCTGACGCTGGGTCGCGCAACGGAACTGGCGCTGCTGTGCAGGCACGCTCAATGGTCAAAGGAAAACGAAGGCGACGTTCGAGCCACCTTCGCGGCCCGACGGTTCGGAGCTTCCGGAATCGATCTTCTGACCGCGGTGGACTTGTGACCGGACAGGAGAACAGATCAACCAGATTCCTTCAAAGCAGAGAGCAAACTGTGCCGCGAAATCACAGTGTGCTTTGAGCCTTCGCTGCGCAGCTCACTTCTGATTACAGATATTTCCGAGACGCCGACGATCTCGCGATTGAATCCAATCTCTTTGTGCACTACCGCCAGCCGACGCGAGCCCTGAGGCTTGCGGATGCGCGCGATCGTTAAGTGTGGATGAAAGGGACGCGGCTCGCGCGCGAACCCAACTTCGGCGCATTCGGCTTCGAGCGCTTGTTGAAGTTCAACCAACTTGCCTGACGGATCATCGATTCCGATCCAGAGAACGCGTGGCTGACCTTCTGGTGGGAACGCGCCGCAGCCCTCGACAACCATTTCGAATGGTTCAACTGTGCTCGCAGCGCGTTCGGCCGCTTGTGAGAGGGCTTCGACTTTTGCGACGGAAGTATCGCCCAGAAATTTCAACGTGAGGTGCAGGTTCTCTTCGCGGCTCCAGCTTGCGCGAACTTCGGGCATCGCAGAGCGCAAGTTGTCGATGTGTTTAGCGAGGCAAGCGCGAACGTCGTGGGGCAGTTCAATGGCGATGAAGGCGCGCCACATTTCGCCGGGTCTTGGCATAGCGTTCAAGCACATTCACCGCAGAGGTCGCAGAGGTATGCGCAGAGAAGCGCAGAGGAAGGCTTTGCGCTAGGGATTACTTCGACATCTCTGTCGCCCCTACGGGGCTCGTGATCATTTTGGGCTGTGATCCAGGGGTGGCGCGCCGACGCGCTTACCCCTGGCTACTCTCTTTCTCGCCTACGGCGTGAGGATGAGCATCTCCTTCGTCGCGCTTTCAACGGCCGCCTTGCTGAACGGAAACGCGCGCGGCGTGACGTTGCGCCAATCGTCGAGCTGATCTTTCCAGTGAGGATTATTTGGCCAGCCGGATTCGCCCAAAGTGATGCCGTGCTGTGTCTGATCCCAGTTGCCCGGATTGGCGATCAGCCGCATCGAGACGTTATTCCCCACGTTCACGGTCGCACCAAGACCGCCAGTTCCGTTTTGCGGAGACGGAGCAATCGTGAACTGAAGACCGATCAAGGGAGCGCCGGCAAGCGGATGCGAAAAACGCACCTTGGCCATGTCACCCCACGTCCACTTTGATTCATCGGGCCCGAGGCTTTTCGCCAGCGCCTGTCGAGCATCGCCATAGCACGCCCGCAGCAGATCGGCGTAACTGGCGAACTCCTTCGGCAGCCAATCCTTCGCTTGATCGTTAAGAATGCGATCGAGGGTGACTTCGAAGTTGCCCCAGCCGTAAATCTTCACCAGGTCAGGACCGAGCGCCGCCGCCAGTATCCGAGTACGCAACGCCGCGCGCATCTGAATTACCAGCGGGGCAACACGCGAATCGGCGCTCATCTTCCCGTCCCAGTTTTCAAACGCGTCGAGAGTCTCGCGCAGCTTCTGATCAGCATCAGTGAGTTGCGGCCTTAGAATCTTCACGGTCTGGTTCGCAAACGGTCCGAGGCCGATGGAGTAAACGTCGCCCTGAGTCTTTCGAAAGTCGTCAATTGTCAGCTTGGGCTTCTCGCTTAACAGATCAAAGATGCGCCGCGCGCGATATGGCTGCGCCCAGGAGTGCGTCAGAAAGTATGGATAATCCGTGCCGACGATGCGCTGGTTGGCCGTGACAATCATCCCGCTCGGAGGATCGAATAGCTGCGGCAGCTTCTCCGTTGGAATGTAACTCACCCACTCGCCGGCGTCGGTCGAGCCATCGTACGGCACGCTGCCATCACCGGATTTTCTGATCGGAATGACACCGGCCGCGTGGTAACCAATGTGACCGTCGACGTCCGCGTACACAATGTTTTGAGTTGGCGAAGTGAATGAGCGGAGCGCGCCACTGAACTCTTTCCAGTTACGCGCGCGATTGACCAGATAAGCGCTGTCGGTATTATTGAGTTTTGGGTCGAGCGCGGTCCAATGCAACGCGTAACGCTTCGAATCTTTTTCCAGAATGATCGGTCCGTGCCGAGTCACAGTTACATCAAGCGGGACCGTGTCAGTTTCGGAACTCGTGAATCCCTTGCGAACTTTGATCTGTTCATGACGCACTTCAGAATCGCGCCAACCTTGCGGTGTGAGGTAGCGAAGGGGATTCGCCGGATCGAACTTTTCGATGTAGAGATCCTGGACGTCGGGGCCGACATTTGTCATGCCCCAGGCGATTCGATCGTTGTGACCGATGACGACTCCGGGAAGGCCGGGCGCGGTGACACCCGCCACGCGCACGCCCGGCGCGCTCAGATGTACGAGATACCAGATCGAAGGCGCCGATGCCGCCAGGTGTGGATCGTTGGCGAGCAGCGGCCGGCCCGAAGCGGTGCGCTTGCCGCTGACAACCCAGTTGTTGCTCGCCGCCAGACCTTCAGCGTAGAGACCAACTCTCTCCAGCGCCTGGGCTGCGACTTCTTGATCCCTCGCCAACGCAGCGATCAATTCAGGTGAAGCAGAGCCAGAACCCTGGATTCGATTACCCGCCGACGCGTTACTCTTCTGGGTGTCTTTGCCCACGACGAGAACGTCGAGTGCGGAAAACTCCGGCAGCAGCGCAACGCGCTTCTCAGCCGGCAGACCCGCGAGCGCCTCGCGCATGATGTCGAGTCGCCAGGTTGTCGAAAGCGCTTCAGCAAACAACTTCGTGATCAGCAAAGAATCCGCGGGCGTCCACGGGCGCGGCTTGTATTGAAGGATCTGAAACTCCGGGGGCAGAGATTTAGCGTCGAGCGACTTGATAAAGGAATTGACTCCGGCCGCATAAGCTTCAAGCAACGCCCGTGATCGGGGCGCAGCCTGCGCGACCTCGGCCTCTGCCTCCTGCGCAAACCCGAGCGTGCGGTGTTGCTTGTCCTGATCGAGCGCGGCCGCTCCCAAAATTTCCGCCAACTCTCCGCGCGCCGTCCGCCGCATCAGATCCATCTGCCAGAGTCGATCGCTCGCCATGACGTAGCCCTGCGCGAAATGGAGGTCATCGTCGTTCGTCGCTTCAATGTACGGGATGCCGCGTTCATCGCGTCGGACGGTCACTCGATCGCGCAGACCCGGCAATGTAATATTGCGACTCCGCTCCTGTGCGGTGGCGCGGAAAAAATCAAAGCAGCTTGCGGCGGCACATAGGCCCAACGTTAGCAACAGTGCCGAGACCCTATTCTTGAGAAGCTTCGTGTTCATGGTTTCCTCGCGGCTCGGTTGTGTGCCCCAAGTCCCAGCACGCTAACACAGCCAAGCGACTTCATCGTTCGGAGTAGGCTGATCGGGAGCTGAGGTTTGTCAAACCGCAACCGCACTTTGCTTCATTGCCTGTTTCAGTGTTATGAGCTTGATTTCGATCAAAATGGCAAAGGACATCACACCCATCGCGATAATATTATTAGCGTGACCGGTCGTTTCCCATCCGCCAACGGATGGGTACTTCTCCGGCGGTATGAATGCACTCAGGTGAGAAAGGCCCCCAACAATAATCACCCCGAACAGATACATGACTAGGAGACGCATTCGGCTTGACTGATTCAGGAAAGGACTCGCAAAAAGCGGTACAATTCCGACGAGTGATGACAATGGCGATCCTGTAATGCCCCCAGTTAAGATCACAACATAGAGGCTGTATACGACCAACCCACTGATCGCATTCGTTGCGCTTCTTTCCTGAACTAACTCAGACTCCTGTGTGAACATGAAGAACGCCCAGACAAACAAGAACAATTGTGGCAACAACACAACGATGGTGAAGTATGTCTTATTCTTTAGCACGAGTGCTATCTGGCCGGACGGTGCCAATGGTACCGCTAACGCGACGACCAACAACACGAAAGCCCAGATGAATAACGCTGCGGTGAGTTTGGTTCGAAGCATGGTGAAGATCGTTCTCCTTACGTTAATCGCATTGCATAGATCTGCAAGTCGCTCGGAAAAAATGTATATGCCTGGGTTTCTGACGTTTCTTCCAGCTTAAAGCCAAACTTCTTAGCTGCACTAAGAAGATTATCTACTTCTGGAGCGACGCCGCTGAGAGTAAACCCGTGAGATCTCCAAATGTTTTCCGGAGTCTTCCTGTTCAAGGAAATCCTGGCGCGATGAAAGCCATCTTGAACGCCGTAGTAAGTATAACCGTACTCGACTTGGCCAAGCTCTGGGAAATTAGAGGTTAACAAGTTTACCTTTTCTCCGCATTTCGGAATGTGGAAACTAGAAGGGTAGTCGAAGATCAAAACTCCATTGGCGGTAGTTACGGTCTTCAGAGCTTTCCACAGTTCTTCGAGGCTCATCTCATTAACAAGCTCAAGCATTACATTCTGATGAAGAACAACTAAGTCATAGGGTTCTTGGTTCTCCGGGCCCGTCGGAAACCGAACCTGAAAGACACGTACCGGATGCTTGCCATTTCCGTTAAGACGTTGTTGAAAAAGCTGTACAAAGAATGGATTGCTTTCGATCGCATCAACTGCAACGCCAAGCGAGGCCAAGTAGAACGAGAGTCGACCAGAGCCTGAACCAATCTCCAACAGTCTTTCGTTCCCAGTTATATGTTGGCGCAGAATGCTCTGCCATTCCGTCGCGATTGGTATCCTAGCGAAGACACTCTCATAGATTTGTGGAAAAGAATCGATCTTGTAGATATCATCAAGTCGCATGAGTTTCGATCCTCCCGAGTTGCTTGTCTTCGAACGAAGATCCCACCATTTCCTGATATCAGGCACCAAGACGCCCAGCATAGTCGCAGTAGTGGTATATAGCGTCTCTGTTCTGTCTAACAACTCATTACCGAAGTGAAACTCATCGGGATAGGTTGTAGGAGTGTACCAGGAGCGCGGATTTGAATTCCGCCTTGATTGCTTAGTTCTGGTCCAGGATGTGGTTAAGGCCCCGACCCCAGTGGAAAGCGATATCAGAATCGCACACAAGGCGCGTCCCACGACTGGTATTTTGCTGGCGAGGGCGATCCATTCCTCCAGCAGAATTCCTCCTGACGTTACGATCAAAGCAACCAATAGGAACATTAGAAACTGGGGATATTTGATCGCGAAACCTCTGGCTTCAATAAGAGGATGATGGTGGTACTTCAGAAAGATGAAAACCCAGATAAGAGTAGAGAGGACTATTGTAAGGTAAAGCAGATTCACCAGTCGAAACAGACGAAACGCGCCTAAGCACGAAAGCAAGATTGTGAGACCAAACCAAAACGCCAATAAGTAATACCACTCAATGAGCGGTCTTACACCCACGGCGCTAATACCCGCGATAACCGCTATCCTGAGGGTTAACGGCAAGCGATGCCACGATGTTCTCATGCTTCGCAAATAGGATCGGCTACAACCAGAGGAATTTCAGTCGCTCCTGAGTACAACTGCTTCCGATGCGACGTGATCACGACTCCCTTGCCGACCGCTGCAAGAGAGCGCAGTATTCTTGCGATGTGGGCCTGCAGTGCGCGATCGAGATAGGCATCAGGTTCATCGGCGAAAAGCCATCTTATCTCCGGACGTACCAAAGCTGATATGGCGGCCAGAAACAAAGTAATGAAACGAGTCTGTCCTACGCTTGCGTCGGTAGCCTGGCGGTTATCCCACACTGCGCCGCTTTTCAATAGTGCTCGCGCATTATTCAGCAAGCCAGCATTTTGATTTCCAAGAATTCTGGTCAGGCTTTCCCACGGTGTAGTTGCTGTCAATAAACTGCTACAGTGCTGGGGAATAAAAACACATTCTCCTATGAAACGCCGACCATAGCTCAGTCTTCCCAAGCGGCCACGGTGCCGAAAGTCGTCAACCACAATAGCTCCTGTAGAAAGCCTAGCGATCTTTGGTAGCTTTCCAACCATTGCATTCAATAGCAGAGATTTTCCACAACCATTCTCTCCGGTCAGTACATAGACTTGTCCTGAGTTCATCACCGAAGATAGCCTAGCCAGGTCTCGCTCCTTCCCTCTTTTCTCTCTTAGCGTAAGCTTAACATCGTCGCAGACGATAGTAGACTTCGCGGTAAGAGATGCAGATTGGTCACACAACGCAGTCACAAATTCGGTTAATTGCACGTCGTCTTCATGGTTAAGTACTTGGATAGTCAAGCTGTCATGAATCGAAGTTTTCAATTCAGAGATAAGTGAAACATCTGAATCGGGCATACCAAGAATCAATCCACGAGGGCAATTGTCTTCCTTTCCTTCTCCGTATTGCTTGAGCAACCGCTGGACTTCATCTGAACGAGTCCCATCGAGCATTCCGAAAGGATCATCTACAATTAACCCTGGCCGATCTTGAGTCATGCCAGCCAAGAGATGCACAACTTGATCTTCTCCACCAGATAATCCCGACAGCGTTCGCTCATACAAACGACCGAAACGGAAACGATTCAACACCCTTCGCGTCTGCTCCCTAGCTTCCTTAATAGACATACCACCCAACACGAGCGGCGTCTCTAGCAAACTGGAAACGCGATTTGAAATGCTTGGACGGTCCACCGCCTGGGAAACGAGGCCAAATCTCGCTGCCCCGACGTGGCGGCTCGGGGTAATGAACTCAAGCTTCTTAGTAATTCCCTTCGATATTCTTCGCAACTCACGGGACTTACCCGCCCCATTCGGCGCTACTAGAATTGTACAAATCCCACCTACCAACCTTATTCGTCCTCCTCGCGCCTTCCTTCACGCAACCGAACTATGGCGGAATGTCGAGAGAGTCTCGTTTTGTAAATCCAATACCCTAGACTTGCGCCTATAGCTCCGAGAACTGTATACACCAAACTCAGCCGTACCAGATAAGGTCGCAGAGTATCAATTCCGGGAATGTTAAATCGAACCCATGCGAAGTATGTCATCGGAATGCTTAGGCCAAACGCAATCGCCGTAGCGATGATTCCAGTTACAGCGTTGCGTCCAATGATCAATAGCAATAATTCTATTGTCAGTCCCAGTCCTACACCGATGAAAATCTTATACCACCCAACCGGCCCAAAACTCGGCGTAACAGTCGACATTGTGAGCAGCAGGATAGCGAACAAAAGGGGCTGGCCTCGACGCGGCACGAGATAATACGCGATGAACATCAACGCACCGTCCAAGACGGCTGACACGAGGCCACCCATCAATGGAATTCCAATGAACGGAAGTATGAGGAGGCCCAACGTGGTTTCGATGAGAAAACTAGCGAGCGACATCATTGCTATCGCTACGGCATCTCCCAAATCAATCCATTTTCTTGCGGTCTTAACTTCGTCACTCATCGGTAATTGTCCTCTCTCGAGTTATTAAGTATTCAACTTCGTAGGTGCCGTCGTCCGCAATCACGTCTCCGCCCGTGGGTCGCATTTCCGCGGTCTTGACAGAATCCACGATTTTCTCGAGCATCTTTAACCGTGATCCCGGAGAAACTGAACACTTTGCCCTGGAGACGCCGCAGCTAGCAGCGGCTTCAAATAAGGAACTGAAGAGCGCACGGGCTGTGCGCAATGCTTCTGCCCGCGGCTGGAAGGCTATTCCCAGTTGCCATACGAAGATCTCCTCTGGATTCGCTGTATGAACTGCCAAAACATAACCGCGCAAGTTCCCTTCGTCGTCGACCTGAACCTTACAAAGTGGTTTCTGGGTTTGAGAGAGCATCCAAATCAAATAATTTGAGGGCACAGTGAATCCAACTGTCATTGTTGCAATGTCTCGGATACTACTTGCATCCTCCTGTAGGAGATCTCTGATTAACATCGCATTCCAACAAGGAAAAGACGTGAGAACCTCGGCGCTCCAATCTTCTTCCTCACCAGAAGCACCCTTCCCAAAAGCCCAGGCTAGCAAATGAACGGCTGTGGGATTGGCCCACATTACAATAATCGGAAATGTTTGACAATGGTTTTGCTACGGTGAAATAGGCCTTTTCCCAAATTAAATTTAGCTAAGTCGATAAGGAACAGTCTTTCGTTAACGTGGGCAGTCCAAGTACATCGTTTACGCTATCGTTGACCACAACGCCGCGCCAGACTACAATTCGCCCCAGCCGAATGATTGCCATGGCCAAAAGAACCAAACACCGCACGGCTTCCGCGTGCGCTATTTTCATCGCGCTAAGTTGTGCGATGGTCGCGCGCGCGCAGCAGCGTCCGCTAATCACCGAAGACGTCGATATCATTCCGCCCGGCTCGCTGCGGATCTCAGCGGGAGTTGATTTTGTGCAGAAGGCGCGGTTTCCGGTATCCGGCTTGACGGGCGATCTGACGCGCGCGGGCGTTATCAACGTGAGCATTGGACTCGCGCCCAACGTCGAAGTCCAGATTGAAGGCGTGGCGCAAAATGTTTTGAGCATCAACACTCGCGGCGCGAGCGCGATCCCATTGAGTCTCGGCGCCAAAGCGAACTCGACCAACGACATTGGCGACTTCATGCTCTGGACCAAGATCAAGCTGCGCAACGAAACGGCGCATTTGCCTTCGGTGGGATTTCGTTTTGGCGTGCAGTTGCCCAACTCGAACCAGGCGCGCGGAATCAGCTTGAATCAAACGAACGCCTATGGCCAGGTGCTGTTCGGCAAAAAGTTCGGCCAGGACGCGCGCGTCAATACGTTCGGGAATCTGGGAATCGGAATCCTGGCGGCGCCGACGGCCTTCTTTACTCAGAACGACGTTTTGACCTACGGCTTTGCCGGCATCGTGCGGCTCAACAGGCAATTCAGCCTCGCCGGTGAAGTGAACGGACGCACGAACACTCGGCCGGGTACCGGGCCTCTGGGAACTGAGTCGCAAGGCGAAGCGCGAATCGGGATGCAGGTGCGCGCGTCGGGATTGCGTTTCGATTTCGCGGGCATCAAAGGATTGACCAATTTTAGTGCGCACTCAGGAATCACCGTAGGCGTCACCTACGACTCTCCGTCCATCTTCAAGCCAGCCAAGTAAAAGAGAAACCCGACCGTGAGGGAGGGTGCGATATTTGCGGGCTCGCTCACGAGCATAGGTATGATTGCGGATATGGTCATAGATTGCACTAACCAGGTCCATGTCGTTTGCACCCTCCCTGACGATCGGGTTTCTGTCTCATGTTTGATTGGTTACATGTAATCACTCGCCGGTTGGGCTATTTCATCGTTCACTCGCCGCTTTATGTGGCCGGGCCGGCGATGATTCTGATTGGTGCGCTCGACTCGTCGCTGTTGTCTCTGCCGGAAGTGAACGACTATCTGGTGGTCGCGCGCTGCTTCACGCATCCGCGGGCGGTCTTCTTTTTTCCGCTGTTCGCGGCCATTGGATCGGTGATTGGCTGCCTTTTGCTCTACACGATTTTGCGGCGCGGCGGGCAGGCGGTTTTGCACCGGCGCTTTCGTGTCGAGCATGTCCAGCGGGTCGAGCGAGCCTACGCGCGCTTTGGAATTCTGGCGCTGGCGGTGCCGGCATTATTGCCGCCGCCGATGCCCTTCAAGATTTTTGTGGCGACCGCCGGAGCTTTGCAGTTTCCCCGCCGGCGCTTTCTGCTGACGATTCTGATCGCGCGGTCGCTGCGCTATTACACTGAAGGCACGCTGGCAGTTTTTTATGGCGAACGCGTGGTACGCTTTCTGAAAGACAACGGCATAATTATCATTAGCGTCGTCACCGGCATTTGTCTGATCGCTCTCGCTCTCTATCTTCTGTCGAGCAAAGGCAGAGCGGCCGTAAGGCTGGGTAAAGCGACTCAGTAAGGAAAGAATTTGAATTCACTTATTCATAGCATAACCGGCTGGCTCGGGAGATTTTCTGTTTACCTGCTTTCATTCGGACCCTTTGGGTTGCTGGCGATCGCATTTCTCGATTCAGTGCTGGTGCCGATACCCGGCGGCGTTGACGCGGTGCTGCTGGTGCTTTCGGCTTCGCGGCCGGCGTGGATGCTCATCTACGTCGCGGCCGCCACGATCGGATCGACGGCCGGCTGCGTAGGTCTCTATCGCATTTCGCGACGCGCGGGAAAGCGTGCCCTGGCGCGCTTCTCAGAGTCGAAGCAAAAACGCGTCAAGGATTTGATCGATCGATATGACGTGCTCTCGGTGCTGGTAGCATCGCTTTTGCCGCCGCCATTTCCGTTTAAGCTGTTCGTAGTTTCCGCCGGCGTGTTTCGGCTACCTCTGCTGCGCTTCACAATTGCGATTGCGGCGGGCCGCGCGTTTCGCTATTTGCTTTTGGCTTACCTGGCGGCGCATTACGGCGAACACGCAAGGGAATTGTTGGCGCGATACTATCCGGCCATCGGCATCGGCCTCGCGGTGCTGGTGATCCTGGTGTTCGTGGGGAAACGTCTGTTGCGATCGACAGTCGAGATCGAGCCGGTTTCAGATGTCGAGGGTTAGCTGCAGATCGAGTTCCGCGCCTGGCGTTTCCGCATCGGCGCGAAACGTGCGCGCTTCTGCCAGCGTGCGCACGCCGCCTGCTGCAAGTTGATCGAGTAAGCGCAGGAGGATGCGCGCGGTTGTCAGGGCGTCACCGGCCGCGCGATGGCGCTCGGGATTTTCAATTCCAAAGTGATCGGCGAGCGCATCAAGGTTGTAACCGTCCGAATTCGAAACGAGACGACGCGCGAGATTAACCGTGCAAAGCTCGTGGTTGCCCAGGCCGTAGCCGGGAAAGACGCGCGCGATTTCTCGATTCAGTAGCGGCAGATCGAAACTTGAATTGTGAGCTGCGAGTACGGCATCGCCGGCAAAATCCAGCCACGCGCCTACAATCTCGGTAAACTTCGGGGCCGCCGCGAGCATTTCATCAGAGATTCCGGTCATCGTGGCGATGAATCTTGGCAGGCGCGCCTCTGGATTTATCAGCGTCTGAAAGTCGCCGATGATCTGGCCGCCGCGAACACGATAGGCGCCGAGTTCGATGATTCGCGCCGTTTTCGTTCTCGTCACGATCGCTTCGACATCGAGCACGACGAAATCGATTTCATTCAGCGGGCGAAGTTCCGTGTCGTCGTCCACGATGGCCAGGTGCGCTGCCTCAATTCTGAAACGCGGATCGTGGCGAATCAGATCGGCGACCAACAGTGCGGACAGCTCTTCGCCGACGTGAGAGAGACGGAGAACAGCATCGGCTATCTCGGTGAAGGCCGCACGTCCGCCGCTTGCGCTAATGAGATCGAAAGTTTCCTGAACCAGCGTGGAGTCAGAAATAAGATTGGGCGGGACTACCATCGAAGTGCATTGTAATCGCTGAGTGAAGTTTTTGAAACGATGAACGCGAGCGAAGTAATCGAAAGGTTCAAAAGCGCCGGTGCGCTGCTCGAAGGCCACTTCATTTTGTCCAGCGGCCTTCACAGCCCGGTCTACTTGCAATGCGCGATCGCGCTGCAATCGACGGCGGTGGCGGCGGAGTTCGGCGCGGCAATCGCCGAACAATTTCGCGGCGAACGAATCGAAACCGTTGCTTCGCCGGCAATCGGCGGCATAGTGATTGGTTACGAGGTGGCGCGGCAACTTGGCGTGCGGTTTATTTGGACTGAACGCGAGGGTGGCCGGATGACTCTGCGCCGCGGCTTTGGCGTTAGCAAAGGCGAGCGTGTACTGGTCGTCGAAGATGTCATTACCACTGGAGGCTCGACGCGCGAAACGATCGAAGCCTTGCGCGACGCCGGAGCCGAGGTGGTTGCAGCCGCGTCGATCATCGATCGCTCCGGCGGCAAAGCGGATGCGGGAGTACCGCGCGTTTCGCTGGCGACACTGGACGTTCGCGCCGTCGATCCGTCCGATTGCGATTTGTGTAAGCGAGGCCATTCTGCAGTCAAGCCTGGAAGTCGCGCGATGAGAAAAGAGATTTGAAACGCAAAGGACGCAAAGACTTTCGCAAAGAACGCAAAGGAAATTTCCTTTGCGCCCTCTGCGATAAACTTTGCGACCTTTGCGTTTAATAGTTTGCCTCATCGACTCTCAAGCGAATCCAACACGAACGAGGCGCTATGAACTTCAAATTGCTCCTTCAATACGACGGCACGGACTTTCACGGTTGGCAGACACAGACTGAGTTGCGCACCGTGCAGGGCGAGCTGACGCGCGTACTTTCGTTACTGGACGGCCGCGAAGTCGTCGTTTCGGGCTCAGGCCGCACCGATGCCGGCGTGCACGCCGAAGGACAAGTGGCCAGCGTTGAGCTGCAACGCGAGATTGCTCCGCAAAAACTGCGCGCCGCGATCAATGGCAATCTGCCGGATGACGTGCGCGTGTTATTCGTAGACATTGCACCCGAAGATTTTCATGCGCGCTATTCCGCGCGCAGCAAGACCTACGTTTATCGCGTCGCTCACGGCCAGGTGATGTCGCCTTTCTGGTCGCGCTATGCGCTGGCTGACGCGCGCGCTCTCGATCTCGAACGCATGCGTTCGGGCGCTTCATTGTTTCTGGGAGAGCACGATTGGACGGCATTCTCTGCGGCGCAGTCGGATGCCGGGTCGCGCGTGCGCACGATCTCGTCACTTGAGATCGACGATGGATGGGACGCGCGCGGGCGTTGTCACCTGATCCGGATGACGGTGACGGCGGACGGATTCCTGCGCTACATGGTTCGTTCGATCGCCGGAACGCTGCTCGCCGCCGGTCGCGGTGAAATCGACGAAGCGACGATTGCCCGCGCCATCCGGGAAGGCGGACGCGAGTTGGTTGGCCCAACCGCTCCTGCCCTGGGGCTGACGCTCAAGAGCGTGAAGTACGATTGACAGTGTGTGCCGCAGGGGCAAGAATGAAAGGGCTCGTAAGAATAACGGTCTTAATTCGATTCTAAATAAACCGAAGTGCTCGCTGATTTCGCTGAAGTAGTTAGCCAAGGCACGCGCGACGATCTCCTGCTGTCATCAATTGCCTGGGATCGTCTGCCGCGGCATGTGGCGATCATCATGGACGGCAACGGCCGCTGGGCGGCGCAGCGCGGACAGTTGCGCGTCGCCGGACATCGCGCCGGAGTCGAGGCCGTGCGGGCCGCGGTCGATACCAGCGCGCGGCTGGGTCTCGGGGCGCTGACGCTGTACGCTTTCTCGACTGAGAACTGGAAGCGACCGCGTTATGAAATCGACGCGCTGATGCGCATGTTGCGAAAGTATCTGCGGATCGAACTTGATGAGATCGACCGCCAAAATATTCGTTTCCAGACCATCGGCCGGACCGCGGAGTTGCCACGCAGCGTCCAAACCGACATTGCCAGCGCCACTGCACGCACCGCGAAGAATACGGGCATGACTTTGAGCATCGCGCTCAACTATGGTGGCCGCGCAGAGATCGTAGATGCTTGCCGCGCGGCCATGAAGCGAATGATTTTGGCAGGAAGGTCGCCGGACGATCTGACTGAGGAAGAAATTGCTCGCGAGCTGTACACGCACAATTTGCCGGAGCTTGATTTACTGGTGCGCACCAGCGGCGAGTTGCGCATTTCGAATTTTCTTTTGTGGCAAGGCGCTTACGCCGAGATTCACGTAACCGAAACGCTTTGGCCCGACTTCCGCCGAGTGCATCTGCTCGAAGCGATCGTGGCTTACCAACAGAGAGGCCGGCGCTTCGGAGGACTGAAAGATAGCGAACCGCTCGCGGTCGCGAGTGGGTGAACGCGGGCAGAGACGTCGGCGAACCGCAGGCAAGGATGCCGGCGCTCCATTTGAACAACCTTTGAAACCCCAACCACCAAAGCAGAAACCGAAATCAAGATTCGCGGGCATTCCGCCGCCGATCGCCAGGGTGCTGACGGCTTTGGTCCTGCTTCCAATTCTGATCGCTTCGATCTTGATTGCCAAGCTCGCTTTGCTGTTTGTTTTGATCGCGGCGGTGGCCATGGTGATTGCGCTTTACGAGTTCTGGTTACTCGCCCGGCGTCAGCAGGTAAAGGCGGACGTAGCGGCCGGGTATCTGGGCGCGGCGGCGTTGTTGACGGTTTTCTATTTCGCCGAGCCGCGTAAAGGGCTCGACCTGGAAATGATGCAGGCGATCATTCTTGTGTTTACGATGGGCGCGCTGGCCGCGGCGATGTTGCGCGGCGCGCCGTTCGACAAAATGATCATGTCCGTGGGCGCAACGGTGCTGGGCGTGCTGTACGTCGTCTTGCTTGGCGGTCATTTGGTCGCCGTGCGCGTGGGGTTTGCGGCCCCGCTTTCCCGTCACTTGCTGGCGTTCTTTTTTCTGGTGATCATGAGCGCCGACTCCGCAGCTTACTATGGCGGTCGGATGTTTGGAAGTCACAAGCTCGCGCCCGGAATCAGCCCGGGCAAGACGTGGGAAGGCGCGATCGCCGGCATGATGATCAGCCTGCTGGCGGCGGCGCTGGCGCACGTCTGGTTTTTCCCGGAACTGCCGCTGAGGTTCGCGCTGCCCCTGGCGGCCGCGATGAATGTGCTGAGCGTGGTCGGTGACTTGACCGAGAGCGCATTGAAACGGAGCGCCGGTGCGAAAGACACCGCCAACATTCTTCCGGGACACGGCGGAGTGCTGGATCGTTTGGACAGCTTGCTGTTCAATGCGCCGGTCATCTACTATTTTGCGAGGTTATATTTCAAATGAGTACAAAGAAAATAATCTTGATCATCGCGGGAATCCTCGGCGTGCTGGCCCTGGTGGTGGCGCTGTTCGTCGGCGGGATCGTCTGGTTTGTGTTTCACACGATTGGGAGCAGCGAAGCCGCTGAAGCCTCTCGCACTTATCTTCGCCACAACGAAGTGTTGAAGCAGGACATCGGCGAGGTCAAAGATTTTGGTTCGTTTGTGACCGGTAATGTCAATGTCGCCAATGGCGATGGTGAAGCAACTCTTTACCTGAAAGTGATCGGCGAAAAGCGAACCGTGAACGCGACGGTCAATCTTTCCTATCGCAGCAATCGAAACTGGCGCGTCACCGGCGCATCTTACCAGCGCGACGGAAAGACGGTCGACTTGATGAAACCATACGAACAATCACCGCCCCCATCCGAGTAAATTCATGACCCTCCGCGGTGTCTCAATCCTGGGTTCAACCGGTTCGATTGGATGCAATACCTTGCGCGTCGTCGAGTCTTTGGGGCCCGCAAGGTTTCGCGTTGTCGCGCTCGGCGCCGGCCGCAATGTCGCGAAGCTCGCAGATCAAATCTCTCGTCATCAACCCGATCTGGTTTCAGTTCAAACCGAAGAAGCCGCCGAACAACTGAAAGCGGAATTGCGCCGGCGCGACATCTCGCCGCCGCGCATCGCCGTCGGCGAGAGTGGCCTGATTGACGTCGCGACGCACGCGGAAGCTGACTGCGTAGTCTCGGGCACGGTCGGCGCCGTTGGCTTCGTGCCGACGCTGCGTGCCTTGGAAGCAGGGAAGCGCGTCGCGCTGGCGAACAAAGAAACGCTGGTGATGGCCGGCGAGTTAATGACCCGCGCCGCCGCAAAATCCGGCGCGGAATTGTTGCCGGTTGATTCCGAACACAACGCTTTGCACCAATGCCTGCGCGGCGAGCAGCGATCTGAAGTTCGCCGGATCATTCTCACCGCATCGGGCGGACCGTTTCGCACCCATGACAAGGCCGCGATTGAATCCGCTACCGTTGCTGAAGCAATGAAGCATCCGACCTGGAACATGGGCGCGAAGATCACGATCGATTCGGCGACGTTGATGAACAAAGGTCTCGAAGTGATCGAAGCGCACTGGCTGTTTGGTTTCAGCGCGGAGGAAATCAGCATCGTCGTGCATCCTGAATCGGTCGTGCACTCGATGATCGAATTGATTGACGGCTCGGTCATCGCGCAGTTGGGCGTGACCGACATGCGCCACGCGATTCAATACGCGCTGACTTATCCCGAACGCCACGCTTCGGAACTTCCGCCGCTTGATCTCGCAAAGCTCACCTCGCTTAACTTCGAAGAACCCGACCTCGAACGCTTTCCGTGCATCTCGCTGGCCTATCGGGCTCTGAAAACAGGGGGCACGCTGCCGGCCGCGATGAATGCAGCCAACGAAGAAGCCGTGCATGCCTTCATTGACGAGCGCATCGCTTTGACCGACATTCCCCGTGTGATCGAAGGTGTGATGAGCCGGCACCAAACGCGTCCAGCGACCGACCTGGAGGCCGTGCTCGATGCTGATCTAACCGCGCGCGCCGCAGCCGCCTTGATTATCGAGACCTTGTCGCGCGAACCGGTCGCGAGCAGCGTCGGCTGATTGAAGGGAAAGTGGCACGGGCGTCCCGCCCGTGAATCACGCGCAAGATGCGCGTGCCACAACCAAAGTGAACCAGTATCCCGCTCCCCGTTTGACCCACCAACCATGCGCCACGTAAACTCGTTTTTGGAGAAATCATGATCCACGTCATTACCACTTGGTTGCTTCCCTTTATCGCTGTGCTCGGCGCGGCCGTTGTGCTTCATGAGTTTGGCCACTTCCTGGTCGCGAAGCTCTTTAAGATTCGAGTCGAGACTTTCTCCGTCGGTTTCGGGCCGCGATTGATTGGCCGCAAGTGGGGCACAACTGACTATCGAATATCCGCGATTCCACTGGGCGGGTACGTCAAGCTCGGCGGCGACGAATCCAACGCGCCCATCGAAGGCGAAGGCGCTTCGGACATTCCGGCATGCGAACGCTTCGATCTGCGGCCGCGCTGGCAAAGAGTGCTCGTGGCTCTGGCTGGTCCGGTGATGAACATTCTGACGGCGTTAACGATCCCGTTTGCGGCGGCTTTGATGTACGGCGTGCCGTCGATGCCCGCGCCGGTTGTCAGTCTCGTGAGGCAGGGCGGTTCGGCTGACCAGGCCGGACTTAAACCCGGCGACCGGATTGTTTCGTTCGAGGGCGCGCAAAATCCGACGTGGAATTACATCACCGGCAAGGCCCTCCTTCGACCCGGCCAGGATGTGCAAATGGAAATTGAGCGCGATGGCAAGCGAGTGCCATTGTCGCTCAAAGTTCCGAAGCGGACCGACGGCGGAAATGAGATTGGCGAACTCGACTTCCAGCCTGACTCGGGAGCGCTGCCGGTCATCGTGGATTCGCTTGAGCCAAACATGCCGGCCCAGGAGGTAGGCTTGCGGCCGGGTGATCAGATTGTCGCGGTTGACGGGCAGCTAGCACGTAATAGAACGCAGGTTAAGCAGTATGTGCAGGACCACGGTGCCAATCCGCTGCGATTAACCGTTGTTCGTGGGGATCAGCGATTGGAAATCTCGGCGACGCCGCGGTCGACCGGTCGCGAGGTGCTCCTGGGTATACACTTTGCGCCGGAACCGCTTGAGCCCGCGGGCCCGTTGAAGGCGGCGAGTTTTGCGGTCGGCCAAAATGTCGAGATCATGCGGTTGACTGCGGATGCGCTGGGACAGGTGTTCAAGGGCCAGCGATCCGTGCGCGACACGCTTTCCGGTCCGATTGGAATTGCCCGGGAGTCTTCGCGCGCGGTGACCGAACTAGGTTGGGCTGGGCTGGTCATGATGCTGAGTTTTCTCAGCTTGAATCTTGGGGTCTTTAATCTGCTCCCGATTCCGGTTCTGGATGGCGGCGCGATTTTTCTTTTAATGATCGAAGGCGCTCTGGCTCCGGTCGGCCTGAAGCTTTCAATGGCCGTGCGCGACCGGATTCAACAGGTGGGTTTTGTGCTGGTGATCCTGTTGATGGTTTTCGTGCTGACCAATGACATCCTGAAGCAGGTCTCAATTTCGCGCGGTTCGAGTACTAGCCAGCCCGCAGCGACGACGCCGGCGAAATGAGTGTTAGGCGTTCAGAGTTCAACCTTTAGGTTGTCGCTCTTTCAAAGAGGCAAGCTAAAGCTTGAACTCTGAACCAGAATCAATATGCGAAAGTCCAAGGCAGTCCAGGTTAAGCACGTCCAGATCGGCGGCGGCGCGCCCTGCGCCATCCAGTCGATGACCAAGACCGACACCGCGGATGTCGGCGCCACCGTCGCGCAGATCGAAGAGATGGTCGCGGCCGGCTGCGAGATTGTCAGACTGGCGGTACCCGACAACGACGCGGCAATCGCTCTCAAAGAAATTCGCAAGCGCGTGCCCGAAGTACCGATCGTCGCCGACATTCACTTCCATTACAAGCTGGCGTTGTTAGCCCTGGAAGCCGGCATCGACAAGCTGCGTTTGAATCCGGGAAATATCGGCAAACACGAACGCATCGTCGAAGTAGTGCGCGCCGCGCAGGCACAGAAGGTCCCGATTCGCATTGGCGTCAATGGCGGCTCGCTGGAAAAGGATCTTCTGAAGAAGTACGGCACGGCGACACCCGAAGCGATGGTCGAATCGGCGATGCGGCACATACAGATTCTCGAAGACCTCGACTTCACCGACATAATCATTTCGCTGAAAGCCTCCGACGTGCAGCGCACGGTAGCTGCCTATCGTTTGCTCGCCGAGAAAGTAGACTATCCATTTCATCTCGGAGTCACGGAAGCGGGCACGGCATTCACGGGTACGGTCAAATCATCAATTGGCCTGGGCATTCTGCTGCATGAAGGCATCGGCGACACGATTCGAGTCTCGCTGGCGGCCGAACCGCAGGAAGAAGTGCGCGTCGCCTGGGAAATCGTGAAGTCGCTGGGGTTGCGCACGCGCGGCGTGACCGTCGTTGCTTGTCCAACTTGTGGGCGACTGGATGTAGACAACTTCGTCGGCATCGTCACTGAGATCGAAAGGCGTCTGGCGCACATACAAGAACCTTTGCATCTTTCAATTATGGGATGCGCGGTCAACGGTCCCGGCGAAGCTCACGATTCGCAACTCGGCATCACGTTCGGCCGCGGCGTCGGCATGATCTTCAAAGACGGCGTGCCCATGCGCAAAGTTGCCGGTGAAGACATCGTCGAGGCGTTTGTGAAAGAGACTGAGAAACTTCTCGCCGAAGGCGCAGCGGCGAAGTCAGACGTGCATCACGAACTGGTGAGCATTACCTAGCTGCCGCTCAAAACTGCTCTTGCCCGAGGCTGCCGCCGTGGCGGCCTTTTTTGGTTTCGCGTGCCGTTATGATGAAGCCAATCTGCATTGACACTCTCGGTTCATGGTGATAGGTATTAGCGTCAATTCATAACGCCTTCGGCTTTCTGCACTAATCCAGTAAATCATGTCGAACAAAGGCTGAGGCGCGCAAATCGATCTATCGATCGGTAGCGCGTGGTGAATCTCTCGTCGGATTCGGAGGATTACAAAATGATTACCCGACACAGGTGCACTTTTCTCTCTCTTATTGTTATTGGCGGTTTCCTTGCGGCTTGTTATTTAGCTTTCACAGTTTCAGCCGAAATCCCTTCGGCAGGTAAAACGAAAAAGGCGGTCCAAGCGGCCGAGGCAGCCGCGAAAAAGGCAAAAGACGCGGCCGACGCAGCAATAATTGCTGGGACTGCCACTTTCGGCACGAGCTATCCTTCGACCGACGATGGCAGAGCGGCGGCCGAAGCAGATAAGAACGCCGACGCCGCGGACGCGGCCGTCGAAGATGCTGAGAGGGCAGCAGCGGCCGCGCGCGAGAAGGCATGCCGATCCGGAAACGCCGATGATGCCAAGGCGGCTGATGCCGCCGAACAAATGGCTAAGGACGCAGAAGCGAGAGCCGACGCGGCCGACGCAGCGGCTGACAAAGCAGATCTAAAAGCCGACCCGTTCGGAAAGCAGTTGCAGAAGAAAAAGCGCGACGCGGGGCGTGGGTTGCGCGGGGCACTTAGGCAAGCCAAGGCGGCCATCTGTTTCGCGTTGCAATGCGCGCAACTGATGGACGAATCCAGCGAGCAGAATAAGAAAAAGAAAAGGGAAACAATAGATACGATTGAGGGCTTTGATTCGTCCGTAGACAAGCTCGCGCTCGCGCCCCAGCCGGGCGGGGATGAAGTCAAAACCGCTCAAGGGCTTCACCGGGTTACCTTCGACACTATGCAAGGCAGCGTCATCGTGAATCTTCCCGATGATATGAGGGCTGGCGATACTATTTCAGGAACCGTTGTGGCCGAGCCGAAAGGGCAGACTCCTGAGGAGCGAGCCAAGAACATGGCGCCTATGGGCGATCAGAAAATAAGGATCGCTACCGCGAAAAAGCAGGACGGAACATCGGATGTCAACGTCGAAGTAGCGATCGCCGCAACTTCCAGATCGTTTACCTTCAAGCTGCCTCCAAGCAGCACACCTACACCGCCCCTTACAGGTGTTAGCAGTGCGAAATCCCTCGACTTGGGAATCACTCTGACGAACACAAGCGGATCACTCTCGACCGGTGGAACAACAACCGTTCCCATTGAGATGGTCAGGTTGAGCTTACAAAGCGTTGCGCCCTTGAAGATCCCTTTCCAACTGCCGACTATTGGGCAACAGGGAAGGCCGGTGGAGATCATCGGGCCATTTCAGGTCACTCTGCCGCCCACGTTGATGTATGGGCCTCGAGGAGCTACGGTTCAAGACTTCGAGAAAAATACCGAAAACGTCTCCGGCGGTTTCGGTCTCATCCAACCCCTGGCCGAATCCCCGCGCAAGTGCGTGTTCGAAGCGCCCACGAATGTCACCGGCCCGATTGAGCTCTACCTGAAAGAAGGGAATACCCAAACGACGGGTGAGTATCGCAACGTGAGAGTCGACTTGACTGCGCAGGATATAAGCCTGCTAAAAGGCCAGAGCAGCGAGTTGCACTGTCGAGTGACTGGTCTGAAAGGAATCAAACAACCGGTGCCGCTCACGCTCGCCTTCACCGGTGTGATCACGGCGGAAGGCGGCCCATATCAGCACCTTGTGATTCAACCTTCAGAGGTGGGCGCTGACGGAAGCTACACCACCACGCGCGGGATTACCGGCGTGCAGACCGGCGTCTGGGGGGCGACAGCGACGGTAGTGACCCACCGGTTCGACTTCTGCTTGCAGGACGATTCAAATCCGCGCACAGTTGTTTTGGTGAATTCATTCACCGGAAATTATTTGTTCACGCCGCCCGGCGGCACGAGCTTAAGCGGCACGGGAACGGTAACGAGGAAAGGCTGCATCATCACCTTGACGGACAGTCCGCCTGACCGCAGAGTGCAAAGCACGATTGATCCGTGCACCCATACAGGCAGCGCGTCGGTGCAGGTTGTCTCGCCGAAAGTGAAATTCACGATTACAGACCGGAACACGACCAACAACACCTGCGCGGTGCCCTAGCAGAATCTTGGATTGGTAAATCAGGCAGGCACAGTTTCACGATCACGGACGGAGACACGCGAGACAACACCTGCGCTTGCAAGTAATGACACCAGCCATTCAGGACAACAAGACGCTGCAAGAGTGGCGCGTAACTGCTCCCTTTTGGAAAAAGCACAGCCGTACGATCAGGACGATGTTCGCGCCTTTGACTGAGGCGTTGATCGAAGACGCGGGCATCGGCGCAGGGCAGACGGTGCTTGATGTTGCCGGCGGTGCAGGCGAGCCTTCGCTTACGATAGCTGAGAGAGTCGGGCCGACGGGAGCAGTGACGTGCACCGACGCCGTGGCGGAAATGGTTGCGGCCGCTGAAAGCGAAGCCCGGCGTCGCGGCCTGACGAACATCACGTTTCGAGAGTGCGTCGCTGATTCGCTGCCTTTCGAAAGCAACTCGTTCGACGCGGTAGTTTGCCGGCTCGGCGTGATGTTCTTTCCTGATCCGCTCGCGGCCCTGCGCGAGATGCTGCGCGTTGCAAAACCGGTCGGCTCACTGGCGCTCGCTGTTTGGCACCGGAACGAACTGAACCCATTTACTCGAATCGTTACCGAGGTGATGTCGCGTTACGTTGAATCGCCGCCGGCTGACCCCGATGCGCCCAACGCGTTTCGCTTCGCCGCACCAGATAAGCTCGCGAGTGTTTTAAGAAATGCCGGAGCGAGTGATGTGCGTGAGCGAGTCCTTCATTTCCAAATCGAAGCGCCGATATCGCCTGGTGAGTTTTGGGCGATGCGCTCTGAAACTTCCGACACCTTGAGAGAGAAACTAGCAAATCTCTCTGCGGAACAAGTGCTGCGCGTGACGCAAGACGTGCAGGAAGCGGTGCGCGAATATTTTCCGAACAACCAGATGAGCTTCCCGGCGCAAATGATCATCGTGAGTGGGAAGAAGCCTAAATAGTCCGTTAGATCTGAAAGGAGACTGGCACTATGGGACGAATACTTGCTTTCGTTTACGGCGTGGTGAGTTACGTGATCTTTTTCGTTACTTTTCTCTATGCGATCGGCTTCGTGGGAAATGTGTTTGTGCCCAAGTCGGTCGATTCCGGCGTGCCCGGCCCCTTCACCCCGGCCCTGGTTATCAACGCCGTACTGCTAAGTCTCTTTGCGATCCAGCACAGCGTGATGGCGCGGCCCGGGTTCAAGAAAGCGTGGACGAAGATCGTTCCACAGGTAATCGAACGCAGCACCTACGTTTTGCTGGCCAGCTTGTTACTGGCCCTACTGTTTTGGCAGTGGCGACCCATGCTGGATGTGGTTTGGAGCGTCAGGAATTCTGTGGCCAGCCTGGTGCTTTCTGTGATCTTTTTCGCGGGCTGGGCGATCGTGCTGCTAAGCACGTTTCTGATCGGCCACTTCGATCTGTTTGGCCTTCGGCAAGTCTACTTGTACCAGGTCGGCAAGGCATACACGACATCGGGCTTCAAGACACCTGGTTTATACAAGATCGTTCGACACCCGATCATGCTGGGTTTCGTCATTGCCTTTTGGGCGACGCCGAAGATGACTGTCGGCCATCTGGTTTTTGCGATCGCCACGACGGTCTACATTCTCATCGCGCTTCAGATCGAAGAGCGTGATTTGACGAACATGCACGGGGATACCTACCGAAAATACCAGCGAGAGGTATCGATGCTGATACCGCTGCCGCGAAAGAAGTAGGTTCACGCCTTTGGGATCTTGGCGCATCGATGGCAACGAGGACTAACCTGCCATCGTCAGCAGGAGCGCGTCGCTGGCAATCTTTCGATTGATGTTGACGTCGAGTGCCCCGCGCAGCTCTTCAATAAGGGTAAGCCAGGAACCAGCCTGCTCGCTCTTTAGCTCAGCAGCGACGGGTTTGAGCTTCCTGAGGAGATCGCCGTTGACGATCGTTTCATCTGGTCGCCCCAGCCGGAGCGCCCACGCGTCGCGAATCAAACCCTCAAGCACATCCAGCCGTCTTTCGTATTCATCGCGGTCTTTTGGCGCGGCCAGGGCTTCCGCCGAACGCAGCAGTTGCGCGCGATCACCCGTCACCGTCAGCGCCGTGAGCACGTCAAGCATCGAGGCGCGTCGCTCACGATAAGTATCGATGTCGGTAGCTAGCGCCCGGCCCAGACTCCCGCCCGCAGTCCGCGACAACAATTCCGCATCGGCTGCGGGCAATCTCTTCTCTTCAATCAAGAATCGTTCGATTTCCTCAGGTGGAATCGGGGCAAAGCGAATCGTCTGGCAACGCGAACGAATCGTCGCCAACAGCGCTGTCGGATTTGAAGTTGTTAAGATTAGATGCGATGTTGGCGGAGGCTCTTCGAGCGTCTTCAGCAGCGCGTTGGATGCTGATTCGTTCATGTAGTCGGCATCTTCGACGATGAAAACGCGGGCGGCCCCTTCGAATGGCCGAAAGTTGGCTTCGCTTTCCAACTCGCGCATTTTTTGGACCCTGATGATGTTCTTGAAGGGTCTGGCCATCGCGATGTCGGCGTGCTCACTCCAAATCAATCTCTTGCCGTCGTCGTCGTCTTTGCCAAATGGCGGAAACGTCGATCGCGAGATGCGCTTGCAGGACGAGCATTCGTCGCACGCCTCAACACCGACACGAGTGCGGCAGTTCATCGCCTTCGCCAGCTCGAGCGCGAACAGCTTTTTGCCGATACCTTCGTGGCCTGTGAACAGCAGCGAGCCGGGCACGCGTCCACTCACGAGCAGATGCCGCAGCGCTTCCTTTACTTCGTCGTTGCCAATGAGAGTTTCAAACATAAGGGCCAACAGCACTGCAAATTAAAAATTGAAAAGTGCAAATTGCAAATTTCGTAAAGGCAAACGGAAAACATGAGCGCGCCAGAGCGTAAATCGCACACTATCAGTGCGGAGAAGGCTAAGAAACCATTTTGCAATTTTCAATTTACAATTTTCAATTTGCACTGCTTTCCCTCTTGCCACGCGGCGCTTTGCTCTTTGCGCTCTGCTCTGCGCCGAGCAGCCCACGATCTTCTAGAAACGGCATCACGATATCCATGACGGCCAGGTGTGTTTCCTGGACCGAACCGCGCGCGTCGATCACCTTGATTCGAGCCGGCTCAGCTTTCGCGATTTCGACATAACCGTTGCGGACGCGCGTGTGAAACTCCGCGTCCTCGATGTCCAGACGGTCGGTACGCTTGCTTTCTATCCTTCGCCGCGTTCGCACCGCCGACTCAGCCACCGACAAGTCGAACAGCAAAGTCAGGTCGGGCCGGAGTCCTTCCGTCGCCAACTGAACAATCTCCTGAATCAATTCCGGAGCGAAGCCGCGGCCCGCCCCCTGATATGCCACCGTCGCGTCGGCATAGCGATCAGAGAGCACGACCTGATTAGCTGCGAGCGAGGGCCGCAGGTGCTTGCGCACATGCTGGGCGCGATCGGCGGCAAAAACCAGCAGTTCAGCGAGCGGATCTACTTGCTCCTGCACATCCAGCAACGCCGCGCGCAGCCTTTGACCCAGAGGCGTGCCGCCTGGTTCGCGGGTCGTCACCACCGTAATGCCGCGCACGCGCAGCTCGCTCGCCAGCAAGCGAAGCTGGGTAGACTTTCCGCAACCGTCAATTCCTTCGAAGGTGATAAAAGCGCCGGCCATGTTGTTGCTGGAGGTGGTGCAGGTCGGATTCACGAGGCGGCCGGTTCTTCAATTGGTTCAGCCGGGCTGTCGGCTGCCGGCGTCTGCTGTCCGCGTAACTCGCCGGTCGCGCGCCGGGCCTGGGAGATCGTCGAGATGGCGTGTTTGAAAATCAGTTGCTCCTGGGCGCCCGATTCCAAAATCAAAGAGAACTTGTCGAAGCTCTTGATGCGACCCGACAGCTTCGCGCCGTTAACCAGATAGATCGTTACCGTGGTTTTCTCGCGTCGCGCGAGATTGAGAAAGCCATCCTGAATATTTTGCGGCGCTGGTTTGACGTCCACGAATCGTCTCTACTCGGTTTGCGTAACTGAAGTTGCTTGAACGGCCTCAGAGTATAACACGCGGTCCATCCTGACAAGGCTTTTCTGCAAGTCCCGGATCATTTTCCATTTTCCATTTGTCATTTGACATCTGCCATTCACCATCTTGTTTTGCGCCGAGTGTCAGAAGCCCGCGCGTAAGCAAGGGCACCGTTCCCAATCAGGCCTCATTAGGTTGGGCGCATGACTCAGCAAGTAAATGACAAAATGGAAATTGGAAAATGACAAATGGAAAATGATCGTTAGTACCCCTGGCGTGCGAGAACCTCTCGCTGAACGCGAGCATCATCGCCGAAGCCGTCGAACCATTGCACGTCCGGTTCATGCCGGAACCAGGTCAACTGCCGCTTCGCGTAATGACGCACGTCTAGCTTGGTCTGTTCAATCGCGCTGCGGAGGTCGCGCTGACCTCGCAGATGTTCCACCACCCGCCGATAACCGTGCGCGCCCAGCGCATTTGATTCGGCGGGCACGCCCTCGTCCAGCAGTTGGCGGACTTCATCGACCAACAGGTTCGCAAAATGCTTTTCCGTGCGTTCGTTGATGCGCCCGTAAAGTTCAACGCGCGGCGGATTCAGCGCGAAGATGCGAATTCGCGCCGCCGCCGCCGGCGGTTCCGGACGCAATGGCCTCTCACGCGAAATGCGTTCGCCGGTTTGCAGGCAGAACTCGATCGCGCGCTGCACCCGCGGCCAATCACGCGGATTCAACTTCTCCGCTTCCTCCGGGTCAAAGCGTTCCAGGATGCGATGAAGACGTTCAGGGCCGTGACGTTCGCGGATTTTCGTGAGTCTGGCGCGAAGTCTTTCGTCAGTCGGCGGGCTGGGGAAAAAGGGCTGCCGCAAGGCTCGCAGATAAAGTCCGGTGCCGCCTACCAGCAGAACTCGTCGATCGCGGGCTTCGATCTCTTCAATCTTTTCGATCGCGGCGCGCGCCCAGTCCGCCGCAGTGAAATTGATGCGAGGTGAAACGAAATCGATCAGGTGGTGCGGGACACCGCGTCGCTCGGCAAGCGGGACTTTCGCGGTCGCGATCTGAATGCCTTGGTAAACCTGAACGGAATCACAGTTGATGATCTCGCCGCCCAGATGTAACGCCAGCTCGACTCCGAGCGCGCTCTTCCCGGAAGCAGTCGGCCCAACGATGGCGATGATGCCGGGAGCGCAGACATCCTGTCTGCCTTCTTTAGATCTTTGGTCGTCTTTATTTGGAGCGTTCACCCGCGAGAGATGATAAGCCGAATCGCGATCACGAGCCAGATGACCGCGAGCAGCAAGATTGCACCGATGACTTGATTGCGGGAGAAGCGCATGACGATCTATTCCGTGCTCAAGATGCGGTTACCGAAACTAATAAGGTTTGAAACAAGAATTCGCTGTTCGCTCAGACACCAGGGTTCCCTTCATGTCTCCGTATGATCCCAGGTAGACATCGTTGCCTGAGCAGGGAAGATTGCGAGTAATACTGAGGGTTTCGCCTTTCTTGAATTGCATCTCAACTTCCGGGGCCACAATCTTTACGACATCACCGCACGGTACGGCGCTAAATGAAGCAACGCCGTCTCTGTTTGTTACCGCGCTGAACGCGCGACCCTTGGCCGTCAACGTAACTCTCGTGCTGTTGATAACTGAGCAGCCACTAGCTCCCTCACCGATTAGTCGCAGACGCACTTTTACGAATTCAGGAGAGGGCGATTGCGTGGGCGAAGGACTTGCTGGCTGATTCGGAGTCGGACTGGAATCCGCGACCGCCTGATTCTGACTAACGACGCGCTTAGTGAAAAGGGGAATGACGAGGGTTGCGCCAAACGCCAGCACAATCAGTACCGCCAACGAGATGAGCAGGACCAAAGCGGTCTTGTTCCTCCGGCCTGGTCCAGTTGCCGGTACCGCGGCGGATGTCGCGAGCGGCGCCGGGTTTGCCGGCAGACGCGCCGGTCGCTGGATCAGATTCGGAACTTCTTTGATCGTCGGCTCAGACGGCGATGATTCTTCCGGCTGCGCACTTCGCTCGGTGGGCGCGGTGCGACGAGTTGGCGGCAGCGGATCGGTTGGGCGCGGAGGTTCTGTTGGCAACAGCGCGGGTCTGATATCCCCAAGACCTCCAGCCGAAGTTTCCGCTGCCAAAGGAACTGCCTCGTGCAACATGCGACGCATCGCCGACGCGCTAGCCGGACGATTCCTGCGATTCATCGCCAGCGCCTGACCCAAAATCTGCGCAATCAGACTAGGTACGTCCGGGTTCACATGATCCGCAGGCAGCAGCGGGTCGGCTTGTAGATCGTCGAGCGCGTTGAAGCGTGTCGGAGCATCGATCGGTAGCAGCACGCCGGTTAGTAAGTGATACAACGTGGCCCCGACCGAATAGAGATCGCTACGTGGATCAGTGCCGCCGCCATGAATTTGTTCCAGCGGTGAATAAACTGGAGTGTAGCCTTTGACGCTCCTGCTGGTCAGAAGCGTTGGCATCTGGCCGGCCGCGCCTTTGGCGAGACCAAAATCAAGCAGGAACAGTTCACCTTCGCGCGTTAGCTTCAAATTCGAAGGCTTGATATCGCGATGCAGGATCGGCGGGTTGTGTCCGTGCAGGTACTCGAGCGCTTTCAGCAAATCGTCGGCCCAATGCAATACGTCGGTGGCGGGGAATGGTCGCCCGCGCAACTCAAGCAACTGGCCCAGATCTTCGCCGGGAATGAACTCCATCACCAGATACTGCCCGTCATCTTCGGAAAAATGATCGATGACGTTTGGCAAGGATGGATGGCGCAGATTGGCCAGCAAGCTTGCCTCGCGTTCGAAGGCGCTGCGCGCTTCGTCGGTTGTAACCCGCGTCTCTTTGATGGCCACGACGCTGCTGAGCCGCTGATCGACGGCTTCATAAACGGTGCCCATGCCGCCCTGTCCCATTTGGCGGACAATGCGATAGCGATTCTGGAGAACTGTGTTGGACGTCAGCATTACTTACCTGCGATGGCGCGTGCGTCTGGGCGGAAATGAATTTGGAGTTGGAATCGGTGAATGTTCGCCGCGGGGGACGATCCAAAGCTCGATGCTGCCCCATTTGCGATACCCACCGTTGGTCAGACGAATTCTAGACGGAGAGAAGTGATACTCCCTTACCATCAATCTCTGTGCTTGCTTCAACACTTTTCGCGCGGTTCCTGGCGGATCTCGATCTATCTGCGAAGATCGTCTTTGCTTTCCATCCTCTTCGTATGAACCGCGCTGGACGTAATAACCTCCGTACGCCATTACGCAGGCGCGAGCACCAGGCTGAGCGCGCAACGCAGTTGCGTAAGCCTCCAACTCCTCAGACCAGACGCCGGGAGCAAGGTCATCACCTCCCCAGGTGAGCTCGTCAAACTTCTGAACCGAATCAGTGTCGGTGAAGTTTCTTTGATAAGCATCACTACGCGGTGTAAGCGCGGTTCCAGGCGGAACTATCCAAAATTCCTGGATCAAACAATCTGCCTCGCCACCATCGATGGCAATTACGCGGTTCTTCTCAATGCCGCGCGTCATCACCAGATAGCCTTGAATGCGGTGGGCATATCGGTAGCTAATTCCAGGAACATCACGCCGTGAACGATAGACGACAATAAAACCCTTTGCTGCCGGATTGTTCTGCAATTCGATCGCAAAGTTATCGGCTCGGGCTTTTATGTCGGTTACGAGCGCGTCCCCGAACTCATCAAACTTGCGCGCGACGTCGTTCTTGGTTTGTGCAGACGCCGACCCACCCGCAAATGCGATCAAAGAGGCGAAGAGAAGAACATGGACGGGAGAAAGATTTCTTTGCACGATTCGATAAGCCGGACTTGACCAGCTCTGCTCTAGCGAACCGAAACTCTAACAGTTATGAGTCATGGACTCAATAGAGTTTAGTCAGCTCAATGCCGGTGTAGTAAGCCTTCAAAATCTGTTCGGAGCTGAAGCCTTGTCGCGCCAGACCGTAAGCGCCGACCTGGCACATGCCCACGCCGTGGCCCCAGCCGCGTCCCGTGAAGACGAATCCGGCGACGCGATTGCCGGCGCCATAAACGCGATCGAAGACGAAGAGTTGTTCGCGCAAACCCAACGCCGAACGAATCCGTCCACCGCGAACGTGCCCCGTGCCCTGGGTGCCGATAACTTCGAGATCGATCACGCGTCGCGAAGATCCGCGCGCCGCAACGCGCAAGTCAATAATCGCGCCGATGCCGCGGACTGATCGTCCCAGGCGCGCCTGCACTTCGCCGAGCGAAAGTTCCGCGGTCCAGTTTGTGAACGGCGAAAAGCGCTCAGCGGATGCGCCGTTCGGCCCCGGTCGTACTTCGAGATAATCAACTTCGCCCTTTGCGCTGACGTGGAAAGCCACCGCCTCGCCGCCGACCAGCGCCAGCGATTTCATTTGATAGAGGTTCTCGCCAAACTCGCGGAACAGAAAAGCATCGTGGCTAACGACCAGCGGCTGATCCTTGCCCTTGTTCGAACGCAGAATCATCACGCCGCCGGTGGCGGGTCGCGCCGTTCCTTTCTGCAAGGTGAGCAGGCCGCGTGCTTCCAGCAAATGCGCGATAGCGTGCAGCGCGCTGGCACGCGACATCGTTTCTTTCGGCCGCAGCGTGGCATCAGGGAAAAGCGATAGATGCCCGTCGCGCAGCAGCATGGCGACGTTGGCGCGATCGGCCTTGGGAACCTGTTCGCCATCGTGAAACGAAAGCAGGTAATCGACGTCGGCGTTGTTCAATAATGTGTCGGCGCGGTTTTCGCCAAAAACCGCCATGACCAGCGCGGTGCTGAATGCGGGCGCCCTCGTCGCGTCGTCGAGAAACTGATACGAAACCTTGCGCGAGAGCAGAGCGGAGGCGTTCAGCCATTCGCGAGCTTCGGTTTCCGAGACGTGGGCTGACAGCCACGAGCTGGAAACCTTGTCGACGGGCAAGGCGAAACCATTCACCGCCAGCAGCGATACGTCGCGCGCGAACGTCAGATCTTTCTCGTCTTTGATTTCGAAGATGTCACGCGAGCTCTTGATCAGGAATGGCGCAAACGCGGCCTTTCCTTCCGCGGCGCATTCGCGTCCCCGCAGGTAGGGCACCGCATTGGGAAAGATATTCTCGGCATCTTCAGTGCGCCCGCCGCAGGTCGAAGTGTAAAGCGCGTTGATTGGTTCACCCTGGTAAGTTGCAATCACGCCGCGCGTCTCATCGACGGCGCGCGACGACAAAGAGTTCTCGCTCGACAGGCCCCGGTAAACCTGCGACCGCGTGGTGGGGAGCAAATCAAAACCTTCGGCAGCAAACTGGCCGCGGTTCTTTAGTGCGTAAGTGCGCGCGGCGATGGCCTGGGCTTTGTGAGCTTCGATGGCCGGAAAGCCGCCGGGCGAAAGTTCGTTCGGAATCACGCCGCGCACATAATCTTCCAATCCGATCACGTTCACGACCGTGAGCGCGCCGCGCGGAGTCGCGAACACTTCAATGCGGCCGCGATAGGGTTTGTCGTTAAAGCGAATCGGGGAATTGATTTCGTCGTTGGAAGCGAATATTAACGGCGCGCTGGAGCGAAACAACGGCATTGAGCCGCGCGCAAAGGCGATCAGTTCGCGGGTCGGAACGCCGGGACGCGACGTCAGCCGGACGGTGTTCGCCGCTGATTTCAAAGGCGACGCCGCGGTTATGCCCCGCGCCTGGTTTGTGTTTGCGGAAGCTTGAGCAGGGCCTGCTTCACTGCCGGCGGCATGCGCTTCGAAGCCGGCTTCTTCCAGTTTGGCTCTGGCGGTTTCTGAATCTTCGAGCGATTGCTTTGGGATGACCACGCGCCACTTGTCGAGCTGCGCGACGGCGCGCGCGCTTTCACCGGTCAATTCATGAACCGTCGCCACCATTCGCTCTGCCTCTTCGGGCGAAAGCGATCGGGCAATCTCGATATCATAGTTTCGATCGCCAACCTGTCGAACCCCCGAAAGCAGCCGCGATTCGACGCGCACGCGCGTCGTCTCCAGCGCTTGCGGCGTCAGGTCCAGTTCCGAAGCCTTCAACAGATGACCCGCGGTTGAAATCGTCGCCGCGCCCACGTCCGTCGAGAGCGCGATGCGCATGAGCGGTTCATTTATGAGTTGGGCACGCTCGCCCGTCGCTTCCCGAGACGTGGAACTCTGCGGCAAAGGCCATGCGCGTTTGCTCTGTTCTTTGGTCGCGGCTGGTGTGACCGGCGCGCGCAACTCTTGCGCGTTGATCGAAGGCGCGACGGTGAGCGGCGTCAGCAGCACGCTCGCCAGCAGGAAGGGAACTGAGATTGAGCGCCAACGACTATGCATGATGGATTGAATCTCTCCGCGCAAGACCGGGGGGCGAGGGCAGGCCGACATCATGGTACTAGAAGTATGCCGACGTGGAAAGCTCTTTTAGAAAGTTGTACCGGGTCAGTTAAGTTCAGAGTTCAACCTTTAGGTTGCTGATTGTAAGGCGCAAGCTGAAGCTTGAACTCTAAACTGACCCACTGCTTAGAAAGTAAAATCGCGAGTCAGCTTGATTTGAAGGCTGTATGAGGGCCGTTCAAGCCCCGCACCGGTGCTTTGGTTGTAGATGATGAAGAAATCGCTGTTTGGCCGATAGTTGTAACGGACCCGCACATTGATGACGGAAAGGCGAGCCGCGGAGTTGAGTTGCAGCAACGCGGAAGTAAGCAGCTTGCGCGAGAAATTGTAGTTCAATCTTCCCGAGAACAGACTCGTGGTGAAGTTTCCTTCGCGCAAGCGCACATTATTGTAGCTCTCCGATAGATCGAGTAGTAGATGCGGGTTCGGCCTCCAAGTTATTCCTCCGGAAGTTTCGTATCTTCTGCCCGAGTAAAAATCTCCCCACTTCTCACGCACGTTGAAGACGATACGTTTACTGCGGTCGCTGGTGAAGGAGACGCGTGGACGGTTAAAGTGATAAGCGCCGCGTGGGATGATGATTCCCGGACGAATCTCGAACGGCTCGGTCAACACATCATTTACATCTTCAATTGGCCGGAAGAAAAACTCAGAGGAGTTTTTGAAGATCGTGTCCCAGGAAAGCTCCGTCTGACGAGTCGCGAGCTTGCCGGCGCGATCGGTGTAGTATTCCGTCTGTGTCTCAAACTCCATCTGCTGCACATGCGGGATAAACTTCGGGCGCGGTTTGTAAGCCACCTGGCCAAAGTATTGGTGAATGGCATTGCGTTCGATGAAGCCGACCTCCGGATTAAAGTTTGCGCCGACGTCTTCGTACAGGGCGATGAAACGGTAAAGCTCGTTCTCGAAAATTGATTCGAGTCGCGATGAGCCTGCCCCAGAGCGAACGCCCGGCGTGGCTGAGCCCATCCAGAAACCCTTCAATCTGTAATGGTCGGTCAGATTAAGTTCTGCATCGACGCCACCGACGCGATTGAAGCGGTCCCCGCCGGTGGCCGTGGCGCCCTGGCGGTTGACCAGGATTGCCCCGATCGACGAACGCTTGAAGATGTCGCGCTTAACGCGAAGGACGGTGAACTGCTGACGTGGAATCCCCAGCCCCGTCGCCGCCTCGCCCAGCTTGCGCGTTTGCACCTGCAGGAAGCCGACGTTGTATGGGCCAATCTTGCCAGTGACTTTCGCGCCATAGTCAATCGATACTGGCTGGCCGCGATCCGTCAGGCCAATGCGCCGCGTGAAAAAAGCTTGATTCGATCCTTGCCGGCCAAACAGAAAGATTCCTGAATTCTCCAGAAAGAAATCGCGCTTCTCGGGAAAGAAAACTGAGAAGCGACTGAGGTTGATTACCTGATTGTCGACTTCGGCCTGGCCAAAGTCCGGATTGGCGGTGAACTCGGCGGTCAACGACGGCGTGATGCCGAGTTTCGCAACTTCGATTCCCGCGTTGCCGCGCACGCCGGCGTCCAGTCCGGCTTTGCCGATCAGCGGCACGCCTTCGCGCCACTCGCCTGACGCGTATGGCTTGATCGAGCGCAGACGCCGCCGCCGAATCTCAGCCACTCCGGTTAGCTCGCCTGCTTGCGAGACGCGTTCGAGACCAAACGAACGCTGCCAACTGGTCCAGAGATTCTCCTCGTTCTTACGGCGAATGATGCGCGAGATGTTCAGTCCCCAGGCTTCGATTCCCTCGGTGAAACGGAGCGTGGTCAGCGGGATCGCGATCTCTACGGTGAAGCCTTCGGCATCGACGCGTCCCTCGGATATCCACGACGCATCCCACGAAACATTAACGTCTCGGCCTTCGTCGGTAATCAATGCGTCCTGTTGCGTGCCGAGCGGATTAACCGCAAAGCGAAAAGCGTTGCGGCGATCGTGATAAGTGTCGATCAGGATTTCGACTTTGTCGTCGTTGGGAAAGTTTGAATCGCGAACCAGGTCGCGGGCGTTGATGTGACTGGCGTCGGAATCAAACGCGCGAATGCCGAAATAGATGTGCTTGTCGTCGAAGAGCACCCGCACTTCGGTGGGCTCCGAAGCTGGCGCGCCTTCGCTGGGCCGCTCCTGGCGAAAGTCAGTTGCTGGCTGGGCGAGCGACCAGGCGGGTTCATTTAGCAGGCCATCAATCTTGATCGCCTCAGTAACACGCACCGCCTGAATTCGTCGTGGACCGGAGTTCTGCGGTGGCGCCTGGGCAGGTGTCGCTCCGTTGGTGTGTTGGGTATTTTCTTTTCTTGAAGGCTGCTGTGCCTGGGCCACGATGGCCAACAGAGTCACGCTAAGGCCCAGCATCAGCCGCGCTCGGAGGCGTTCCCGTCGGTTATCGAAACGCCTCGATGCTTTGGTCATGGCTTATCCGAGGATAGTAAACTAGCCGGAGCAACTCATTTGCGCGCAGGCATCGCTTCTGCTCGGCGGTTTACTTCGTCCCAATTCACGTTCTGCATGAATGCGTCCACGTATTTGGCTGCGGCGGCTCCGTAGTCCATTTGATACGCATGCTCGTACATGTCGAGGACCAGCAGCGGATAACCGAGCGTCGCGCCGTGCATGTGATCCCACGCCCAGTAGTTGTGAACTTCGCCGGTGTGCAAATTGCGAGCAAGAATCACCCAGCCCGAACCTCCGCCGAGCGCGTTCCCTGTCTTTTTGAACTCCGCCTCCCACTGTTCATAGCTGCCGAACCATTCCTTGATCAGATCGACCACCTTGCCGCTGGCCTTACCGTCGCCGCCCAGATTGGCGAAGTAGTGATCGTGCAGCACGACGGATCCGGTGCGCACCAGCTCTTCGCGTTTGAGATCGCCGTAAACGTAAGGTGGCAGATCCTTGTCAGAGAGCATCGCGCCGAGTCTCTGTTCGACAGCGTTCAGCGCCTTGACTGCGCCGCCATAGTTATTTTCCCAATGCGACTTGATCAGCTTTTCGGAAATGCCTTTGAGCTTCGCTGGATCGAATGGCAAAGGCTTCGGCTGATGCTTTCCGGCGAATGCGCGCGCGATCGGAATCGCACTTGCGGCTTGCTCCTCGGTCGTGGCTTTCACTTCCTTAGCGCCGACCAGATTAGTCAGCGCGGCTCCGGCGCCGCCGGCAGCCATAATAGTCATCGCTCGTCTTCTTGAAACAGTGTTCATCGTAAATCCTTTCGCAAAAGTTGTTTGCCACGGCCGCGCATCAGACGCTGGCCAAAGGCATCAACGCGCCGAGTTATTCTTGATGCTCGCATAGAGCGCATCGTAAACGAAAGCGGCGCGCGCGACCGTTTCGTGATCATCGCTGGTAACCAGCGGGAAGCCCCCGCTGATGAGTTGCAACCCGCGTGCGGCCGGATGATTGTCCAGCTGCCCCTGAATATCGGCGGCCTGAACGATGCGGGCCATCTCCACCAAAACCGGATCATCGGCGAGCCGCTCGTGCACGAGCGCGGCAAAGGAACACAAACCCTGCGCATCCTGGTGTGGATACTTAGCGTCAGGAGCGTCGAACCCAACGCCGCCGCTTTCATTCTGAATCGAAGCAACTTCTTCGGGAGATACGAAGATAAACTCGGCGTCGTGATCCAGGAATCGCTCGATGAGCCAGCAAGTCGCGGCGCGATTAACGCGAATGTCTTTGCGCGTGATCCATTTCATGGCTAACAACTCCAGTCTGTGCGCTAACCCGGATTATTCATGAACGAAACTTTTGTCATGGACAGCGTGTCGCGTACGGTCGAAACACACTGTTACAGAACCGCGAGCGGTAGCGACCGGATGCCGGCATTCAACAAGCACAGTGTAGTCACTCTGTTTTGCGGACCTGACCCGGTTGAGTGTGGGATCCGGTCGCTACCGCTCTCGGTTCCGTAACAACAGTCGTGGTTTCACGGGCTCGGCGATCGCCAACCGCGCACTTTAAGGATCATCCCAGATTGCTTCATGAATAATCGGCCTAACTCGCGTATCGTTCTTCCACTGTGGCGGCAAACACGATCGTGCCGATAATACCGATCGCGCCCGCGATAACAAAAGGTGTCTGCGGCGCGATCTGCCAGAGCAAACCGCCGATCGCTGCCGCCGGAGTAATCGAAAGACCGCGAATTAGATAATAGAGCCCGACCGAACGCGCGCGCAGATCGTCGCGAGCAAAGTCTACGATCATCGCCTTGCGCGCAGGTTCGCCGATCTCGCGCAGGCCGCCGATGATAAAGGCCACGACCAGCAGCGCAAAGCTGGAAGCCGTCACCACGGCCAGCGGAAACAGCGCGAAACTAAGAAAGGTGGCAATCACAAACGGCTTGCGCCCGACGCGATCGGCAATCTTACCGGCTGGAATGTAAACCAGAATCGAAGTCGTCTTCTGAATTGCGATCAGCGTTCCGTAACGCGCGACACTGAAGTGCTGCACGTTGGTCACATAGAGAATCGCGAAAACGCCGGTCATGCCCTCGCACATGCGGATGATTACATCAGAGATGAGCAGCCGTTTGAGCGCGCTGTGAAACGACTGCCAGACCCCGCGGATGTTAATGGCTTCGGCACGTTTGACCGGGATGTTGATTCGCAAAACGAGCAGCGCCGTGACGGCCGCCAGCACCAGCGTGACTACCAAACCTATGTGAACGCCCGACAGGACTCCGCGCGAAGCAATCAATGCGCCGCCCAGGACCGGAGCGATAACGATCGGCACGCGTTTCAAAATCGATTGCAACGTAAAACCCATTGCGCGCCGTTCACGGGGCAGGGAGTCGCCGATGACCGCAAAGATTGCCGGGCTTGCCATGCTGCTCCAGGCAAGCGACAGCGCTAAGCCGACAAACACGACCGGCCACGAACGGCTGAACAGGTAGACGAAGTAACCCGAGGAAGCGAGCGCGATGAATATCAGAAAGGCTCTTCGGCGGCCGTATCGATCGGAGAGCCAACCACCCGGATACTGGTAAACCGCGTCAAAGAAGTCTCGCCCGGTTCCGAAGAGACCCACAATCGAAGCAGTTGCGCCGAGAGCTTCCAGATACTTGGGCAGAAACGTTGTCCACAACTCCTCGCCGAAACCGATCAGGAGAATTGCGGCAGAGGACAGCGCGACGTTACGTTCCAAGCTGAGATAGTTCGCTAGTTTCTCGCGAGCGCTCACCGAGGTACTTGATGTCATAGGGTATTTTATCTTCACTCCTACCGGCGCCCCGCTCGACCATGTGGTTAGGCATCGCTGAAATTCTGCGCGACGGGCCACGGACGGTTACATTGCTAAGAAGGAAGTATCTACCAAAACTCAGCACCCAGCCAGCGCGCGCCGATGACGTAAATTCTAAAATGTCTTGCAAAATGTAGAGACTTGAATTAACTTCCTTTCCCATATCATACAGGTCGCAGGGGAGTACGCGTGCAGTTGCCATCTTTCGAAATTCGTCAAAGAGTAGCCAAAACTGGAGGTGGCTCCCTTGCTCGTGCGAGAAAACCGAACGAACGCTTCGTCAATCGCGGTACGGCTTGTCGCTCTGTGTGGCGTAGCAGTTCTTGTCTTCCTTCTCTTTGCTTTCTCAAAACCCGCCGGCCCATCTGCTGACGCGCAGTCTACCAATACTTCGGCACAGCGCGCGGTGGTGGGAAAGAACTGCCAGACGGGGTGCCATGATCATGACACCATTATCTTGGCCTTCGCCCTCGACGCTCACGGCAAGAGCGCCAAATTCCTGGCGGATTCCCGCGGCCCCAAGTGCGTGGTTTGCCATACCGGCAACGCCGAACAGCATGCCGAGAGCCGAGGCAAGATCAAGATCGGCGACCTGTCCAAACTGTCACCAGCCGAGGCCAACGCTTCGTGCCTGCAATGCCATTCAATGGATCGCAGTCACTTCAACTGGAAGGGCGGCAAGCACGATCAAAGCGACATGAGTTGCTTATCGTGTCACAACGTCCACCATGCCAAGTTACTGAATCGGATGTTGGCCAACCTGACTGATAAGTCCGGCCCGGAAGCGGCCGAGCTCATCAGCACCAGGTTGCCCGAAAAGATGCTGATCAACTTCACGGTCGAGGAAACTTGTCTCAGTTGCCACGTCGATCAACGAAAGGCTCTATACCAGCGCTCCACCCATCTGTTCCGCACCGAGCTTCGCAATATGAAGGTCGGCTGCACTTCCTGCCACAATCCTCATGGCGGGGAGGGGGGCAAGATGCTCGTGAATTTTACCGTCAATAATGTTTGTTACACCTGCCATGCCGAAAAGCGTGGGCCGTTTCTCTGGGACCATCCGCCCGTCCGCGAAAATTGCATGAATTGTCACTCGCCGCATGGTTCGAGCAATCCCAAGCTTCTGACGGCGCGCGTTCATCTGTTGTGCCAACAGTGTCACATTCATATGTTGCCGCGCCATTCGACCACCGCCGGAAAACCTCTGGACATATGGTCAATCAATCGCGGCTGTGCCAATTGTCACGGGCAGGTCCACGGCTCGAATCACCCTGGGGGTAGGACCCTTGCGCGCTAGGAGGAGCAGATGAGAATCCAACCAGACAGACTCAAACCGTTTCTTCGCGTCGAGTTCGTTCTCATCGCTTGTGTCATCTCGGCGGTCCTGTTCGCGCCACACGCCTGGGGCCAGGCGCCGGAGAAGGGCAAGCCGAAAGCAAAGACAAAAACACCACCCAAGGTCCACGTAACCATCGAAATCGGCGGCCCGGCTCGCGAAGTCCAGGGAGGTCATAACGCTAAATTCCAGGAAGTGCGAGATGTTCCAAAAGGGTTCGCTATTCAGAAATTGAGGCTGGATATGAATTCCGCCGACTCTCCCTACTTTCTCTCATTGAGAGGATTTGAGATTCGCGAGCGCGACCAGCGTTTCACTGTGGACGGAGGGAAGTTTGGAAAATATCGAACGCAATTTGTCTGGGACCAGATCCCTCATTCCTTCGGCACCGGGCAATCCTTCCTTGTGAAAACTGCGCCCGGGGTCTATCAAGTCAGCCCTACGCTGCGCGCGAGTCTGCAGGCCGTTACACTGGCGGACACCACGCGAACACCTGCGAACGCCGCGTTGCCCACATTAGTGCGCCAGGAGTTGCAGACTGCCCCCTTGACCGAAGTGCGGCTGCGCCGAGATCGAGCCCTATTCAGGCAGAGTTACCAGCCCTCAAGTAACGTCGAGTTACATGTCGAGTTTAGCTGGCTGCGTAATCGCGGGTCGCGCCCCATGTCCGCCGGCACATTCGTTCGGCGGCCCGTTCCCGGCAACGGCCTCCCAGATATCGGAGGTTCCTGGGAAGGGATCGGACAAGAGTTTCTGGAGCCTATCGACCAGCGGACGTACGGTCTCAATGTGGGAGCGCAGTTTACCGGTAAAAAATGGACTGCCGGTGTGGACTACGATCTTTCGCTCTTTCGCAACCGTATCGGATCGGTGATTTTCGAAAACCCTTTTCGGGTCACTGACGAGGAGGGATGTCTTCCTAATCCGGCGCCGCCGCCCGCGCTCACCTGCGGGGCTTCGAATAGATTCCGCATGGTTCGGTGGCAGACCGACCTGCCTCCAAATAATGATTCTCACACTATCACTTTTTGGGCCAACATGGACCTGAGACCGCAAACTCAGTTGCGCGGCCTTTTCTCGCTGTCCTACTGGACGCAGAACGACCCTTTCCTCGCCTGGACGATGAACACAGCCATCGTGCCCACGCACTGGGACGGGGTTTCGCCGGTAACTAATCCCACTAACGTAAGTCAGCTTCCGGCCGGCAGTGCGAACGGAAGGATGCGAAACATTAACCAGGAGTATGCTCTGGTGAACCGCAGCAAAAACTTCCGCTTCCAAGCTCAGTACCGTTCGCAGTCCGTCGACAATCAAACACCCACGATCGTGTTCCCGGGATATGCCGCATTTGGCGATTCGACGTGGCGCGCGGCGCGGACAGATTTTTACAACTTGCCCATCGAGAACCTCGATTGGGATTTTAGACGCCAGAATGTTGAAGCCGGCTTTCAATGGGATGTTCTGCCGGAGTTCGCGCCCGTCCGGAGTTCAGACCAGGCCGCTGGCCGAACCTCCGCTGCCAGCCGTCTGAGAAAGTTCAATCTGACCTGGAAAATGGATTATGAGTGGGAGATTTGGAACCGCAAGTTTCGGGATGTGAACCGTAACAATGAGCACAGCCTTAGAGGCCGGCTGGATTTTGCTTTCAATCTTTCAGGAGTTGGAAAAAACAGTGGCGCAACCCAAGACGTTGAGTCAAAAGTCACGACCCTCCGACTTAAAGCAGACTACCGTTACTCGAACCGACGTGCGCTGGCTTACAACACCCAACCATTGTCCTTTAATGCTAATCTCGCCGGCTCTCCCGCGGGTGGTAACACATCGGCGTGGGAAGTCACGCGAACCACGGTGATGAACATAGGCGTCCCGATGGAATTCAATCTCCTGCGCCGGTACGATGAGACGGGTCGAATCCGAAATGATGGGAGTCTTACGCTGGAGTTGCTGAAGGGCCCCAGTACGAATTTCTCGGCTTCTTATCGTTACCTGGGGGAAGATTACGACAAGAATTTTTACGGGCGTCTCTTCAATCACTTCGCGTTTGTCGATGCCCAGTTCACGCACGCATTCGAAAACGGAAGTTTCTTGTATGCCAGCTATTCACGAGAGATGAACCGCTTCGCGTATCGGGACCTTGCGCATCTTCTGCCCAACCCGCCCGCTCCCCCAGGCACTATCGTTCAGGGCACTCTTGCTCAATACCCGATCGCCAATACCTGGGAGCGTACCAGCCGAAACAGTCTGGACAGTTTTGAATTCGGCATCAACGCAGCGCCCCAGGAAGGAAAGCTGCAAAAGTGGCAGCTTGATCTTTCTTATGCGCTTTCCTTTGCCCGCGACCGAATCAGTACCATAAACCCATACACTGTTCGCGCGGATTCGGTCATTCACGCGGGCGCCAACCCCTATCCCGATACCGTGGTACGGCGCCAGGACGTTAATATCGTCATTACGCGGCATATAAACGAGAGTTTCGACATGGGTGTACGTTATTGGTATGAACCATACACGCAGGATGACTTCAGCTTCAACGTTCTCCAGCCCTACGTGCATGGAAATCTCACCAGTGACACTCCGAAATATCTTTTCCAGGATGCGCGTTATGGCAGCTATCACGCGAACGTAACGACGGTCTTCTTGAGATATTCATTCTGACGCAGGTTGAGTCTGGTTGAAGCTGGCTAGATAGCGGTTCAGGAGCCCACTAGATTACTTGGCGGATTAAACTTGATGCGAATGAGTCAAGTCTTTCAGTCAGTATCAAATTAGCGAATCGTTGATGGTGTCAGAACCGCGAGCGGTAGCGACCGGATCAAGGGTGCCAGCTTTTGATCAAACGTTCGTGTTCGATCCGGTCGCTACCG
>ORMF011027341.1_pt1 | contig 58676 bp, 60 predicted proteins | sample 1779871 | NCBI WGS metagenome assembly ORMF01 (sample SAMEA104232316, study PRJEB22302) | groundwater metagenome | biome: forest; feature: aquifer; material: groundwater | place: USA | collected 2011-08-07 | depth 5.4 m | reverse complement strand
GGTCAAAGCCTCCTAGGCATCCATTGTTGGCATTATGAGTAGTCTTAAAATAACCACAACTAATTGTGGTGTAAAGACGCTTTCTCTGTATACGTCCGTTTGAGCGGATGTATACAGAACCTCTCTTCACTTGTTAAAGAGCTAAACTCACTTCAGTCGCTAGTCTCTGGTCTTTGGCAGAGAACTTCTGCAACAAAAGACCAAGGACTAAAGACCAAATGCTTGTGGACCCGAGGGGAATCGAACCCCTTGCCTCCTCGTTGCAAACGAGGCGTTCAACCAGGTAAACTTCGGGCCCGAGTTATTAGGAATATATTCCCCGAATCCACGTTTTTATTAAACAGCTTTTACACTAGAAAAATCGTTTTATGAAGCCAGCAGAAGCCCGTATGGGTAAGAAACAAAAATCTGATATCTTCGTATCATAGAAACGATTCGCTCGTGTAAAGGACATCTTATCATAGGAAAAATACCCTGTCAATAGCCTTCACACTACAGCTTTTTTCTATTTAAATATCTCCTGTTAGACAATCATATACAGGAATATAAAATCATTGCTGTTTACTTTTGCAATAACCTCTCTTCTAGAATAAAAGCAAGTAGGTATTAAGAGAATTGACCTGCTTCTATCAAAAGAAGCAAGCTTATGAGGTTTGATCACCTAACCACTTTTCAGTTTCCAAAGCTGCAGCAGAACCGAATCCTGCAGCAGTTACTGCTTGCTTATATTCCCGATCATGCACATCTCCTGCAACAAAAACACCTGGCACATTTGTTTTGTAATGCTCATGCACTTTTACAAAACCCTGCTCGTCGCGATCGATTCCTTGAAAAACTTTTGAGTTTGGGATATGCCCAACAGCAACAAACACACCATCAATAGGTATCTCCCATGTAATGCTTGTTTCATCTTTTTCAAGAACTTTTGGCTGCAAAACTGCAGGAGTTACCGATTGTATTTCTTCTTTTGATTTGGTAAGAAGATTTTTGTCAGAAGGCATTGTTTTGAGTTTTACGCCACTTACTTTTCCTTCCCCCAATACTTCTAAAACTTGCGTATTAAAAACAAAGTTAATTTTTGGATTATTCTTTGCCCGGTCTTGCATAACTTGTGAAGCACGAAGATTTTCTCTGCGATGAACAACTGTAACAATTTCTGCAAATTTTGTGAGCACCAATGCCTCTTCCATAGCAGAGTCTCCCCCGCCAACAACAATCACTTTTTTATTGCGGAAAAATGGCGCATCACACGGTGCACACGAAGAAACACCACGACCGATTTTTTCTTTCTCTCCCGGAACGTTAAGCCATTTCGTATCTGCGCCAGTTGCGATAATGACAGATTTTCCTTCATACGTCTTTTCTGCAGTTTTTACAATGAAAGGTTGTTTCGTAAAATCGCCTTGCACAAAATCTTTTTCTACAATCTCTGCGCCATGATGCTCTGCTTGCTTTCGCATCGCCGTCATAAGATCTGGGCCTTGAATGCCTTCTGGAAAACCAGGATAATTTTCCACTGTTGTTGTAAGCATAAGCTGCCCACCCCATTTAGTTCCTGCAATAATAAGGGTTTTGAGATTTGCTCTCGTGGTGTAAATTGCGGCAGTTAACCCTGCAGGTCCGCTACCTATGATAATAACGTCGTACATAATAAAATAGACGTTAGATGTTGGAAATTAGAAGCTGGATCTTGAAATTGGCAGTTTGAAGTTAGATTATCTATCTTCTAGTTTCTAACTTCTTAATCTATCTTCTAACCTCTATCATCTACCGTCAACTCCCTATTGTTTCCTCAATAGCTCGTTTAATATTCTCTTTTGGTTGGGCGCCAATAATCGTCCTTGCTGGATTTCCATCTTTAAAGATAATAAGTGTTGGGATACTCATAACATTATATCGAGCAGCAGTATCTGGATTATCGTCAACATTCATTTTCACAACTGTTGCTTTACCTTGATACTCTTTTGCAAGCTCTTCAACAATTGGACCAACAATACGGCATGGCTCACACCATGGTGCCCAAAAATCAACGAGTGTTGGAATTGTGCTTTTGAGGACTGCTTCTTGAAATGCTTGATCGGTAACATCAGCCATAGGAATTCTATTCTACAACTCTTCCCTCTTTGCGCGCAAGAAGAAAAACCACTGTTCGAAAAATCCAAAAATTCCTTTAAACGGCGTTTCAATAATAAAATCAAAGATAAAAAGCAATATATTAATTTGCGATATTCCTTCGGTTAAATGACTTCCAACCCGAACAATTGGCATAAAGAAAAAGTCAAATACAGGCATCAGTGCCCCTTGTCTTCCCTCAACAGTGTATTCCCTACTCATCAACCCAATGCGATACGTTAAAAACGATACAATTGCGACGAAAAAAAGGAAGACGCCCTGACTAATAGGGTTAAAATGAAGCCTAGTCAATACAAACACAATCGCGCCAAAGCTCAACAAGTACGTTAGCGACCAAAGAATAGTAAAAATACCATTCATAAAGGGCCGTTTGTCTGGATTTTTCTTAATAACAAGTGGATTACCAATTTCAGGATCCTGCTTGGAAAGCACTGCTTTTAAATGATGCAAGATACGCTCTGAGTTGTCGTGCTTAGGAGTTCGAAGAAAAAATGATGCAATAATCATTAATAGTGGTGGAATACTTGTGTTGAGCAAAATAGATTTCCACGAAACGCTTCCATAGAAAAGACTTTCAAATGCTCCTTCTACGCCAAATGCAAAAAATACTTTTGTTAAAAGAATAAAAATAACGCTTCGAATAACTGCCCGGCGAATTTTTCCAGCAATACTACTATAGCGGGCTTCACAAATATCAAAGACTGCCTTCTCAAAGTCTTCTTTTTTGCTATAGAGCTCTTTTATTCCCCCTTTATAAATATCGAGTAAATCATCAAGAATAAAAAAGGTGCCTGTTTTACTTTTTATATAGCTATAAATCCTGTCTTTTCGGGGATATGAAAGCTGCTGCTGAATTTCTTTATAACAAAGGGGGAATTTTTCAACAACGTCACTAAATGAAGCCTCGGTTATACCATGCCCAAAAAATTGTGTAAACAAGTGGAAACGCAAGAATGCCAGGTCATCTTTTGAGAATGCTTTTCGTACCGCGATAAATACCTGTATGTCACGATTTTGCTCTGTGTCGTCAGTGATAGATATGTTGTTTCGCATTACTTGGTACATAAAATTACAGGCAAGCTCACGCTCTGTAAGAGGATTAAGGAAGTATTCAATATCCGAGGACATAAGGTGGTACATCCACTCACTTGCTTCTGCTTCTTTAAGGATCTTTTTTTCTACAATAGCCTCTCGAAATGCAAGGTATAGATCGACTTTTTTTTCTATTTGTCCAACAACAGTTTCAGAGAGGCTTTCATCTGGAAAATACCGAGCCCACATAAGTTCACGAACAAGTGGCTCGGCAATTTTTTTTCCATTTCCTCTTAAAATAATCCTGCGCTTTAAAATTCGCTCTATTGCAGCACGAAGAATAACCTCTTCTTCACGGTAATCCATTGCATTTCGAAGCTTTTCATACCATGAAGCAACTTTGGAAACCAAGGAATTAACAGCAATCTTTTTATGATTTCCGTGAGCCTCTGTCTTTTCAAGTGATTTAAGAAGAGCATTTGCAAGAGGCGAAAAGGAAGGAGTATTCTGGCTTTGTTCCATAGAATAAGTTCTTTTGTATTATAGCAGGAAATCCAAGGATTTGCAGAGAAATTTTTAATTTAAAATTTTAAATTTTTATTGAATTTTTAATGTTTTAATTTTTAAACATTTGGATTTGATTAGAAATTAGAAATTAAGAATTAGAAATTTTGTTATTATTCCATTGTCTTCTCTGGTCCCTGGTCGCGGTAGCTGTCGATAAAGCGGCGAATCGTGTCTTTGTCAATTTTTTCCATTTTTTGTATTCGTGTCCAAGCAGTAAGGGCAATCGGTACGTCAAGCTGCGGACGGGCTACGACAATCAGTTTCCAGAGCTTTTGCTCTTTTGCAAAATCAGAAAGTTCTTTTTTAAGATCTTCGCAGGCTTTGCTTTTCCAAACATCACCCTCAAGACTCGCACTCATTGAAGCTTTAGCTGCATGTTCTTCTAGTGTCAGTGTATCCCCTTCCTCATGCGCATATACTTTTGGCATTCGTAAATCGTAAATCGTAAATCGTAAATCGGGCCCTATTGCTTGCAACTTCTTCTCGCAGTTGTATGAAATTATTATGTATCCGTGCTCAAGTGAATGAACCAGATTCCCCTCTCCCTGGGGTGTATCGTAAATCCCTGGTTTTGTCCACACCACATCATGCGGACCAGAGGTTGGCGGGTTAGAGTTGTAGGCAAACTTTGACCATTCAGTCTGAGGTACATGGTCTCTCCCTAAATCTGGCAAACTTTCTCCAGGAAGGGGCTTTGAGGATTCTTTTACTATCCAAAAACCAAAACCAAAAAGAAGCGCGATGCCTAGTGCTATCCCACCCCACTTTATTACCATATGTTTTCTTTTCTCTTTTGCAGATTGCTCATCTCGCTCTTGTTTTTTAAGAAGCTTTCGCTCTTTTTTTGTAAGTTGTTCTTGTTCCACAGTATTTTATTTTACTTTATAGAAAATTTATACACAACTAGCGTATTTATTTGAAAGTCCTATAGTTATATGTTATACTATAATCTATTATGCAAGAGTTGCACCGTTTGGATGCTCGTTTAAGACAATTTTTTGCCGGCTCGAAAGAAGGTATTTCAGGAGGAAATGATCCAAAACTACTTCTCACAGGTAATGGGGACAGAGGAATCTACCGAGAAACCCTACTTAGAGATGTGCTTTTGCAAAATGGGCTTCCTTCTCATAACCTTGGTGTTTTACATTTTAGCCTGTCAACAACCATAAGGGAGCAGACAACAAAAAGAAGTCCAGTACAAATTGCTGTAGAAGATTTTGCAGCAGAAACAAAAAAACGAGGATTTACCCCTGACATAGGAATTCACCTATTTGCAGAAGGAGAAGTTGAAACTGCTGCACGTACAGTACAATCTCTTACAGAAATTAAAAAGGCGTATTCTGATATCCCTCATCTTATTATTAACTTACCACCATTTGAATTATTACATAAGCTTGCTATAAAGGACAGAGAAACATGGTCCCCACAAGCTTTGGCAGAAGAACTAGATATGTTGTATCTTGAGCTTAATCCTGCATTACCAGAAGAACAAGAAGCTACATTTTTAGCTGCTCTTGCGCGCTTTTTAAGCGAAAAATCTTCTATAGCGCTTTTACAACAACTCAAGCAACAATCACGATTTATTGGAGCAGGCATGAATAGTCAAGAATTTTTTACAACTCATAGCCCACATGTCATAGGATCTGATTTTGAACGACTTGATTATGCAACAACAAACGCTGTGATGCTTGCACTTTCAGAAGAAGGAAGAATTAGTACGTACAGAAGAAAAGAAGATGATGCAACTACTCAGATAGATGCTTCACCACGAGATATTATTATTTTACAAACTCCGTCAGTTGCTGCTCCTGCAGCAAAACCCGGAGAGCTTTTACTCGGTCTTTTACCTGCAGATTATCCAGATCCAAAACGAGCTCGCTTTGCTCCCCACACCGATAATAGATTACTTGTAAAAGAAGAGCATCTTCCATATGATACTTCCACAGGAACTGTCAATGTTATTGTACTCTATCCAGCCGCATGAACATGCGCCGCAGTCCCCAATTTCCCTTTGTTTTAATTGTTGACAGGGCTTCTCTTGTCTTCTACAATAAACTGTATTATGAACTCCGCAAAAACTCCCTATACTCCACTCCTTGTTGTTATTCTTCTTATTGGCTCCTTCTTCTTAGGTACACTTATTACCAAAGTACAATACTTGGAAAAACAAGCGACACAACAAGCTGCTGGTACACAAACAGGGCAAGCTCAACCAAATGCTCCACAACAACAGCAACCACCAACGGTTAATCTTGACACTATCAAAGCGCTTTTTACTGATAAAAATATTACTTTTGGTAATAAAAATAGTAAAAATCTCATTGTTGAAATAGCTGATCCAAGTTGCCCCTATTGCAGTATTGCTGCAGGACACAACCCAGAGCTCAACAAGCAAGCGGGAAACCAATTTCTACTTGTTGCAGATGGCGGCACATACGTCCCACCAGTACCAGAAATAAAAAAACTTGTTGATGATGGAAAAGCTGCATTTGTCTGGCTCTACTCTCCAGGTCATGGCAATGGAGAAATGGGAACCAAAGCAATGTATTGCGCGCATGAAAAAGGCAAATTCTGGCCAGTACATGACAAGCTTATGACAAAAGAGGGATATGATCTGCTTAATAACCAGGTAAAAAATGACAAGACAAAAGCAGGAGATTTAGCAACCTTTTTATCAGAGGTCTCTGATCAAAACGAAATGAAAAAGTGCCTTGAGAGCAGTAAATACGATGGAAAAACAAGTGAAGATGCTGCAACAGCAGGAAGTCTTGGCGTAACCGGGACCCCAGGATTCTTTATAAATACCAGTAGATTCCCCGGTGCCTACTCCTGGAAAGACATGTCCTCAGCCATGAAATAACTATTATCCGTGGTGTAAAAACGAGACAGAAAGCCAGATAATAAACACTCCTAAAAGAAGCAGTACCGTCTCCAAAAGAGCAAAGCCTTTTCGTTTTTCGTAATGGATTTCAGGAATAAGATCAGATAAGGCAATATAGATAAAAAAACCGGCGGTAAGCGCAAGGAGCACCGGGATGTAGCCTTCAATAATATCTCCTAAAATGTAGGTAAGTATTGCTCCCGCGAATGCCGAAGCAGCGCTTAGTATGTTGACCAAAATTATCTTTTTCTTATCCAATCCTTTGTGCAACATCAGACCAAAATCACCAATTTCCTGTGGTATTTCATGAGCAAATACAGCAAGGGCAGTAACCACACCAAGCGGCGCGTTTACCATAAAGGTTGCCGCAATCACAACACCATCAATAAAGTTATGCACCGTATCACCAATAATAATTAGCGGGAGTGTCGATTTCGATTCTTTCTTATGCTCGTGATACTCTTCGTGATGGTGAAACCAGTGAATAAAACGTTCTATAAGAAAAAACAGAATTATACCAACTAATGTCCAGAAGAAAATGTTTATTCCCAACTCTTCAGCCTCGTGCGCGGCTTCGGGCAGCAAATCAAAAAAAGCAGCCCCTAACAAAACTCCCGCGGCAAACGAAGCTAAAAAGTGGGAAATCTTTAAAGCAAACTTCTCATAAGACAGAAGAACTAGCCCTCCAAGAAGAGCTCCAATACTACCAATAAATGTAAATAGTAAAATATTTGCTATTGTTGACATTGTTGACACACTCCAAAAAACTCAAGAGAGTGCGACTTAACTAAAAACTGTTTTTTTTCTCCAATTTCCTTCTCAAGACTTTCTATGTTGCAATCTGATATATCCTCAATTGCACCACATCGCTCACAATAAAGATGATGATGTTCTCCTCTAGCAGCGTGTTCGTAACGAAACTTACCCTCACGTAACTGCACCTGCTTTACAATCCCCTTTTCTGTTAAGAGGTTAATAATACGAAAAACTGTTGCTTGATCCACATCAATACCCTGAGCTTTTAGAGCAGCAAGGATCATTGCTATATCAAGTGGCTCTTCTGTTGTCTCAAGAAGCGAAAGGAGCGCCAAGCGTGCAGGAGTTGCCTTAAGATCAACATCTCGCAGTTCAGTTTTACAATCATGTTGTTTTTGTATTTTCATATGTATCCTTTTTCTACCTAGAAAGTCCCTAATAGGGACTCTAGGTAAGAAGGGAGGTTAGACCTTCCACATGGTAGTAATTGCAACTTACTTGCATTAGTATATGCAATCAATTCGCATTTGTCAAGGAGCAATTGTATGGGTATTTTGCTACAATACGTTTGTGAGAAAATTGTTTTCTACCCTTTTTCTTTTCTTTGTTTTTTGTTTATCATTTTCATTAAGCGCCTCCGCGCAGGGCTCTGAATCTTTTCCTCCTCCACCAGAAGTTGCAGAAACATACCTTAAAGCTCGCGTTATAAAAATTGTTGATGAGGGAGAAGAAGAGATTGTTGGGAAATTTTATCCGTTTCAAAAAGTACAAGTGGAAATACTTAACGGAGAAGAAAAAGGGGAAACTATTACTATAGAACATGGCGGCACCACAACGCTTTCTGAATCTGAGAAAGTACAAAAAGGAGATTCTGTTGTCTTGCGAAAAACAACCATTGAGGGAAAAACCCCAATCTATGTTATTTCGGACCGTTACAGATTACATACCATCATGTTTCTTCTTGGCGGCTTTTTTCTTCTTGTTACCCTCGTTGCCGGTAAAAAAGGTATAGGAGCAATTATTGGTATGCTTATCAGCCTTTTTATCATTCTCCAGCTTCTTGTGCCCCAAATACTAAGCGGTGCAAACCCTATTACAACAAGCATAACGTGCGCCATCCTTATTATGACAATAACAATGTTTCTAGCTCACGGTGTATCCCTCCAAACAGCAACAGCCCTTTTTACCACAACACTGACACTTTTTCTGACTGGAGTTTTTGCTTTCTTTACTGTTTCTATTGCTCATATGACTGGCCTTGGTAGTGAGGACATATACATGCTACAATTTGGTCTTCAGCAGATCAATACGCAAGGACTTCTTCTTGGTGGGATTATTATTGGTGCACTCGGGGTTTTGGATGATATTACCACAACGCAAACAGCAACGATTTTTACCCTTGCGAAAACAAATAAAGCACTCACATTTGCAGAGCTTATGAAAAAAGGCATGCATATTGGGAAAGAGCACGTTGCATCATTGGTAAATACCCTGGTGCTTGCTTATGCTGGCGCATCTTTGGGGCTTTTTATACTCTTTGTCTTAAATCCGATAAAACAACCTTCCTGGGTAATTTTAAACAGTGAGGTAATAACCGAGGAAGTAATACGAACGATTGTTGGAAGCACTGGTCTTGTCCTTGCAGTTCCAATTGCCACTGTCCTTGCAGCATATGTTGCAGTAAAACTTCGTCACTGATGAACAATGCTAAAATCTCTGTATTGCTCTTGTGCCTCTTCCCATACAACGTCCACCCCTTCTACTTCGGATAAAAACGGTCCTTTTCTACAAAGCACCACCATCTTTTCTACATCCTCTTTTTTCCCCTGCAAAACTATCTCTACTCTTCCATCTGGCCCGCCTTGACCGCTACCAGGCGAGGCAGGCAAATTCTTCACCCACCCACCGATTTTAAGCGCATGGGCATTTCTTTTAACAAATTGACGAAATCCAACCCCCTGTACAAAACCAGCAACAAAAACATGTGCCTGTTTCATACTAGATCCCTCCGACCGCAGAACCTAAGTAGGCAAGAAATAAGTTACGTAAAAGTCTTCCAGCAAGCAGAAAGACAAAAAACCTTCTTGGTGAAAACGCAAGTGCGCCAGCAAAAAGCCCCACTCCATCAAAGAAGGGATTTGGAACAAAGGCAAAAAGAAAAATAATAATACCGCCAAACCTTTGAAATATATCTTTTAGAGCCATATACCAGACGTGGTTTTTTTTAATAAAAATTTGCTTTCCTGAGTAACCAAGAAAAAAGCCAATCATATCTCCAAACGCAGCACCAATTGCCGCCACAACCGCAACAGCAATTGGTGGATATACCACTCCCCCAGCAACAACAGAAGCAATGGCAGGAGCCGGCAGAAAAATAGTTGCACTCCCAAAAAAGTTAATAAGAAAAATACCAGCAAGTCCGAGTGTTTTAAGTTCAAAAAGTCTTGCTTGAAAAAAGAAAGCTAAAGCAATAAGTACGATCGATGCAAGAAGGGTAAAAAGATATGATTTATTCATTATGTAGCATTTTTAGTAGTACCAGTTTTTAACTCCTTTAATTTCCACATAAAGAGCGCTCCTTTATTTTTTGCTTTACTATCCGAAACAAATGAGAGGGCCTTTTGAAGGATGGAACGATGCACTGTTTTTGCAAGTTTAATATATAAACCTTTATGTTTATAGTCATTTAGCTGTTCTGAAAGATACACGCCGTATGACTGAAATTCGCGAGAAATATATTTGTCCTCTGCGGGATTAAACTTTGCAAGAATCTGTGAAACCGATCTCATAAGATATAGTATACAGCTTTAGAAGACGTTACTTTGTATTAAAGCGGTTCATCGCTTGCTCAAGACCCTCTTCAAGTGCTTTTTCCAAAGCTTCTGCTCCCCGTTTAACAAGCTTACTTGCTTTACTCTTCTGATTTCCCGCAAATGTTCCAAGCACATAATCTTCTGCTTTATCAATCATATGTTTTCCTATGGCTGTGTGGCTATGTGACACGCCAATTCCCATACGAAATCGCCAAAACTTCTCAGTACCTATTGCTTTCATAATCGAATCAACACCGTTTTGTCCAGCAGAAGACCCACCAAAACGAATCTTCATACTACCCAAGGGCAAATCGAGTTCGTCGTGCATAATCCAAATATCATCTGAGGGAATTTTGTAATAGCTTACAAGAAGTACAACAGCCATGCCAGAGTTATTCATATAAGTTTTTGGCTTTACCAATACAACCTTCTCTTCTCCATGCAATTTCTTTTTCTGCCATGTCAATTGCACAATGTCACTTTTAAATTTTTCTTCAAATGTCCAAGACGTTTTTCCAACCACCTCAAAGTTTTTTAAAAACTGCTCAACTACCATAAACCCAATATTGTGACGGGTTTTTTGATACTTTTCCCCCGGATTTCCAAGACCAACAATTAGTTTCATATCAAAAGAGTCCCATCTGCGCCTTTTCTTCCTCGTTGTTTTGAGTTTTGAGTTTTGAGCTTTGAGCTTCGTCATCCCATATCTTTACTTTACCATACTCCCCATCATACCCTGGGTCAATAACTATATCACCTTTACGAACTTTTTGTACACCCTCTGCGATTCTAAAACCGGCGAAACTCTGTAGTTTATCAATTGGTGTTTTGAGTAACACCTCAATTTCCGAACCAAACGTTGTACATACATCAGAAAATAACGCTTTTGCTTTTTGGCTTGACACCGATGACTCTAAACCTTGCGCAATAATTTCTAAAAGGGGTACAAGCTTAACAAATGGTGGATGATTTTTTGTTTTGTCTGTATACCATTTAATCCCATGAGGGCTTAGTTTTTGTTCGACAATATCTGCTTGATCTTTCCTGACCAATTGCTGAAGTCGATACAGCACACCCTCTGTTAACCGACGGTTACACACAGGACACATACTTCCTTCTTTTTGTGTCTCCTCAGGTCCCCGAACTACTTTACAATTTCTGTGTCCGCTAAAATGATACTTCCCCTCTTCTGGGTAAAATTCTATTGTATAGCCTACTTTTAGCTTACCGTTTTTATCTCTTTTGATAGCACTTACAATATCATCGTAAGAAATTTTGAGTTTTGAGCTGTTGTTTTGCGCTTTGTCCGCCAGCTGGCGGATTGAGTTTTGAGCTATAAATACTGTAGCTTCTCTCCCCATCTTTGCAGGACTGTGCGCATCGGAGAAAGAGAGGATTGAACGAGTCGAAAGCTCACGTATTTGCCAATTCATCTCTGGGTCACTTGATAAACCCGTTTCAATCCCATACACATATTGCCCTAACTCCTCAAATGCCTCATCCAAGGAATCAAAACCAGATGCGCTCCCATAGACACCAAAATGTGGTGTCCACACGTGACAAGGAATAAGCATAGCTTTACTGCTTATCGACATAATAAGTTCAAGAAGATTTTTTGAAGAAATACCAATAATTGGTCGTCCATCAGAAAGTAAATTACAACCACGGCGAACTAACTCCTTATTGATTTTTTCTGCAGTTTCAAAGTTTGGTGCAAAAACGAGGTTATGAATTCTTCGAAGCTTGCCATTTTGTGAGTAGATACTTGAAATCTCTGTCGAAAGAAGAAATAACGGCTCTTTCTCGCCTTTTAAGGCATACAGTCCCTCGCTTACCTCTTCCAACTGACTGCGGATTTCTTTAAACCACAATCCATGTGTCCAATCTGAAGCTGATAAAATATCCAGGCCTTTTTCTTTGGCGTAGCGCGCCATAATCGGCAACACCATATCTTTAGAAACCGCCCGGGAGTATTTACTGTGCAAATGAAGATCAGCTACATACTGCATACGTTTATAATTCTAGCATAAAACCATTATTGACATATCCACCATTATACTAGTATATTAGTGGTAGAAATCTTTTATTGATTTGCAAGCTTAGAGGGAAAACTTGAAAAATCAGAAAAAAGCAAAACGACTTAGAAGCAACAGTCAACAATCTCCTCTCCTGGATTCGCTCCCGCTTCCCATTCTTTCAATAAATTTGCTTAAAAAGATCAATTTCTGGCATTGGATAGTGTTTTATATTTCTGGTTACCAAACAATACTCATGCATTATTGCAGTTGAGGCAATAAGGACATCAATGGTAGGCAGCATTGCTCCTTTTTTACTGTACTTTGCTCTTATCTCTCCTGCTTTTTCTGCTATATCTTGGGTTAATGGAATTGTTGTAAAGATGTCATAGAGGTGTTTAAGGTAGATTGAGGCATCCTTTTTATTCCATCCAGCTCTTAGCTCTGCAACTGAGATGACTGAAATGACAGTGTTTCCTAAACTTCCTAATTCTTCAACAATTTTAACTGCTTCTTTCTTCTTTTTGAAGAAATCAATCAAAACATCGCTATCAATAATGTAGGTTTTCATACACCTAAAATTGCAGAACGATGCTTATCCTCTTTCTTCCTTTCGCTGGCAATATACTCTGCTCCATCTCCAATGTTAGTAAATGTTGCAGGAAGTTTAGACAATTCTTTTAGAGCCTTCTCTTTTTTCTCTCTGGCTAACTTTTCTTCTATTGCCTCCGAAACAAAGCCACTTTTTCCCCGTATAGGCACTTGTTTTTCCAGCTCAGAAAGAAGTTTTCGAGGAACTGTAATATTGATTCTTACTACATTTGCTATATTCATACCTATTATACTTACTTAGTATACTCTATATCTTGAGTATTGTCAAGAAGCAAATCCCGCTTCCCACTTCTGCTTCCCATTCTTTGAATAAACGACGTATTGCCTTTCTATTCTTTTCTTGCTATACATAGCACCAGGATAAAAATCATGAGTAAGAAAGATCGGTTACAACAAGCACTTCTTATTGGATTTCTCTTCCTATTAAATCTTTTTGCTAACGCTTTCCCTTCATTGTTAGACGATCTGCAAAAACAGATTCCATTTCTCACAGAAAAAGTGCAGCCACCAAATGATAGTCCAAACGAACACGTGTATATTTTAGAGGTAGATAGTGCTGTTGCAGATTACGAAAACCCACATGATTGGGCAGAAGTGACAAGACTTTTCTACAAAACATTTCCAGAAAAAATAAATACATACGATTTTTTAGGCTTTTTCCCTACATTTTCGATAAAAATGGAAGAGGAGGCGCGGTTTGGTTTTGCCTGGTTTGCGAAGAACCAAGTTCGCGGTATCTGTCAACCTATCTCTTATGTCCCCTATTACTGGGGGTCTGATTATGTAGAAGGCATTCAGATCTATATGTATAACACAGAAACATTTGAAATGTGGTCTACGTACCCAAATTTGGCTATGGCAATTGTGTTACAAGAGATTAGTCACCGCTTCTTAACGCATGTTGGAAAGCTAAAACCGCCAATTGATGAGTACTTAAACAATCTTAATCAAAGTTGTCTTGCTGCTACTCTTCCTTTACTTCTTGAAGATAATGACCACTGGTCGTTTGGCCTGCAAATGCTAACAGATAATTTTGGTGCTATGCGGGAAGCCCTTCCATGGAGAGAAATGAAGGATGGAACATACCGATTTGACAGCACTCTTTACCATAAACCAAGAAAATTTCACCCGTTTGATTTATACCTGATGGGTCTTATAGATCCAAAAGAGATAAAGGATTCGTTTCTGCTGTTAACAGATATCGAAAATAAAGATGTCGAAAACTATAGATATAACGATCGCTTTATAGAAACAAAAGCAAAAGCGCAAAAAGTAACCATTAAGGACATTATTGCTATTGCTGGAGAAGAAAGAAACCCTTCATTTAAAGAGTCACAGAAAGATTTTATGACTGCATTTGTAATACTGAAGAAAAAAGATCAAAAAATTCCGGAAATTGTAATAAAAACTGCCAATATTATGACAAATATGCTCCCAGAAGCCTGGGCGTACGCCACAGATTACAAGTCAACAATGAATAAGAATGCCACAAGCGCTGCAACTATCGAGTAGGAATATTGAGGAATGGTAGTGCGCCGCCGCCAAAGTAGGTAGGAAATTTTCCATCCCACTTTTCTATTGCTTGTTTTTGTAAAATCTCTTGTGTTAATGTTTGTTGCTGAAGCCTTTGTGCTTCTGCGGATCCTTTTGCTCGATTTATTTCCGCAAGCGCATCTTGCTCGGCTTTTTGTGTAACAAACTTTGCTTTTTGCGCATCTTGCTCGGCAATCTGCTTTGCTTCAATTGCATCGTTAAATTCCTTACTAAATTCAACATCCACAATCGATACGTCATCTAAAATAATGTTATACCCAAGCAGACGTTCTCCAAGTAATGTATCTATATTTGTTTTTAGCTCTGGGCGTTTGGTTAGAATCTCCTCTGCAGTAAGCCGTGCAGTTGCTGCTTTAACTACCTCGTGCACGGCAGGCTTAAGGATTCTGTCCAAGACAATCTCTTCGTCTCCTACTTGCTGGTAGATTTTATTTACTTTATCTGCGGCTAAGTGGTAATTAACAACAATAGTGGTATTCACTGTTTGCAAATCTTTCGATGCTGCTTCTGCTGCTACTTCGTCTTTTTGTACCCGAACAGTCATTGAAACAACCGACTGTACCAGTGGAATTCTAAAATGCACCCCTTCTCCTAAAATTTTCTCCTCAACACCTGTTGCTCTGTTAAAAACAACCCCTCTATCCCCTGCGCCAATAATAACAAGTGGATTAATAACAAAAAAGATGACAACAAAAACAACAATTCCTATTACCCATTTAATAAGTTGTGTTGGATCAAATCCCTCTCGGAGTTCAATAACCGGAACCTGTCTTCCTGCCATAGGCGTATTATACTACAAAATTCCAGTTTAGCAAGTTCTGGCTTACTTTTTCTCCTGCTGCTTGTATAAAGCGATAAGTTTTTTATCAAAAGTCAGCACATCTGCTTTGTCCGACTTAGCCTTTGCTAAGAGAAAAAGATCTAATAAGTCAAGATTGTATTTTTTAAAAAATTCAAACGCGTTCATCAAAATTTCTCTATCTTCTATTACGAGATAAGGAGTTTGTATTAGGATCAATAATTGTTCTGTAATGTACGCTTTTGGTTGATGATACACTTTTCTTAAAACAACTTCCATCTCAATTATTACAGCAACAAGAAAAACAATCTTAATTTTCTCTTTTTTAGCCTGCTCTAGATAGTCTTCTACTTTCCCTGCCTGAATTTGATCATCTTGGAGTAGAAAACGTAGGAAAAAGTTAGTATCAGCAAAATATACTTTCACTTTTTTGTATTCTTCAAGCTTCGTTTATAATCTTCAACAATTGCTTCTTCTACCGCTTTCTTTTCCAGAGCAATAATCTCATCTATGCTTTTGCCTTTCATTGCTTTGTGGCTTAGAGATCCTTTTAAGGATAAAAGGTCAGGAATTGGTTCAATAACAATTCTTTGACCTTCACGTTTAACCAAAGCCTTATCTTTCGTGCTTAAGTTTAGCTCTTTCCGAAGCGTTGCCGGAATGCTAATTTGCCCCTGTGAAGTAATAGTAACTGTATATGTCATACATTAAATGTAGCATCTTACATTACTTTTGTCAAGACACATTACTTTTTTCCTTGATCTTTATACATTGCAATTAACTCTCTTACTGTTGTTGCATCTTCGGCGCGTTTGTCTAAGCCTCGAAACGTTACAAGACGAGGAAAACGAAGTGCATATCCAGGCTCCCTCACCCCCTCTTTACTTATGACAGCACCTGCTGTATGGATTGGAGACCTTGTAATTTCGTCTGCTAATACCTCTATAACAATTTCTGGTTTTATCCAAACAGACGGAACGATAAGTGAGTTAACACGTGCTGGCTTGTGATCAACTTTTATCTTGTCAGCTCTCTTGTGAATCTCACGCCATTCTTCATCAGTTAACCCTGTCCCAATTTTTGAAACTGTGACAAATTCATCATTTTTTTCATCATATACACCAACCAAAAGCGCTCCTGCACCAAAGGCTGTTCGCTTCCCTTTTCCGCTGATATAACCGAGGATGACGCAGTCAATGGTATCGTGTAATTCACCTGCCGAATGACGCTTTAGCTTTACCCAGTTAAAGTTGCGTCCCCCTGCTTCGTATGGACTTTCCAAACGCTTCACTACTACCCCTTCTAATCCTTTTGAGATTGCATCATCAAGAAGGAGCTGTAGTGTTTTACTATCTTTTACTTCCTGGGTTTTTGAGGGAATAAGAACGCCGTCTTCATGTATTGTATCTTTTAATGCCTGTATTCGAACGGTTAGCGGCTCATCAATGTACGATTTGCCATCTTTATACAAAAGATCAAACACAAATGCCTTCAAGGGTAGCTTTTTTGCTGTTTCCTCTATGTTGTGCTTGCGGCGTCTTTTGGTTGTTTCCTGAAAAGGTAAAAATTCCTCTGAATCCGGATTGTAGGCAAGTGCTTCTGTGTCTAAAATTGCAGTTTTTGCTTTGACTTGCCGCAGAGTTGCTTCGATAAGTTCTGGAAACATGTGGGTCATATTTTCTAAATTACGAGAGAACATAGAAACTTTGTTCCCATCTTTATGAATAGCAACCCGAAATCCATCGTATTTATACTGCACATCAACTGTTCCCATTTTTTCAATGACTTTATCTGGATTTGGAAGACGCTCGCACAGTTCAGAGCGTATGGGTTTTCCAACCATTACCTTGAGCTTTTCAACAGCAGGAAGACCACCGCTGTAAAGCGTTGCTGCAATAAGACCCAAGTCTGATGTCCGATTGTACGCTCCTTCAAGCAGTTTTCGCTTGCTTCTGTCCCCAAGTTTTGCACTAGCCAAACCATCAAGAATGGTCGGATCACCAATACCCAAACGAAGATTACCAAGAGGGATTCTTACCAGATATTTTGCAGAAATTGGATCTATTTTTTTAAGAAGATCAGAAAGTAGTATCTGTCGTTTCTCAACCGTTCCCTCCCCCGACGTCTTGGCAATTTGTGTCAAAATTTCAAACACCTCGCGTACTGTTATTTTTGAGTTTTGAGTTTTGAGTTTTGAGTTTAGCTGTTGCACAGCAAGTCCCATATCACCAAGCTTCGTATACAGATTCAAAACAACCCCGCGGTCAATATCTAACGAAACAGCAACAGCGCTTGCCACTGTTTTTTCCGCCATGCCAATTTCTGTTGCCTCAAAAAAAGGGGCAATTCTCCCTTGCGTGAGATAAATAACTTTGTCTATTTCTTCTTTTGAAGTATGTTTAAAAAGATCAGACAAAATAGCAATAAGCGTTAGTCTTGAGGCTGTTCCCTCGAGCTTTTCAAAGTAAGTAGAAAGTTTTTGAAATGTCATTTCTCCCTTTCTATTTTAGCATACAAACTGTATAATTCGTATCAATGACATCGGAAGATAGACCTCCAGAACAACCACAAACAGAAGCAATTGTTATTCCCCCTCACATTATACGACCGTTTGCTCATGGCTTAGATCAGCTTCTTACCGAACCTCTCAAACAAATAGATGCTAAGCTTTCAAATCGAGAACGTACAACTACTGGTAACTATAATGAACCGGAAGAGGCACAAACAGGCTTTGACCAATTGAAAAAGTTTGTCACAGACCTTAAGACAGCAAGAGTTGTTACATTAAAGCAACCCGATCCCGATCACTGGACGCTTATCTTATCCGATGAAAAAGATGACGAAGCAACCAAGCCCCAAGCAGGTGAAGTCATTATCGATACTGTACTTTCGCGCCAATTGGGCCAAGCACTTGGCCATCACGCGGGAAATATGATCACTGCTCCTATAGGATTTGCTCTCATTTTAGATGGAGACGATATAAATGGAGATCTCCATAAGGCAGCTTCTCACATTAATGACCTTTTAAAACCATTTGAGGGTTATAAGGACCTAAATCAGATCAGAATTGTTACAGACGATGATGGAAATACAACGCTTACTCCTGTATTTCAAGAGCTAGCAGAGGAAAAAGAAACTGCATAGATTCAAGCCATTATGTATTTCGCCCCTTTGGTACTTCCCTGTTTTTTGATAATGCCGTTTTTGAGGAGTGGTTTTAGTTCGTTTAAGATTGTATCTTCCGACACAAACGGGAAAAGGCTCTCAAATGCCCTGTTTTGTAAATAGCCTGTTTTTTGAATATACTCGATTAACTTTAATTGCCGATCTGAAAGCAAAAGAGGTTTTCCGCCAAGTTTTGCCTTAAGTTTTCCATCAACCGATATCTTTTCAACCTTGTCTTTGATTTTCGCAAGCTCAATCGCTAACCCTTGGGTAAAATATTCAAGCCAAAAAGTGAGGTCTCCGTTCTGCTTTTCCACACTCTGCAATGCTGCATAATATTCCGAGGCTTTAGAATCGAAATATTCTTCCAAAGAAAAGAATTTCCGAATGTCATACCCAGCGAGAAATAAAATAAGCGTTGAGAATGCACGCCCAACCCGACCATTACCATCGATAAAAGGATGGATTCTTACGAGTTCGTAATGAACAACTCCACTCTTCAAAATTGGATGAATATCTTGTTCTGCTATGCTGTTTACAAATAGCATTAAATCATGTATGTTCGCTTGAATAGCTGCAGCAGGAGGCGGACGAAATGAAACTTCTCCACTCTGACTATTTTTTACCACTACCTGCGTTTTTCTGTATTTTCCTATTCTTTCAAGGGGTAAAAGCTTATGGACAGTAATTGTATGGATTTTTTTAATCAAATCTTCATCGACAAGCTTTACATTTTCTGTTTCTTCGATGAATGCAATTACTTTTCTATAGTTCATTACCTCCTGAATATCCCGATCTCTCGCAACAACATCTTCACCTGCAAGGACCTTTTCTGCCTGATCTAAATTAAGCTCATTTCCCTCGATATGTGTACCGTAATGCACAGTGCGAACAAGCGCTTCGTTACGAAACTGCTTTTCGTAGTATGGGAGAAGCGGCGCATGGTCAATAACTTCCTTTGCAGCTTCTATACTGCCAATGTTTTTGAGGATTTTGTTTGTTATTGTAAATTTTGGGCTATACACTTCTTTAATTAACGCACATTTCCCGATAAAAAGTCAATATAGTAGCTCTTATGGTATAATTAGCTTCCTATGGCAAAGAAAACGAATAAAAAAGCTGCAAAAGCTACTCAGGAAAGAAAGATGCACATCGAGATTCTTCGCCAAATGATAACGCTTGCAACAAGTGGGTTTGGTTTGGTTGCGGCACTTGCGTGGAATAATGTTATCCAAGATTTAGTAAACAACTACATTAAAAAGTGGCTTCCGCAAGGCGGGAGCCTTGTCTCTCTTCTTCTCTATGCAGTTCTTATCACCATTCTTGCAGTCCTTATTACCCTCCAACTCTCAAGACTTTTGGAAAAATTGGAACAAAAGTAGTATACTACCATCATGCGATATCCATGGGTTTGTCTATCAATTTCTGGTGTATGGCTCGCAACAATAGCTATTTTCTCCTTTAAAATTGTCGATCCAACAACAATTTTTATCTACGCTTCTTTAACTGCACTTACCCTTTTTTTCTTAGGGTTTACTCGAAGCTAATATCGACATGCTCAGAATCTTTGTTATTATATTGCTTCTCCTAAAGTACTACATCCTTTACCTCTCATCCAAATTAGGACTCCATAAGACTTCAAAACAAAAGCTTATTCGAAAGTTCTTTGAAGACGCAGGCGGCGCATTTATTAAATTTGGACAAATGCTTTCTTTGCGTGTTGATGTCTTACCAAAAGACTACGCAATCGAACTGATAAGTCTGTTTGATAACGTCAAGCCTTTTTCATATAGAGATGTCGAGGAAATATTCTTGCAGGAACTTGGAACAACACCAGATAAAATTTTCTCCGATTTTCAAAAAGTTCCTTTTGCCTCTGCTTCGTTTGGCCAAGTGCACGCTGCAAAATTAGAAAATGACCATATTGTCGCAGTAAAGGTACTCAGACCCGACATCGAAGACAAGGTGGCAGCAGATTTTCTTATTATCGATATCTTGGCTTTCGTTGGCGATCTTTTCTTTAAAATCGAAGCACTACCATGGAAAGAATTTGCAGCAGAATTTAAAAGATGGACAAAACAAGAGCTTGATTACCATATAGAGGCAGAACGCACAGAACAAATGGGTAAGAATCTACAAGATAGTTCCTCTATTGTTATCCCAAAGGTCTACAGACATCTTTCTACAAGAAGGGTTCTTGTTGAGGATTATATTGAAGGTTATCCGTTAAGTAGAGTATTACTTGGGCTCAAAGACGGAAGGCTCACTGCAAAAAAACTCCTTTCTTTTGGTATCGACATTAAGAAAACGCCTCGTATCTTAACTATTGAGCTTCTTCGACAATTTTTCTTCGACGGCATATTTCATGCAGATCCACATCCTGGGAATATTCTGCTTTTGCAAAAGGACAAAATTGCACTCATTGATTTTGGTATCGTAGGAAATTCTATTGTCTATAACAAAGCGTCCTTTGTCCATTCTATAAAAGGGTGGGCAGACATGGATTTTAAAAAAGCAACATACCACTTTGCAAATTTTGTGGGAGATGACCTTAAAAACATGGTAGGAAGCGCATTGCCTGCAAGTGTGTCCCAAGAAAAAATTGATGCATTTATACGAATTTTAGCAGATCATTTTTCAGAATCTGTTCGAAAAATTGTCGAGGGCAATAGGAAAAACTTAGAAGTTATGAAGAAAGACTACACGGTTGTTTTCCTAGAAATTGTAAAGGCAGCACAAAAGTATCGAATCAAAATCCCAAAAGAGATGGTTATCTTTATTCGAACCCTAAGCATTGTAGGATATCTTGCAAAAGAGCTGGATTACGAATTTAAATTAACAGACGAAACAAATAAATTTTTTACACTCTATCCTGAACATATAATTTTAAAAGAATGGGACCAATTTAGCCCATACAAACGAATTGGGCACGAAAGAGCTATAGAAAACCTCAACAGCTGGCTCTCGTATCTGGTAGAAGTGGATATAGAGCTCTATAGACTTGTGAAGCAGCATATCAAACAGTATAATCTGTAAAGATGGATAACTTTCTCAATTTTTACAGCAAATACCCTTGGGTTGCCATTATTATTGTCCTTCAATGGTTTGCAACGGCATTTAGCATTATCTACGCAGAAAACTTAGATACAACAAAAGTCATGGGCATGACATTTGTATCAACGGTTCTATTTGCCTACTTTGGTTTTAAAGTACCAAAAGGATAAGAGATTTACTTTCGTTTAGAAGGCTTTGAGCGGACATGAATTGAAAGAAGTACTGCAATAGTTAAAGCAAGAATTGCCATTGTCGTCATCCAGCTACCATATATTTCTTGGAAACTCATTTCAATACTAACTCTTTTATAACCTTTGGTATTTCGTCACAAAGGTCTGAAGCATTAAAGTAGGGTCCGACGCTTTTGTACAGGCTTTCTCCCGCTTTTTTATTGATAAAACTTCCTGCTGCTGCGGCTAAAAACGCATCGTTTTTGCAATAGAGTGCAGCAACAAGTCCTGCTAACACATCTCCTGTCCCACCCTTTGTCATCCCAGCATTTCCTCCCACAATAGAAACACATTCTTTTATTGAACAAACAACATCCTCTTGCCCTTTCAGAAGAACAATACAATTGTATTCTTTAGCAAACAATTCCACCTGTTCTTTCAGTTTTAAGTTTTGAGTTGCAGCTTTAAACTTTGCGCTTTGAACTTTGCGCTTTAGTGTTTCAAACTCCCCCTTATGCGGTGTTAAAATCACATTGTCTTTTAATTGCAACAACAACTGCGGATCCATCTCTGTTAAAGCACCTGCATCGATAACCCATCGTTTTGTATCTTTATAGGTAGTAATCAACTCTTTTACAAGTTTTTTTGTTGATTCTTCGCGCTCTTCTCTCCCATCTTCTCTAGGCAATCCCGGACCAAGGAGTATGACATCTGCTTCTTGTACGTACTCGGAAATCTTACTTCTATCTATAGCAATAAAGTCGTAGAGCTCGCTTTTTAGTTTTTCTGTTAAGGCTATGTTTTCTGAAACAGACGCGTAGAACACCATATCGACAATTCTACTTGCAACTTTCAGCGCCCACAGCGATGCACCGTGGAACAAATGGGATCCACCAACAATAAGCAACCTACCATTTTGCCCTTTGTGGGAACCAGGTGGAGGTTTATATAATTTTTTTAAATCGCCTTCATCAAACATCTTCATATTCATGCTACTACTGAAGATATACCAATATATTTGTAGTAACTACTCATCTTTCCAAAATTCCCCGCTTGCAAGTTTTGCTCTTGCCCTCATATTTCTTTTTGCCTCAAATGCAAGCGCTACTGGCTCAAGAATCTTTTCAATCTTCTTCCACAGTGCTTTATTTTTTTCTCTTTTAAGAAGCTTATCTATATTTTTCCTAAAAGGCTCTGACTTATTCTCAAATATTTCCTTATACCAACGGATGGTCTCATAACTCATCGAAAGCGTATTGTGTATTTGTGTGTTGGTTAATCCTTTATAAAGCAGCATGTATAAGATAAGTCTTTTACCTAGCATTGTTTTCTCTTCTTTTGTAAGAAATTCCTTGAGAAACAGATTTATTTCATCTCTATTTGTTAAAGACGAAATTATAAATGAAAGTTGATCTTCTAATTCTTCCTGAATATCTTTACTAAGTATTTGTTTAGAAACTCTACCCATACTACAAATATACCAATATATCTTTCATAATACAAGGACGTGGAATTCTTGACTAAAACTTGACTGAAATAAGAAATATATACTAGACTAGGTATAGCACCATGAAAACGCAAAACGGTTTTACTCTTATCGAACTGTTGGTCGTTATCGCAGTATTAGGTGTATTAGCAGCAGGCGTGTTTACCGCCATAAATCCGCTGGAGCGCATGGCTCAAGCTCGGGATGCCCAGAGAAAATCAAATGTTGGCCAGCTTGTCCAAGCAGCAACAGTATATTTTACGTCTAAACAAGGTGTATATCCTATAAAGGATCCAACATGGATTCAAAGTTTGGTTGATAGCGGAGATTTAAAAACCATTCCACCTGCGCCTTCAAATCCAGCATGTGATGCTGATAACACCAGCGGCAGCTTACTAAAACAAAACAACTACTGCCTTGATTACGGAAGCGGAGAAATTATTATTTTTGTTGCATTGGAGGCAACTGCTGAAAAAAATAAATGTCTTACTTTAGGCCAAAATCCTTATTGGCTATGGAATTCAGCAAACAACAAAGTTTGTACTATCTGTAGCGACGGCAAATACGTTTGGGGAGATAGCGGCACCGCCTGTCTTTAATCACCAAGACTGATAATTTTCATAGCTTCTAATAACTTTTCTGGAACAAATTCTTTGTGCGTTGTGGTAAAAATTGTCTGCTGCATCCCAAGCATTTCCGAAACCAAATGAATGTGGGCATCATCAAGTTCTGAAAAAATATCATCCAAAAGGAGTAATGGCCGCCTACCAACCGCTTCTTCCATAAAAGTAAGCTGCAAAAGTTTTAGCTGCAGCACCACCAAACGTTGCTGGCCTCGTGACCCGTAGAGCTTCACATCGTGAGTATTTGCTTGTCCTGAGCCGGTCGAAGGATATAAATGTATCGAAAAATCGTCTCGATGTGGCCCAACTAAAGTTACCCCTGCTCCAAGTTCTGCATCTTTATACTGCAATAGCCTCTCACGAGACATAGTGCTTTTATCGTATTGCGCCATAAAAGAAAAAATATCTTTTTGGCTATTATTAAGAAATGCAATGAACGCTTCCCGCTTTGCGGTAATAATATTACCCGTCTGAATAAGAAGCGTGTCCCAATAACTAAAGTGGCGTTCATTTCTTATTCCTTGCTCCCTTGCCTGCTCCAAAAGGGCATTTCGCTGCCGAATGGCCTTTGTATAGGTAAGCAGTGCTTGCCTATACTCACGATCTACTTGGGAAATGGTTTCATCAAGAAAACCTCTTCGAATCGACGGAGAATCGATAATAATTTCTAAATCTACGGGAGAAAAAAGAACAGCATGTATATTTCCAGCAAAATCAACTCTTCTTTTCGCAACACCATTAACAAGATATTTTTTTAATGGCGCGTCTCTTCCCAAAACCTGGCCCTTTGTAAAAACAAGTTCTAGCTGGGTATCATCCACTACTCCTGTTATTCGTGCAACTTCTTCTTCAAAACGAATAACCTCACTTTCTTTCTCTGCGCGAAAACTTTTTCCAATAGCAAGCAGATACATTGCTTCTAAAAGATTTGTCTTACCAGAGGTATTTGGACCAACAATAACCGTAATGCCTTGGCTAAAGTCAAATGCTGCTTTACTATAACTGCGGAAGTTTTGAAGACTAAGATGCTTAAGATACATTACCTATTCAATAACCGTTCCTGTAAATTCTTCTCCCTTAAAGTACTTTTCAAGATTATCAAAATTATTCCCATTGAGGATAACAACCCGGATACCTAACTCCTCTGCTTTTTTTGCCGCAATTGGATCAAATGGCGCATTCATGCCAGGAATCCACTCATCGCCAACAATGTTTCGAAACTCACTCCAGTTAATTGCATCTATTGGTTTTGCATCTTTAAATTTCCTTGGGTCTTTGTCATATACCTTTTCAATATTACTTAAATTTATAACTGTTTTGACACCATAATCCTCGCACAAAAGTACTGCATCATAATCTGTTGACCATCCTGGCTTCCATCCACTTGCTACTATCACGGACTCTTTGGCTTTTCGAATAATATCAAAATTTTTGATTATGTATGGATGAGCAATATCTCGAAAGATTGTGCGGATAAGGTGTGCGTTAAGGCGGGTTGCATGGATACCAAGCCAGTCTAAATCATCGGGGCTAAGCTCGTGCCCAATCACTTCACGCGCAGCATCACGGTAGTTTCGTGCAGTCGATCCTCCACCTGTGACTAAAAAAAACTGGCGATTTTTATCTTCTGCCAGTTTGCTTCGAATAAAACTATTGAGTTTGGAGAGAAATGTAGTATCGATACCTCCGTTTGGGACAATAAGTGATCCTCCAATTGACATGATGACTTTTTCTGTATATCCGTTATTACCCATACGTGTATTAAGTAGCTATCTTAACATACCCTTGTAAACAAACGCAAGGATTATCGTTGGCATTTTGAGCAAAAATAGGTGCCTCTTCCCCCAAGCTTTATTTTTGAAGACCCAATCGAATAGTCTCAACTTCTGGAAGTTCAGGCATAGTTTATAGCTGAGGAATAAGATTTGTTAAATCAAGTGCTATGTAATCTAGCCGAAGTAGTACTAAAAATATAGCAATACCAATTGTGACAATTGCTGCTTCTTTTGGGATAATTCTCTTTTTTTTGATAACTTTTAGAAGCACCAAGTAAAAAAGGGAAAGGAAACTAGTAACAAAAAGCATGTATACCCCATGCCATACCCCTAAAGCATTCCATTGCCAAGGCTCTGGCATTGTCCAGTTAATAATTCCCTCCATTGCTTGCGTCACATGAAAATATGTTGTAATACATATTCCAAAAAAGAGTGCTGCTTGTATTGTTCCTTTTTTGACAAACTTCCAGTGTCGAAGGAGAAACACCATAATAACCATATTCACAATAGGAAGAAGTATCCCATCCCCAAAAACTGCTGATTTATATGAAAGCGTTGCGCGAAACTGTGTAACCAAAGGAGAGTTAACAGAAGCAAGATACATATTTGCTATTGCACCAGCAATAAAACCAAAGAAACATGTTGCAACCCCAATTCCTAAGACTAAATACACCCGTCTATCGACATCTTCTACAACAGTTTCAACAGTCTCCTCTAGCCTACCTTCTCTTATAAGTTTGAAAATATACCTCATTGCCTAGTAACTTTCTCGACAAACGTTTTGATTTCTTTTTTAAATCGCTCTTTAGAAAATTTCTCAGATTGTTTTTTGCATACATCTTCTGAAAACGTTAGTGTAGCAAATTTCTCTATTGCAGATATTACACTGCTTACTGAAAGGTCATTAAAAAATAGACCTGTTTTTCCCTCTATTACTGATTCTACAACGCCTCCAGAACGGTATGCAATAACAGGAATTCCAAAACTCATTGCCTCAACAGGTGTTATGCCAAAATCCTCATCTTCTGCGGCAAAAATATATGCCTTCGCATTTCTCATGAGTTGCCATTTTTCTTCATCGCTTACCTCTCCAACAAACTCTATATTTCCATCTTTTTTATTAAAACTTCTATGTTGTAACTCTTTTTCGTATCCTGCAAACCCCTTCCCAAACACTTTCAAAGGAACACCAAGTTGCAAACATGCTTCTACAATCAAATCGATGTGTTTTGGCCGTGCTAATCTACCCCCAGCTAAGTAATAGCGTTTAGCGTCTAGATGATTAGCGTTTAGTTCTTTATTTATTACCTGGACACTAGACGCTATTGAACTAGACGCTTGTATATCTACCGGAGGGTATATAACTGTTGCTTCTCTCCTGTAAAACTTTTTGATGCGACCTGCTATGTTATGAGAATTTGCAATGTAATAATCAACGTTTTTACTACTCTTGTAGTCTGCAATGCGCAAAAAATGATTTGCAATTTCTCCAATACTTCGAAGTATTAAAGTTTTTTTCCATTCTCTTGCCGTTGCATATCCATATAAGTACCGAGGTGGCGTGTGAGAGTAACATATTTGTATAGCATTTTTCTTGTTTATTAAGTTTGGAAAATATGCACCAGTTGCCGAAACAATAACAACATCAAATTTTGAAAAATCAAATCGCGAAAATACACATGGAGCAACTATGCGAAATGGACTAATAAGCTTTGCATTAAATGGCACGTATTGGAAATATGACGTTCGAATATCCCAGTTCTTAAACCGCTCTCTATGAGGACCTAAATAATGGGGTAAATAGATGGAGGTAAAAACAGGGGCGTTAGGATATAACTCATGGAGTGCTTCGAGCACTCGCTCTGCTCCACCATACTCCTTAATGTAATCATGCACAAGAGCTACCCTCATAAAAGTCCTAACTGGTCTCCTTTTTTCCTCTTCGTCTCTTCGAGAATCTGCTTTGGAATACGATTTTGGAGAGTTTTAAACCCGAGTTTTTCAAACGCTTCCTTAATTTTGTCTGCATCAATGTGACAACAATCTGAGTATGCCAAATTAAGTGTAATTGGCACATCGCAGGCGATCGTTGCAAGTTTTTTTGCCAATACCGCTTGCTCTGCATCTGTTGCAAGTCTTGTTGCAATTTTTTCTGGAAGTTCGCTCATATGCTCATACAACCCTTCAAAGGTCTGATATTTTCGAAGAAGACTACTTGCTGTTTTTGGTCCAATTCCAGCAACTCCTGGATAGTTGTCAGAAGCATCACCAATAAGAGCCTTGTAGTCAATAAACTGCCTAGGTTTAACTCCATATTTTTCTTCCACTGCTTTTTCATCAAACAAAGACATATTCGTAATACCAGTTATTGGCATAAGAAGTTTGACATGCGGATTCACTAACTGTAACAAATCCCTATCACCCGTCACTATAATTGTTTCTAGGTTTTGCGCTTTGAGTTTTGCGCTTTGAGTTTGATAGGCAATCGTGCCTATCAAATCATCTGCTTCATATCCGTCAACCTCAAAAATAGTAACGTCTATTTTTTCCAACACCTCATGGACAATACCAATCTGCGGTACTAAATCATCTGCCATTTTTGGTCTATTTGCATGATACCCAACATAGAGGGCGTGACGAAATGTTGGTTTTGGTCTGTCAAAACAAACAACAAGATACTGTGGAGTTGTTTGCTCAATGATTTTAAAGAGCATCGAGAAAAACCCATACACGGCATTAACAATAGTGCCATCTTTGGAAGTTAACGGTGGAAGGGCATGATACGCTCGAAATAATATCGCGTTACCGTCAATTAAAACAAGCTTAGACATAAGATAATTATACCATTCTTCTTCGAAGTACTCTTTAGTAAGTAGGTTGTGAGATTGTTGTATCTTGTTGGTACTGTAACTCTTTGTTGTATTGTACTTTGTCTGGGTTTTCTTTTGCGTATTTAAAAAATACCATTGCTCCAGCAACAAGACCAATAACTAAAAGAATAAATAGCAAAAATGTTACAGCAACAATTGCTATTGCAATGCCAGTGTGTGATTTCCCATCTGTTTTCACAACAACTGTTTTTGCCATCTTGTCATGCCACCCCTGCTTTTTCTTGTCCCATATAACCCACAAGAATCCGAGGTTTAAGACAAACCCGGAAATTATGTAGCCAATGTAGCGAATTACTGCTGTTGCAACATCGAGCGGTTTCCCATCCTCTCTAACAACTTTAATTGCCAAAAGCTTATTACCAAGTGTCTGACCATCTTGTTTGACCCAGAAAAAAACAAAATATGCACCGCTTACCAAAAGACTGGGTGCCCAAACATAATCCCCTCCAACACCGCTAGCACCTATACCAAATCCGACAAATGTTAGTAAAAGACTGTCAATGTAGTAGGCCAAGAAGCGTTTCCAGAAACCAATATGGGTTGTAGAAGCGTGTTTCTCCACATCTCTACTATTTCATAGAAGAAAAGGCTTGTCAACCCGCCTAGCGCTTTACAGCTTTACAGGAATTGGGGTTGGCTTTTGGCCCATAAGCTTTCCGAAGTCTTCTGCTTCAATTGTTTCTCGTTTTAAAACCTCTTCTGCAAGAAGATCTAGCTTGTCACGAAGCTTTCGCAAGATACTTGCTGCATGTTTGTATCCAGCATCTGAAATTTTCTTTACTTCCATATCAATTTTTGCTGCCATTTCTGGAGACACTGTTGTATGCTCGTAATACCCATGTTGCTCACCATCTAAATTGATTGGTCCAAGATCACTCATACCATACTCTGTTACCATCGTTCGTGCAACTTGGGTTGCTTTTGCAATATCGTCTGATGCACCAGTTGAAATCTCTTTAAATACCAAATCCTCTGCTGCCCGCCCCCCGAGCATAACAGTAATTTGCTCTAGCAAATGCGTTTTTGTCTCATGCACTCGCTCTGTTGGCTCCATCATGGTGTGTCCCAAAGACATTCCTCGGCTAATAATTGAAATTCTATGCACTGGATCCATGTGTGGCATGTGCCATGAAACAAGTGCGTGTCCTGCTTCATGATACGCAGTCATACGGCGATCTTGTTCTGATTGCAATCGCTTCTTTTCAGGCCCTAGTTTTACTTTTGTTGCTGCTTCTTCTAAGTCTTTCATATCTATTGCTTTTTTATTGAGTCGTGCTGCCAAAATTGCTGCTTCATTGAGCATATTTTCTAAATCTGCTCCAGAAAATCCAACAGTACGCCTGGCTACCTTATCCCAATTAACACCTTCTGCAAACGGCTTTCCTTTTGCGTGGATCATAAGAATTGCTTTTCTTCCTTCGATATCTGGAAAATCTAAAATGACCCGTCTATCAAAACGGCCTGGTCTGACAAGAGCCGGATCCAATACATCTGGCCTATTTGTTGCCGCCATGACGACCAATTGCTCTGTTGGAGCAAACCCATCCATTTCAACTAAAATCTGATTGAGTGTTTGCTCCCGTTCGTCATGTCCACCCATTATCCCCATTCCCCGCTGGCGTCCTATCGCATCAATCTCATCGATAAAAATAATTGCAGGCTGTGCTTTTTTTGCAGTCAAAAATAAATCTCGAACACGAGAAGCTCCAACTCCAACTAACATTTCCATAAACTCAGATCCTGCCATAGAGAAAAATTGCACGCCTGCTTCTCCAGCTGTTGCTCTGGCAAGAAGTGTTTTTCCAGTACCAGATGGCCCAACCATAAGTACTCCCTTTGGTGTCCGAGCCCCCATTGCCTTGTATTTTCCTGGGTTTTTAAGGAAATCAACAATTTCTGCAAGCTCCTGCTTTGCCTCATCAACTCCTGCAACGTCAGCAAAGGTTGTTTTTGGCAAATCCTTACTAAACAGCTTTGCTTTTGATTGACCAAAGGAAAAAATACTTTCCTGCGCACCTCGGGCTTGGCGAAAGAGAAAGTAGAAAAACGCAATCATCAAAATTACAGGTAAAATTGCAGAGACAATATTTAACCACCCATTCATGCCTGTTTCGTCTTTAATTGCAATATTTGTTTTGTCTAATGCCTCCTTAGATACACCCGCATCACTTAACAACTGATATACATTACTTCCAGGTTCTTTAAATGTCTGAATAACGCTGTTATCTTTTTTTGTTGCAAGAAGCCTGTTGTCCAAAACCATAATTTGTTTTACGTTGCCGCTCTCAACATCTTTTATTACTTGTGAAAGCGATACGGTATGCTGTTCTTCAACTGATCTGAGGAATCCAACGAAGATAAAAAAGAGGAAAAAAAGGAGAAACCCGTAGAGAAAGATATTCTTCCAAGACAAATCGATTTTCATTTTAAAAATCTTATGCTTGTGCGTGTTATTTTTCCCTTTCGAGGCCATATTGCAAAGCAGTATAACACGAGGATTATGACTAAGCAAGACTAACGATGTTGTTCTTTCGTTTCATTAACCCGTCTCTTACCAATTTCTTAATAATTTCTTCCAACCAGTCTTTGTCCTGCTCTAAAAAATCATCTTTGAGTAATTTTCCTAATTTCTTAACGTCTACTGTCTTTATTTCTAACAGCAGTTTTATAATTTTTCCTCTGTAGTAACGGTCTGAGCCGATAAATCGAGACTGTTTTGGTATTGATATTTTCTCTTTTTTAAGCACCATTGCAGCATAATCCATTAGCGCCTGATTCCACTCGTATGCCCGGGCGTGAGGTAATAATTGGTTTGCGATTTCTTGTATTTCTTTTGTTGTCATCCCGAACTTGTTTCGGGATCTCCGTTCTTGAGGATTCTGATGCTGAAACGAGTTCAGCATGACATGAATAATGACCTTTCGGACATTGGTATCAACTACTGCAACTTGCTTGTTACGTGCAAAACACAAGACTGCTCTTGCTGTATATTCCCCTATTCCTGGAAGACTAAGCAGTCCTTTTTCATCTTGGGGAAACACACCAGTATATTTTTCTACAATAATTTTCGCGGTCTTTTGAAGATAGAGTGCGCGCCTGTTGTATCCAAGACCTGACCACAAACGTAAGACTTCTGAAGTTTTTGCCTTTGCTAAATCTTCAATCGTTGGGAATGCAGCCAGCCATTCCTGATATTTTGGAATTACACGGGAAACCTGCGTTTGCTGAAGCATCACCTCAGAAACTAAGATTTTATATGGATCTCGTGTTTGTCTCCAAGGCAAATCACGATTGTTTTTGGAAAACCACAAAAGGATCTCCTGCTGAAACTGCTTCACTTTTCGTGGTTGTAGCTTATCCATGAAGGCTATTATATACCTAAAAACCACCTTTCTTACTTGCTTTTAATACTATAAGATAGTATAATGGTGCCCATGGAAAGAAATTTTATAGAGGAAGGCCGGGCATCTCCACAAAAGCAACTAAATCCTGCTGCGGATGCACTTGAGGATTTACTGCAAGCGCCTGTGACTCGTCGCCAAGCTCTTGGTGCTCTCTCATCCGCTATAACTCTCTCTCTGGTAGCCTGCCGTGGAACAGAACCAGCTCCCTCATCTCCCAGAAGACCTACTCCTGCACAACCCGGTCTTCCAGCTCCCACAGAACAACTAAAACCACAAATCTCAGAAAATGAAAAAACCATCCAACAAGAAGCAATACGATTAGGTCTTTCTCCCGATCATCAAGAGCGCATACTTTGGGAAAATTTTCGCTATCAATATGATCCAAATTATCAACAAAAATTTCCAGGAGAAATAGAACGAAAACAAGAAGCAGAAAAAAGAATAGACAGTGTCCTTACTCTTATGTATAACTCGAAAAATAAATATCTCAAACAGGCTGCAACTGATTTTAATGCATTTCAACAACAGCTAAAAGCAACCTATATCGTACAGCCAGATAGACAACTCTTTGAACGCCAAAACAGCCTTATGGAAGTAGGCGCAGACATAGCAAATAATAAAGTAATGGCTTATGTAGTCCTCTCTTCAAATGACGTACTAGAAACAAGGAGTGATGTGCAACTTGCAATTTTGCTTTCTCATGAAATTGAACACCTACGAAATGTCATTGCCTATCATGACTCATTAGACGCATCCTACACCCCTCAAGAAAAGCTTGAAAAAATAAGAGAAACAAGAAGGGATAGAGCTAAGTTTATTGCTGAAGAGGCACGAGGATATGGTGAACAAGCTTTAGCATATATTAACCATTATGGTCTAGGATTCATCTTAAGGGGAAGCACTGAAGAAAGAATTGCTGCAGCTTTTATACGCGCAGGGGGTAAAAAAGATAGTAAAGAATGGTTGGCATTTACTGAGTATTACCTTACACAGATTAACGCACCTAAGCCATAATTACTGCAGCCCCATCTTCTTTCTTACTTCTTGCATGGTTTCTTCAGCGATTTTGCTGCACTGAGCCCTACCCTGCTCTAAAATTGCATCAACAAGTTTTGGATTTTGCTCAAATTCTTTTCGTTTTTCTTGCAGAGGTTTTAATTCTGTATAAATCGCATTTGCTACTACCTCTTTTAACTCTGTATAACGAATTTTTTTCTCTTTATAATCCTGAGCAAATTTCTTATACATATCATATTGTCCAAATAGCTCTAGAAGGGTAAATAAATTCGCCACTCCACCTTGTTTTGGCACCTCTCCACCTGCTTTTCCACTATCTGTTGGGGCGGCGGCTAAACGCCTTTTTATGGTTTCTAGATCATCATGTAAGGTAATAAAACTACCCTCAACAGACTTGCTCATCTTTCCTCCACCAGCAAGAGAGGGAACATATTGTCCTGGTGTTGCAAAACGTTGTGGTTCTGGAAAAGTGTCGTCAAACATCGAGTTAAACTTTCTTGCAATTTCCCGCATAACTTCCAGATGCGGTTCCTGATCTATACCAACAGGAACCAATTCTCCTTTATAAAGCAGCACATCTGCTGCCATCAATATTGGATAGTATAGAAGTCCCATATTGACATACTTTGGGTACTGGGCTTTTTTGTCTTTGTAGGTTGGTAAATCTTCAAGCCTTGAGACTGGATAAATAGTACTTAAGTAGTATGCGAGTTCCGTATGTTGGGGAATTTTTGATTGAATTTCCAACTTACAAATTTTGGGATCTAATCCTGCTGCTAAATAATCAAGAATAATATCTCTTATTGACCCCTGCAGTGTTTTTGGGTCATACGGCACTGTGATTGTATGTGAATCAACCACAGCAAAAACACAATCATACGTATCTTGTAAAGCGAGCATCCCCTTTACTGCGCCCAAATAGTTACCTAAATGCAATCTCCCCGTTGCCCGAATACCAGAATAAACACGCTTCTTCATAATCTTACCTCCACCTTCCAGGAGCCCATTCGGCCACCTGGAAGGTGACGAAGCAACGACTTCGGCTCCTTCAAGGTGAACTCTTTTAGTCTATCATTTTTAACTCTTTAATAAAACTGCTCACATTTTTTTCTATTTCACTCTCTTTTGAACTGTTTATAACATCTATAATCGCGCTTCCGACAATTGCAATGTCTGCATTACCAATGAGCGCTTGTATGTGCTCTTTTTTTGAAATACCAAACCCAACTGCAATAGGAATAGTAAAGTGTTGCCTTACTCTTTTGAGAAAGTTTGTGAGGTTTGAATCTAACATTTCCTTTACTCCCGTTACCCCCTGCCGTGCAGTAAGATAGACAAATCCATTCGCAACCTGTGCGTTTTTCTTTAACCGATTGTCATTTGAGGCAGGAGATACGACTTGAATATTGTGTAAGCCGTACTTTTTACAAAAAGCCATAAAATGTTCACAACTTTCTTCCTCTATTGGCATGTCTGGAACAATAAGAGCCGAGATTCCAGCTTCTTTTGCATCGCGGCAAAACTTTTCTACTCCATACCGAAAAACTGTATTGTAATACGCCATAAAAAGAAGAGGAATTACTACCTCTTTTGAGAGCTTTTGGGCAACCACAAACGCGTCCTTTACCTTTACTCCCTGTTGTAATGCTCTCTCACATGCATGCATAATGGTTGGTCCATCAGCTAAAGGATCTGAAAATGGAATTTGTAGTTCAACAAATGCAACACCAGCTTCTTCCATTGTTTTTACAATTCTTATTGTTGCATCAAGCGACGGATATCCAACAACAACGTGCGTCATTAATCCTATTTTCCCTTGTATTGCTTGCAATTGCTTATCAATATTATTCATATGACTGTATATACTCTTTAAGAAAGGCTAAAAACTTTTTGTCTTTAAAAGCTTTTGCGACAATAAAAAGATCTTTATCCCCTCTTCCTGATAAATTGACAACAATAACCTCAGATTTTTTTAACCCTGGTGCAAGCTTTATGGCATATGCTACTGCATGACTAGACTCTAATGCTGGAATAATCCCCTCTGTTTTTGCTAATGTCGCAAATGCCTCAAGAACTTCTTTGTCTGTAACACTACTGAATTGAACTCTCTTATTCTCATGTAGATATGCCAGTTGTGGACCAATACCTGCATAATCAAGTCCAGCTGAAATGCTATGTGTTTTTTGTATCTGCCCATCATGGTCTTGGAGAAAGTATGATTTATATCCCTCAACAACACCAACAGATCCGCCATGAAATCTTGAAGCATGCTCACCAACCTCTTTTCCTTTTCCACCTGCTTCAATACCAATGAGCTTGACGTTTTTTTCTTTAAGAAATGTGTTAAAGATTCCCATTGCATTACTCCCTCCTCCAACACAAGCAATTACATAATCAGGAAGTTTCTTTTCCATATGTTTTATTTGCTTTTTTACCTCAACACCAACAATTGATTGAAACTCTCGATTCATTGTTGGATACGGATGGGGACCAACAACAGATCCCAACACATAATGCGTATCTGAAACATTCTCAATCCAATCTTTTATTGCTGCATTGACGGCATCTTTTAATGTTCTGTTTCCAAATGTCACGGGCACGACAGCTGCACCAAGCTGCTCCATTAGAAAAACATTTGGCCGTTGCCGTGCGATATCCACCTCTCCCATATACACGGTGCAAGAAAACCCAAGTTTTGCTGCAACGGTTGCTGTTGCTACACCATGTTGTCCAGCGCCAGTCTCGGCAATAAGCCTGGTTTTTCCCATTCGGCGAGCTAAGAGTGCCTGGCCAATACAGTGGGTTATTTTATGTGCGCCAGTATGATTAAGCCCTTCATTCTTAAGGTAAATCTTGGCTCCTCCAAGTTTTTCTGTAAGGTTTTTGGCAAATGTTAAAGGTGTTGGACGACCAGAGAATGTTTTAAGAAGATATCGAAATTCCTTCTGAAATTCTTTATCCTTTCTTGCGCTTTCATATGTTTTCTCAAGCTCTTCCAACGCTGGGATAAGCATTTCTGGTACATAGCGCCCCCCAAATTTTCCAAAATGCCCCTTTTTTTGTTTCATTAAAAAAACTCCTTTGCTTTTTGTACAAACAATCTTATTTTTTCTATATCTTGCACTCCATTTGTTTCAATCCCGCTTGCAACATCAACAGCATAAGGTCCGACCCTTTTAACAACGTCAGAAACATTCTCTGGGGTTAATCCGCCTGCAAATACTAAAGGAAACTCTTTTGCTAAAAGACTAACTTTTTGAAGATTAAGCATAGGTCCTTCACTCTGCTTAATTCTATCAACTAAATAAAAATCGACTTTAAATTGCTGCATACGTTTTCTTGCTTCTTCAAGATCAAATTCTCCTACAAATCTAAAAGCTTTAATTACTTTTATTTTTATGTGATCAATATATTCATGAGATTCATCCCCATGAAGCTGTGCGTAATCGAGATTGCAATCCTCAATTATTTTTTTTACTTGCTCAAGCGGCATATTTTGAAAAACACCGACCAAATTGATTTTTCCTTTCATTTTTCTACCTATCTCCTTTGCTATTTCCATATCAACGGTATGGGTTTTTACAAATGGAGTAAAAACCATTCCCAAAAATTCAGCACCGTTACTCGCCGCAACTTGCGCCGCTTCCAAACTTCTTGTCGCACAGATTTTAACCTTCACTTTCATCGCAAACCTCCTAAAAATTCATCTATATTTTTTGCCTCCATCAAACTAGTTCCAACTAATACTCCTCTTGCTCCAGCTTTTACGTAATTTTGAACTTCTCCTGCGCTATGGATTCCAGAAAATCCAAGCTTTATAAATCTATTTGGAATCTTTTCCATAAATTTACATGCTTTTGCAACATCAATAGTAAAGGCATCCCGTAGGTCTCTGGCATTTACGGCAATAAAAAGCGTTTTCGTTGCAATAGCCTTTTTTAGATCATCCTCATTATATACCTCAACGATTGGTTCTATACCCTCTGCAAAGCAGAGTTGGACAAAACGCTTGAGTGTTTTTTTATCAACCAAACGAGCAATTAAAAGCAATGCATCTGCACCTGCTGTTTTTGCTTCGTAGATTTGATATTCATCAATTACAAAATCTTTCTGAAGCACTGGAATTTTTACTGATTTCTTTACGAAGCCAACAAATGATATATCGCCTTTGAAAAAATGTTTTTCAGTGATAATCGAGATTGCATCTGCCCCTGCTTTCTCGTAAGCGCTTGCTCTCTCTAAAAGCTCGCTTGGCGATCCAAGATTTGGATTTGTTGGTGTTGCAAATTTAATCTCTCCAATAATCGCAACCCCCTTTCTCCCTGTCATTCCGAACTTGTTTCGGAATCTCTCTTTTTGAACATTGAGATCCTGAATTGAATTCAGGATGACATTAAACGGGACTCTTTTCATTTGCCCTCTCAAATCTTCCTCTTTTTTCTTAATTACTTGTCCAAAAAAGCTTTGAGTTTTCAGTTTTGAGTTTTGAGTTTTTTTACGCATATTTGTTTGTCTCCTTTATTAAGGCTTCCAAAAGTTTTGCTGCTTTCTCGCTATCAATTGCTTCTATAGCTTGCGCAATACCTTCCCGAATATCTTTTGCACAATCTGCAACATATAAAGCAACTGCGCTGTTTAAAACAACAATATCGCGCTTTTGTCCTTTTTCTCCGGCAAGAATGTTTTTGATAATCAATGCATTGTGATCTGCATCACCGCCTCGAATTGCCTTTTGTGATACTTTTTTAAAACCAAACTTTTGAGGATTAATACTATATTGTTTGATTGTTTTTCTCTTGACCTCAAACACATGGGTTTTTGCATTAATACTCACTTCGTCTAACCCATCTTCACTTGTAACAATACAGAGATGTTTGTAATCAAGATTTCTTCCAACCTCTGCAAGCTTTTTGGCAATATCAATATTTGGCACTCCAATCAGCTGCCTTTTTACGCTTGCAGGATTTGCAAATGGCCCTAAAAAGTTAAAGACAGTTCGAATTTTTAGTTCCTGCCGAACTAATGCTACTTGGCGCATCGCTGGATGAAAAAATGGTGCCATTAAAAAAACCATACCAACCTTTGCCAAAACATTTTCTGCCTGTTGTGGTATTAATTGGATATGTACACCAAGCGCCTGTAACACATCTGCACTTCCAGAAAGACTAGTAGCTTTGCGATTTCCATGCTTCACAACTGGTACTCCACAAGCAGCAACTACAATCGCTACAGCTGTTGATATATTAAATGTTTGAGCCCCATCTCCTCCTGTGCCACATACATCAATTGCATTTTCTAAACCTTTTACTCTTACCATCCGCGCTCGCATTGCTGTAATAAAACCAACTATCTCGGAAACACTTTCTCCCTTCATCCGAAGGACTGTTAAAACTGCGGCAGCTTGCACAGGGGTAACTTTTCCATCCATAAGCTGTAGCAAAAACTGCTCAGATTCTTTTTGAGTTAGATCTTGTCTATTAAGTAATTTGTTTACAATATCAGTTGTATTCATAGATACATATCAACCACTAATATACTAGTATATTAGTGGTTACCTCCGAAAAGAAAATTTGTTAGTAATAGCTTCCCAGCTTCTGTTGCAAAGGATTCTGGATGAAACTGCACTCCTTCAATTGGATATTTTGTATGCCGCAGTCCCATTATCTCTCCATTTATTGTTCGAGTTTTGTCGAGAACTACTGCTTTTGATCTTCTCGACTCGCTCCGCTCGCTCGAAGAATAAGCAACAACCGCACTTATCTCTAAACAAGCAGGCAAAGACTCTCTTTCGGCTACAAGCGAATGATACCGCATAACCTCTAACTCTTGTGGTAATCCTTTAAAAACACCCTTAGCGTCATGTTGGATAATGCTTGTCTTGCCATGCATAGGTTTTTTAGCCCTTATAACTTTTCCACCAAAATAATTCGCCATGCCCTGCATACCAAGACACACTCCTAAAACTGGTGTTTTTTGGCCAACATCAATTAATACATCTGCACATACGCCAAAGTAGAATTTGTCTGATGGGTCACCAGGACCAGGAGAGATAATAATCTTGTCATAGTTTCTTTTTTTAATCTCATCAGTTGTTATTGCGTCGTTTCTAAATACATCGACAACAAAGGAATCTTCGTGTTCTTTGAGAATCTCTCCTGTACATTGGTAGAGATTAAACGTAAATGAATCGTAATTATCGATAATAAGTATTTTCATATTTCTAATGCCCTTTTCATAGCAGCTAATTTCCGCTGAATTTCGTCGTACTCTTTGCTACTTTCTGAATCATAAACAATACCACCTGACGTTTGTGCATATGCGTAATTTCCTGAAACAAAAAGAGACCGAATTGCTATTGCAAATGTACAGTCTCCATTAAACCCAAAATGTCCAACTCCACCACCATATGGGCCTCGTGCCTGTGGCTCATTTCTATCAATAATCTTCATTGCTTCAATTTTTGGCGCGCCAGAAAGCGTTCCTGTGGGAAAGTTTGCGGCAAGCGCAGAAAACGCGTCTTCTCCTCTTTTGATAATCCCAACAATCTCAGATGAGATATGCTGCACATGACTAAATCGCTTGACACTCATGAAATCTCTCACTTTCACTGTGCCAAATTCTGCAACTTTTCCCATATCGTTTCTATGAAGATCTACTAACATAGTGTGCTCTGCTTGCTCTTTTTTGTCTGACAAAAGCTCCCGAGCTAGCTTTTGGTCTTCTACTTCGTTTTTACCACGCCGAATTGTCCCGGCAAGAGGAGCAGTTGTCATTTCTCCATTTCGAAGCCCAAACAAAAGCTCAGGGCTGGCACCAATAATTTTTTTTTCACCAAACTTAACAAAATACATAAAAGGAGATGGATTAACTTTCCGTAATTTTTTATATACGTCTAATACATTACCCCTTATCGTAAACTCAGACTTAAAACCAACTTCGCACTGAAAAATATTTCCCTTTCTTATTTCCTCCTTCACTTCTTCAACAATCTTTTTATGTTCTTTTTTTGTTACGCTGTTTCCTAAAAATGTAGCCTTAAAACTACTTTTTTTTCTTTTTGCTTTTATGAGTTTTTTTAACACACTACTTCTGTCAACATCATAAAAAAAGTAGAATAGCTCGTTTGTTACTTTGTCCAAAATTAACCCATCTGTATAGACCCCAAACAGAAACTGATCAAAGTCTTTGTGAGTTTTAACATGTACTGCGGGCTCAAGATAATTGACTGCCTCATAGGACAAATGCCCAATCAAACCACCAGCGTAGTTTTTGCTAATTGATTGTTTTGGCATAATGTCTCGCAGAGCAAAATAGGGATTTTCTACGTTATATTCTTTGCCATCAATAAAAAGTAAATTCTGCTTTGCAGAAATAATATGTTTTGGGTCAAAACCAATAACAGAATACCGCGAAAGTCTTCCCTCAACTCCTAAAGATTCAAAAAGAAAGCACGTATCAAAAGCTGCTTCAATTTTTTCAAACAGCAAGTAAAAATCGACATCTTGGGCAAATTTTTTATATGTCGGTTTTTGTGATAATTGTATTTTTGGTATTTTCATAATATTGTAATATCCTCCTAAGCTTACTTTTCGCCTTTACAGAACTATTCGTTCACGGCTCAAAGAGCGCTTTATGGCGGATTGTGTACTCTTTATAAATTTTTAATAGAACACAAAAAAAGCCCTTGTAAACCTCTTAAAACTTTAAGAAATTCACAAGGGCCTTCAAGTATAAGGCGGTACCACCTTGTATTTTACTTATTCATGCTCTTCTTTTTCTTTCGAAAACAAAGAGTGCTGACTTTACTAGGTTTCGCCTCCCTGCATTATATATTTTGCGAAAGCTCCCTGGCTCCAAACTTCCAGATCAACGCTTTTTATTCAATTGTTTTGATTATAGCATGCAAATGAGTATTGTCAAATTACAAAGGTGGAACCGGGGGCAGTAGAAAACGACATATGTCGTAAAACGTCGAGTTGCCTCGACAATATTTCTACTACCCCACGGCAGCACCTTTACAAAAACCTAAACTACTACTCCTTCCTTTTGGAGAGCTGCTCGAAGTCTTCTTACAAGGTAATCCCTGCTGAGCAACATCTCCTCATTGCCACGACTCAAAACGATCGTGTTGACCGTGTCGTTTACCACCTGATTGGCGGCGCGAGTTATTGCCTCGCTTGGAAAAGGACCAACTGATCCATCAGGTCCTGCTGCAGCTCGCACACCAGGAACGAGAGACGTAAGCACCAGAATGGCTTTTTTTGCCGCTCTGATTTCTTTATCCCTCCGATCTGGATTGTCTGAAACCTGAATAGAGAGCCCATGGACCTTTGGCATAGAAACCTCCTTCTTTCACTAGTATTGCCAATCCTCTCTTGCAGACTCGTATGATCGCTACTATGCCGTGCGCGTGGCGCTCTGAGAAGTCTTACACACAGGACAAGTGATGTTGCCAGTTGCGGCCACGTCTCTCCAGCCGAAGAACAGATGACAATGCTCACAGCGTATTCTGTGGCCAGCCGGACAGAAATAATTCTCTTCCTCCACTTCTCTATGACACTCCTTGAGCGGACAGATATGGGCGGGCGGCTTCTGACGACGAACTTGAGTTACCATTGTATCCTCCCCTAATAAAGTTTGCTAGCCGAATGGATAGCCGCACTAAACACCAAACAATTGATGTTTACTGCGCCATCCACCCGAGAAAGCTAGTTGCTCCGCAAAGATGTAAAGGTGCTAAATTTTCCTATCAAAAGAAGTAAAGTGTAGGAAGCAAATACCTACCTCTCTCTTTTGATAATCTCGTATTATATACAAGTTTTGAGGGAAAATCAAAGATTATAGGTCATTTTTAAAGCAGTAAATGTCCCTTTCCTAATTGCTCCTCGGATTTGCTGCATGAGATTAATAATAAAAAACAGGTTGTGGTACGTTGCCAAGCGATATGCCAAAAGTTCTTCGGAGCGAAAAAGGTGGTGTATATAACCGCGGGTAAAATTTTGGCAAACGTAGCATTTACAGTTTTCATCAAGCGGTCTTGTATCTTTTGCATAGATTGTTTTGGTTATTTGCAGTCTAAATTTATTTTTTAGAGAGCCTTCTTTTGGCGAAACAAATGCAATGCCATATCTGCCAAAACGAGTTGGTATAACACAGTCAAATGTATCCATGCCCCATGCTACCGCCTCGAAAATATCATCAATTTCGCCAATACCCAAAAGGTGCCGTGGTTTTTCCTCGGGCAAAAATGGGTAAACCCAGGAAAGAACATCGCGCATTTCTTTTTTACTCTCTCCAACCGCAACCCCACCAATTGCAATGCCATCGAAAGGAAACGATGAGATAAACTTTGCTGATTCTTCTCGTAAATCTTGATAAATCCCTCCCTGAATAATCCCATAAAGTCCTTGATTATTTTGCGCTTTTCGTTTTGCGCTTTTCACTTTAGCCGCAGCCAGGCTGCGGACTGCCCAATTATGTGTTCTTTCCATTGCTTTTTTTGTATATTCTTTTGTTGAAGGATTAGGAGTACATTCATCAAAAACTAATATAAGATCTGCGCCGAGCTTTCGTTGAATTTCAATTGATTTTTCTGGGGTAAATAAATGCGGCGAACCATCTATGTGGGAGCGAAACTTTACACCATCATTTGTAATATTCACAATATTTACTTCTGTTTCTTCTTCGTCTGCAAAAAGCTTTACTTTCTTTTGACCCAAAGAAAAAACCTGGAATCCACCAGAATCTGTTATCGTCGGCCCATCCCAACTCATAAACTTGGCAAGCCCACCAAATTTTGCAACAGTATCTTCTCCAGGCCGTAAATGGAGATGGTAGGTATTACCAAATAAAACTTGAACACCACATTCTTTAAGATCTTGAGGCGTTAAACTTTTCACTGTTGCCTTTGTCCCAACCGGAATAAACGCAGGTGTATCAATAACCCCATGTGCGGTTATTATCTTCCCTACTCGAGCTTTTGTCTCCTTGTCTTTTTGAATAATTTGGAATGAAAACATATGAGGAATTATAACAGATGACTTATGGAGAAAATGTGTGAAGCCCGAGGGAGAGTTGCGCGAATGCGCAGTTTTGCTCCCCTCGGACACGTTTCGCCCTGCACCAGATTGGCGCGGGGCAAAATGTTGACTGTTGCTACTCAGCGGCCGGCGGTGACGCAAACCGTCCGGCAAACTGCTTGCCGATTCCTTCGATCTGTGCGATAGATTTCCGCAAATTAGCGAGTGAGGTTTGACTGAGGCTCCTAGCTACATCATGATACTCTTCTGGTATCTTTGCTAGCAATGCCGCTAGGGTCAGTGCCTCTTGCTCCTCCGCTGCAAGGTAAAGAGCCTCTCCAAACTCAGATAGCTCTACCACAGAACCTTGGGAATCCATTGACATGATGGCCCTCTTTCGAAAAACTAGTGCGCGCCTGCGCGGCCGAATCCGATAGTCGCCTATTAAATTATATTCGCATTCCGCGAGATGCCTAGTCCATCCTAAGAAGAGCCTCCTCCATGTCTAGCACAGCAAGAATTTGCCTAACGATAGGCTCAGCCGCTGCACATTGTTCACACCCAAGCGTGTGATTTCTCCACGGCTCGTTCCCAAGACGCAGATTTATTGCTTGGGCGAGAGCGGTTATTCCTTCCGGACATAGCAGCATGCTCTCTTCCTCCTGAAGATATATTCGCATCCCGCGAGACCTCGGCACCCTTTGTCATAAGGTAACCTTAATATAGAAAATCTGCCCCTGAAATATAACAGGGATAGAGTTTCCACTCAATTGGGGTAGTACCTCGAAGCTCTTATGAGCTTTTAGTGCTTTTTCCAACTCGGGCATCACAAGACGGATATCTTCAACACTGGGCATTATATTACCTCCATCTGAACAGGGACGAGAAATTCTCGGGTGAGAACTTCCTGCTCCTGTCCAGATTTTTTAACTGAATAGCAATTTTTAATGTGCATCCTGCAATCAAAGCCTCATCTGTTCTCAAGCAAAAGAGTACCAAGAGCACCTTTACACAGGAAACGCCCTATTATACTATGATGACTATAGGATTTCAAATTTAGGGGTTTGGATTTTGTTATTTATTTAGAAATTAGGAATTAGAATTTAGGATTTTATCTTTTGTACTTCCCTCTTAAACTGCTCGCCGCGGTCTTTGTAATCCTTAAATATCCCAAAGCTCGCTGAGGCTGGAGAAAGTAAGCAAATTTTGCCTTTCTCTGTTTCTGCTACTGCAATACGCACTGCTTGCTCCATTGTTTTTACATCAAATTTCTCTGGCCTGCTCGCCTCTGACATAGCCTTACATACTGCTTCCCATATTTTTTCCCCTGTTGACGGAAAGAGAATGAGCGTTTTAACCCTTGTCTTTCCCAGATACTCACCAAGGACTGTGTAATCAAGACCTCTATCATGTCCTCCTACAATGAGTGTTTCTGTGTCAAGTAAAGCTTCTAGTGCTTCTATTGTTGCCTGTGGAACAGTAGCTAGAGAATCATTGTAAAACTCAATGTCATTTTTCTGTCCAACAAATTCAAGACGGTGTGGAAGTCCTTTGAATGATTTTAAAACCGAAACAATATGCTGCTTTGATACCCCAGCTAGAACGGCAGCCATAACTGCAGCACAAACATTTTCCAAGTTATGTTTACCTAAAAGCTGTATATCTTTTACGTCGATTATTTTTTCTTCTTTGTCTTCTTTTTTAACCCAGACCATTTCGTCTTTGACAAAACAACCTTTATCGCATGCACGCTCCCTACTTACCTGGAAAATTGCTGCATCGGTAAAAACATCTGACTCATTTGTTGGGGGATAATCGCGATTTAAAATTGCAAAATCTGTAGCCTTTTGAAAACGGAGAATGTTTCGCTTTGCATTAAGATATTCTTCAAAAGTTTTATGGTAATCTAAGTGCTCTTGGGTTATCATAAGCAGTACTGCAATATGAGGACTATGTGTTAGGTCTTGGAGTTGAAAACTAGATAATTCTAGCACTATCCACGACTGATCATTTAATGTATCCAGAAATTCTAATGGAGAAAGCCCGATATTACCTCCTAAATACACATCTTTTCTTGATTTTTTGAGCATTTCATAGATTAAGCTGGTGGTCGTACTCTTCCCCTTTGTACCAGTAATTCCTATAATTTTACCCTTTGCATTTGCCATAAAAATGTTGATGGTTGTGGTATAGGGAATGGTTAGATTTTCTTTTGGAACACTAGGGGTTTTAATAGCAATATCGTAGTCTTTTTGTTTGTCTAAATAACTCTCCCCATCTATATTTTTATCAGCTACCTCAATAGTACTTTCTGGGAAATGTTTTTTTAGATAGGTAAAAGCAGCTTCCCCCTCTATTCCACGACCTACAATGAGTATTTTTTTGTTTTTTAATTCTTCAAGTTTCATATTGCTTCATAAAAAACTGCATAATGCTATCGTCTTTATATTCCCCACGTTTTGAAGCTAACGAAAAAGCCTCTTTTACTTCCTCTGGCGTTCCAACGCACTCAAACGGCTTAAAATTTTCAATACCTAATAACTCTTTATATAAAGGTAAAAGTGCTTGGTCGGCAAAGAGATTCTTACCAAAAATACCCAAAAGCTCATCTTTGGAGAGAAATGCTGCCAATATGGCAAAAACAAATGCACACTTTGGACACTTCCCGCACCATAGTGGTTTCCCACCTCGGAGGTGGCCTTGGACTCCTCCGAGGTGTATTTTATTGTTAAGCGTAAAATTGCGATTGCAAGAAGAAAAAACCTTAAAATATTTTTTGTATTTGACGAATTGCTCTGTAATTTCAAGCTCTGTCAAAGCTCTCAGTAAAGAATAATATTGAATATCGGCCGTTATAAAGTTGGCAACATACGTTTGAAAAAGCTTTTCAAATTCCTCAGACTTACTCCATTGGTGATTTACTGTTTCTCCTAAATACTCTACATTCCCATAATTTGCGCTTTTTTCATTTGATAAGACAATAGAACGGTAGTCATATAAAATAGCAGCGAGTAGGCTTACGAACGCGTACACTGCCGAGATGGGAATATGACCATTGTACGTATCCTTATGACCATTAAGCGCAAATAGCTTTGGATCTAACTCTCTTTTCATAACCATTGGCGTTTTTCCCATTACCTCTGCTACCTTCTGTTGAACATTGGATGTATTGACGCTAAACAGATCAAATGGCTTACCTTGACCTTGCTCATTCATCATTTCTGCAGCAACAATACTATCCTTCCCGCCTCCAAGCGGCAAAAGCGAACGATCCTGGCGTGGAAATGAAACAGGCGAAATTATACTCTCCTGCACATGGGGAAATTCTACAAGTCCTCGAAAATCTATGTTGTTTTTATAGAAAAACTCCCCCAGACCTTTTGTGTATACGGTGTTCCAAAAGAGAGCTTGGTCTTTTGTGAGCTTTACTGTTGGAAGTTTGATAGTTTTTGGGCAAGAGAGCTTCCAGTAGCTTATGCCTAAAATGAGCAAAAGATTCTCAAAAAGCTTGAGAAGAAGAACTTCTGGAACTTGTTGATTTATAACAGGCGAGAAAAAAATCTTTTCAGTGAACGCTAATCTTTCTTTTCCTTCTATGGCAAAGTGGAATGCTGCTTCCCCACGTGCAACATCGGCATCGTACCCAGCAAAAATAAATGATCGATCATTCATACGCTTGACGTGTATTATAAGTGATTTACGCGGTTTTTACCAAAAAGAAATGGCATTATAGGAAAAATCGCAACAAGCGCAAGTGCGGATAATAGATAAAATACTGTTGTGATACCAGCTTTATCGGCAATAAATCCCATGGTAATGCCTGTAAGAGCAGACGCTGCTGCAATGGCAATTTCACTCACTGCATATATTTTATTGTAGTGCATTTCATGCGTTACCCCAGCAAGCATTGACAGCACCACGGGATTTGTACCTCTTGTGAAGGCACCCAAAAGAAGCACGAAAAGAAGCAGTAAAAAAATCGGCGATGTCCATATAAGCAAAAGAAGTACTACTGCCATACACAATTCAGATATAATAAAGATTCGCACATTACCAAACCTATCAACGCCACGACCCAAGAGTGATTTTCCTAACATGCTTCCCAAAAAATACACACCCATAACCAAAGCCAGTTGTTGGAATGTAATTCCTTTTGCCAAAAGAAGAAACGGCAAGAAAACAGTCATTGGACTACCTGCCAATGAATCTACAACGGCAGCAACAAGTATTAACATAAGTTTTTTTATGCGAAGAAGTACTAGTATGGTTTTAAAAAAATCTTTATGATTCTCTAGTGTTTCCGGTTGCTTAAGACCATACATATCTCTTGAGGGAGATAGAAAGCGAATAAAAACATACGTAACAATACCAATTCCTGCTAAAAGTAACATGGTAAAGCGCCAGCCCATAAATGAGGCTAGAAAAAGCGCAAGAGGAGGCATACCAATTCTTCCAACATCCCCAATGGAAGTAAAGTCTCCCATAAGCTTACCAATGTCTGTTTTTTCTGCACTTCTTGCAACAACCGCATACCCAACTGTGTGAAACATGCCAAACCCAAACGCTCCAACGGCAAATGATAGTGTTAACAACAATATATTTGGCGAGATACCTACTCCAAAAGCACCAAGTGAGTAGATAAGTAAAAGTGCTGCCAGCAAGCGTAATCCACCAATCCGTGCTGCAAGAAAACCTGCAGGCAAAGCTAAAAGACTTCCCGCAAGCGACTGAAATGAACCCAAGAATCCAACGTATGCGTAAGGCAACAAAAGATCTTTTGCAATAAATGGTAAAAGGACAATAAATGTTGTTCGAACCCCGTCGTTGAGGACATGCAGCAAAAAAAGCTCCCGAATCGTCTTATGCACCCTGCTAGTATAGCAAAAAGTTAATTCACTAGAAGATATATGAGATTTTATTAATGCATCGCTTTACAACCAATGTTTAACTTCGTTACACTGATGCTATGAATAGTTTATTGAAATTAATCCTATTAATAATCATTATAATCGTTTTACTCTTTATTATCTTATGCATATATAGAACCTGGAAAACACAAAACAGCCCGAATCAAAAACTCTTCTTGCATGGGGAAGTTCCTAATCCAAAACTCCAGGGTCTTTATAAAGGTTCTGTTACTGGCTACAAGGGAAATTGGCAAGGGAAAGAATTTGACGCAAAGACGTCCTTGGGGATAAATGTTTTTAGAGAAAATGGGAAGGAGCAAAAATCCTATCCGTTTAAAACCTATGCTGGGAAAGGATTACAAGATAAAAATCTCGATGTGCTAAAAATTGACTACAATACCAGAAAAAACCCGCTTTGGGTACGATTTGTCTTGGACGAGTTGGTAGAAGTGGAACCAAACAAGTACCTGGGCAAGTTACATATACGATTTCTGCCGATACTCAGCTTTTCCCTCGGCTATTTTCGTCTGGAAAAATAACGTGTACCAGGGGTGGGAGTCGGACCCACGACCGCCTCGTTATGAATGAGGTGCTCCACCATTGAGCTACCCTGGCGCGGAAAAAGTATATCAGTTGAACGTAGATAAATCAATCAATTCTGTGCTATAATGAAGCTACGCGCGGGGTAGTGTACAGTGCACGTGAGGCTCATAATCTCACAGGCTGGGCGCAACTCCCAGCCCCGCAACATATTCGGCTTCGCTCAGTGGAAGCAAATCAAAAAAATAGTTCCCACCAGGCTTGCCAATTTGACCTGTGTTCTTTTTTCTCAGCTGCTTGTGAGGCAACTGCCTGCATAAGACGCTCGTCAACAAGAACTCTACTCTCCCCTGGTTTTTGTAAGAAGAGTTTATTCCTTGCCTCTTGTTCTATAAATGTAAGACTCTGCACAGCATCAAGTTTATGTTTTAGCTCTTCATTTTCCTTTTTTTGGTGCTTCAGCTCTGTTTCTGACCTAACAAGTAAATCGTGCTTTTGCCACAATGCATAAATTGAGCGAACTAAGCTCTGTATAATAAACAATGATCCAATTAGAATAACAAGAAAGATGAATCGTCTCATAAATCCCCATTGACTTCTATCTTCTTTGATGATATTATAGGCTCTTATGAGCGAGAAACAAGTTAAATTACGCGAGGCTCACCAAGAATTCACAAACTTTCTTAAGGGCAAAAAGCACTCAAGTGCTACCATTGTAGCATATGGAAAAGACATTGAGCAGCTTATTTCTTTTCTTGAAGAGCTTGAAAAACATCAGGTTCACGACGTGAAAAAAGATGACCTCGATGCCTTCTTAGCAAAACTCACCAAAACCGGCTATACACCAAAATCAATTTCCCGAAAACTCAATTCAACTCGAACATTTTATCGATTTCTTAAGATTAACGAGTATATTACCGATGATCCATCACTTTTGGTATCTCACCCACGGTATGAACTTGCTCCACCTCGTATTTTAACTCCTATGGAATATCGGGCGCTTCGCGATGCAGCAAAAGATGATGGACGTATGTTTGCGGTTATTGAAATCTTGCTTCAAACAGGTATTCGTATTGGCGAACTTGCAAACCTTAGACTCGATGATATTCAAAACGACACCCTTCGTATTCGCCCATACGAAAAGCATGAAGAGCGACTTGTCCCTCTTAACAGACCTGCAAAAGAAGCCCTAAAGCGATATCTAGCTTTAAGACCACAGACAAAAGACGATCGTATTTTTGTGACAAAGTCAGGCAAACCATTCCTTATTCGAAACATCCGAACTGCAATCGAGCGCTACTTTAGGCTGGCCGAGGTTAAAGATGCAAAAGTTAATGACCTTCGCCACACCTTTGTTGCACACCACATAAAACACGGTGTATCTTTGGTTGTACTTTCCAAAGTTCTTGGTCACAAAAGACTTTCAACAACCGAAAGGTATCTTGACTATATTAAAGAGGAAAAACCCAAAGAAGGCACCCAATTGGTGGAATTGTAACTACCGTACCTATACCTTCAAAACAAGTAGTTAAACAATAAAGCCTTTACTGTGTTTCTATGCGAGAATTTCCTGGTTACTATAATTATTACAATATGGATTTAGGACCCACATTAACCCGTTTTTTAATTCCTATTACCACCATAGGTTTACCTATAAGTATCATACTACTCATTATAGGTGTTATTCTGGACATAGTTAAAAAAAGATTCTATTGGTCAAAATTCGCTTTAATTTTATTTGTAATTATCCTAGTATTAGAAATTATTCAAATTAAGTTTATTTACCAAACAACCTCACAAATCCTACAGCAATCTCCTAGAGCCTCTACATCTGTCACAGATGAAACAGCCAATTGGAAAACGTATACAAATACCTCTCATGGATATTCGATAAAATATCCCACCACTTGGATAGCATATGAAAACAATACACCCAACAGCGTGACACTCATGTCTGCACCCGATTATCCTAGTGATGGAGAAATAGGAATTGAAGTTGAAGCGAATCAAGAACGCCTTGATGGAAAACAATGGGCTCAAAAAGACGCGCAAACTACATGTATAGTTCAACCTTGTACTCCGAGTTTAACCTTTGGTGAAGAAATCACTGTAGGAGGAATAAAAACTTTTGTTGTTTCCGGACAATTACCTAAATGGACTCAGGAAGCAGTTTATATCCCCTATAACGAAAAAATGTATATTATACGTGCTTCAAGCAATGTTAGTGGATCAACAATAACCCAAACTTTCAGAAAAATCCTCTCCACCTTTCAATTCTCAAATTGATCCCGCAAGCCCTAGCGAAGTGGGGCAAATTCACCGAGTAAATTCTGAATTCTAGATTCTGAATTCTGAATTATCTCGAGAACCATTCTTCCAAAACCTTTTTAGCAACTGGGCCTGCTATGCTTGATCCTTCCCCACTACTTTCTGCTAACACCGTTACAACAATTTCTGGGTCATAGGCTGGGGCCCAAAGCGTTATCCATGCGTGTGGTAATGTTTGCTCTCCTCCGTGCTGAGCAGTTCCAGTCTTACACGCAACACTTACGTGCCTATAGTCTTTAAGGTTAGCAGATGTTGTAGACTGTGGAAGTTCAAAAAAGTTTTGCCTATCAATTTTTAATTTTGCATTTTTAACCTTAAAGTCGAATAAGGGCCAGGCAACACCAGTTGGACTACAACTTTCTATCATCCCCTGCCGTATAAGCGAAAAGTTCTTTTCGCTCAGGAATTCAGAACTGCGAATTCTGAATTCTGAATTCTTGAGAAGGTGTGGCCTATAAATCTCACCTCGATTGAGAATTGCCTGTGTCCAAACATTTACCTGTAAAGGAGTAGTCAACAAATATCCTTGCCCAATACCATAATGGTATGTATCTCCTAAATACCACTGTTCGCCAATTGCTTCCCTTTTCCAGGCATCGGTTGGCACAAGCCCCTTTGCCTCGCCTAAAAGATCAATGCCAGTTTTTTCTCCTGCGCCTAATTTTCTTGCCATTTTCGATAGGAGCTCAACCCCTAAATGTTCTGCGACCTTATAGAAAAAGATGTCATTCGAACGCTTGATTCCTTTTACCACATCAACCTCTCCTTCTGTCCTTCCATACTGCAAAAAATACCAATTTCCAAATGAAAATGCACCAACTCGTAGCACTCCGGTATCCATAACCGTAAATCGTTCATCAATTTTTTTCTCTTCTAACCCAGAAGCAGCAGTCACAAGCTTAAAAGTAGAGCCTGGAGGGTATACACCAGCAATTGCTCTGTTAAGAAGCGGCTGATTACTGCCGTCTGTAAGTACATGAACAATATCTACATAAGCGCTATCTGTTGCTACCTTATATGTTTCGCCTAACGTAAAAAGGTTTGGATCAAAGGAGGGCTTGGAGAGCATTACCAATATTTCTCCTTTGGGAGTTGAGACAATGACTGCTCCTTTTTTAATATCCTTCATCGCCATAAAGGCCGCTTCCTGAAGCTTTGCATCAATTGTTAAAGTAATATCTCCTCCTGCTATTGGATCTTCTTGCCCTAATGCTCTGACGGTTTTTCCAACCGCATCAACCTCGACTAACTGCTTTCCATCTTTCCCTGTAAGCATAACCTCATACATCTGTTCAATACCACCTTTACCAATAACATCTCCTGCCCTATACGATGTGTATTGTGAAAATTGCAATTCATCTTCTGTAATTTGACCTATATAACCTAAAACATGAGAAAAAACTTCTTTATAAGGATACTGACGAAGACTATCAACTTCAATACCTTTTTCGCCGCTGGATAGTTTCTTTGCCGCTTCTTCGTGAGACAAAATAACAATTTTATCATTTTGCTTTTGCCGAAAACCTGGAATATTAAAAACAAGCGGGGTTTTATTTCGATCAAAAATAATACCTCTTGGCGCATGGACAACTGTTGTTTTGACCCTATTGTTCTCAGCAAGTGCTGCGTAGTATTTCCCTTGAAAAATTTCAATAGAAACAAGCCTGGCAAAAAGCATCCCAACAAGAAAAAAAAGGGAAAACGGCAGCAAAAACTCCCGCATGGTTCTTCTTGTTTGCCCATCGCCTTCCCTATGACGATACTGCCCAAAACTTTCTGTCCGAACAAAATCTGGAAATGCCGCTCCTTGAATTGTTTGTCGTGAGGAAGGACGAAATTTCATAAACGGAGACGGTATCAAGAGATTGTGATATTAGGATATTAAATGCTTACAAGGAATTTTCTCAATATCTTAATGTCCTAGTATCTTAATATCTAACCAAAGTAGGCCCGGTAGGACTCGAACCTACAACCCTCAAGGTATAAGCTTGATGCTCCGCCGTTGAGCTACGGGCCTTCGCGCCTAATTGTACCAAAAAAGATCGCTTCTTGCACCGTAAAAATCAGAAATAGCTTTAATAGACATTGCTACTTTTTCGCTAAGAGAAACACTTCCTATATAAAGTTTGCATGTTCCGTATCCAAAATTATTATATGTTAATCCCTCTCTATTTGTTTTTTTAATATATGGTTTATAAAATTGAGTCTGAGAGATACCTAGGCTTTTAGACCAAAAATTAATTGTCTCTTCAAAATTCATATCTTTATAGAGATGAAGTTGTATCTTAATTTTACTTTTAGGTATATTAAGAACGTTTGTCATCCAATAAAGAGAAAATTTTATAACTTTAGGATCTGTATTGCTTATAGAAAGCCGCCCTCTCGTTTTTTCACCCTCACCCCAATACAAAAATAATCCTGCAATAAATAGTTCTTTTTTAGATAAAGGCAGTAATTCTTTTTCTTGATGATCTAAAACGGTTTTTAATCTATCTAGTCTTTGTTTTTTCCTGGTTGCTCTGTATTTTTCTCCTGCTAAATCTCTAGACGCCTCCTTACTTTTTGATAAAAGCATTAACTGATCTGCATTTAATTCAAGATTTCCTAACCAATCACTCAACGTACTCTTTGATACGCCAATTGCTCTTTTTATTTGACCGTAGGTTTTACCTTTCAATCTTAGCTGGATAGCTTTTTCTCGAAGAATAATTTTAGACATCTCGTACTATCATAACATGTTATACAACATACTTGTCAAGGGTACGAATTTTTTAGGAAATGCGTTTTCGATAACCGCGTAAAATGAATGGTGTTGCTTCTTTTATTTTTGAATACGCAGCAAAAGTGATAGAATTATAAGAAATGAATAAGAATCGGTTGTTGCAATGGCACAAAAGACACCTTATTATCCATTCAGTTTTCTTACTTTTAGGCACTATTCTTCTTCTAGTTTTAAGTTTTGTTGCTTACTTCTATTTAAAATTCACAGTTTTATATAAATACGATGAATCCCGCATTGATAAAAAGTTTCATGCAGAAGTTTCTGCTATTCCTCAAATAAGGGTTGATAGATTTAATCTTTTTGATGGAGACAGTATGGTTAATATAACCATTGCCAATAAAGGGTCTGTTTCATTTTGGTATGGTACGGATGGTGTACCTAGAATTACTGGAATCGAGCCTTATGCTATCCCTTTTGTATGTTTCTATGTAGACAATCAAGGAAATAGAACAAGTTACGCTTATGATTCTCCGCTAGTTTTAGATAAAAATACTAAGCTTTATAAAAAATGGTTTGCTTTCGAAGTTAATAATCTTCATGATCTAGTTTCTAAATATGATTCTATTATCCAAGTTCTCAACACCTTTCCCAAAGACCCTGAAATGACTGATTTTCAAGATAAAACATGGGGAAAACGTCTTGTTATAAAAACCCCAAACCCTGAATTTACAGCAAAAACACATTCGAATATTTTTTATCAGTTAATTTCCCTAGTTTTAATGGGCTCTTTAACGGATAAATCGTCGTTTGGTAAAGAAATAGCATGTGATCTATATATTAGAACTCATCCACAAGAATGAATTACCAGAGATGCTTGGTTTTCCCCACATCACATTGAATGTTAACAACCAAAAGCTAGAGCTTTGCTCTTTGGGAGACTTCTGCTTCGACAACGGCTGCATCGCGGCCGTACTTAAGCCTTGAAAGCTCACGGACAAGCTCTGCAACACGTGGATTTGCCATTGCTTTTTCTTTAGACATATCGCGGGTTAAATCCATGGAAAAAGGAGATACAGGTTCACCACCAACAATAGTTTTAATATAGGTATTAAACCTTTCGACATTAATAAGGTCTGCTTCAGTAAAGGTTGGTTGAAACTCGTGCTGCAGATAATTCGCATCAGTAACGCCAACACGGAAAGAAACAACTGTTCCAACATTACCAAAGATCGCATTTTTTACTTCTTCTTCCATTTGTCCAATAAACTGGTTTGCAACAACTAAATTTAACTTATACTTACGAGCTTCTGATAAGATTTGTGCAAAGTCAGGCGTTGCAAAGTTTTGGAACTCGTCAACGTACAAAAAGAAATCTTTACGCTGTTCTTTTGGTATATCTTGCCTACTCATAGCAGCAACAAGTATTTTTGGTACTAAGATTAATCCCAAGAAGCTTGAGTTTTCTTCCCCTATTTTTCCTTTTGCCAAATTCACTAACAGAATTTTTTGCTCATCCATGACTTTTCTAAAATTAAATGCACTATCAGATTGACCAATAATATTTCTGATCATCTTATTTGTGACAAATCGACCAAATTTAGACACAATGTAATCAAGTACCTCTGATTTATGGAAATCGCTCGTTTGTGCAATTTGATCTGTCCAGTATCGCCTTACTATTGGATCTTGCACTTTTGGCAACAGTTCTTGTACATACGTAGCATCGGTTAAAACACGCACGACCTCAATAAAAGTACTCCCCTTCTCATACATAACAGTTAACATCGCATTTCTAATTGCATGCTCAAAACGTGGACCAATAATACCTGTTTTATTCGGATCAAACAGCTTGTACATAAGTCCAATAATCGATGAGACAACATAATGCTTCTGCTCTTCAGTTTGGGCCTCAAGCATGTTAAAACCCATTGGCCTTTGCGTATCTGAAGGGTCAAACAAAATAACATCTTCTGCCCGCTGCGGCGGAATGAGCGGCAACATATCCTCAATAAGATCACCGTGGGGATCAATTACTGCTAATCCTTGACCATTTCTGATGTCTTGCATAATCATGTCTTTTAAAAACTCCGATTTTCCTGTACCTGTCTTACCAATAATGTACATGTGGCGTTGTCTATCATGAATTGACATATGTACTGGCTTTGAAAGTCCTCTATATGTGCTCTTTCCTAAATACAAACCGCTTGTTGGGATGGTTGCCGGAGCCGGTGCCCGCTTTGCATGCATCCAGTAGACATTTGGTGTGGTAATACTCTTGTTTGGGAAATGGAAAATTGTTGCAATCTCTTCGCTTGATAACACCGAAGTTTGTCCCCGCATTGGCATGTAGCGATAGAGAAAATCTGTCATAAACATGCTCTTAAAACGATGTTTATTTTTTGTAAAGCTATTTATCCCATCAAACTGACTAAAAGCAGAAGTAATATTGCCAAGATGAGCTTCTGCAGATTCTTTTGTACTCGAGGAAACAACAATACGAACAACGACATCAAAACCAGGTTTGCTAATTTTATTCTCAATTGCTTCAAGCTCTTTACTATCGCTTGAGTATTTTGCTGTTTCTGGATTTGCTTCTGCTTTTTTCGTTTTTGCAATGTGGTCTCTTCCATGCTTTTTCCATTCAGAACCTGCTGGAGCGGCTAAAATTTGAATTGCAGCTCCTTCCCCTTCTGTCATTTTTGCAAGTACAGAAGTTATGGAAGAGAGTGGATCAACTGGTAAATCTTTAAAGACTTTTATTGGGTCGTAGTCTGCTTTTTTAAGCTTTAAGGATGCAAAAGCAACTTTTCCACTCTCTGAAAAAATGTTGTATTCTCCTCCAATAAAGGTTCCCTCTCTTTGCTTTGCTGCTGCTTCATCAACAACCAGAATTTCTGCATCAGGATATGCACCATTGATTTGTTTTTCAACGAGATCACGAAGCTTGTTTGGCACATTGACATAAAAACGAATGTCTCCTGGCATACCGACAATTTCAAAGGAAATATGTGGTTGTCTTTTTAACGACAGAAAGCCTGGGCTTTTGCGAATTGAGGCTATTGCTGAAAACATTTGTTCTGCCGCATCAATTTTGATTTCATTATCTCGAGACACAGCAACTTGCAACAAAACAGAGTTTAGAGCGTCGTGCTCCCTTCCACTATTTCGCCACCAAAGGACAAAAACATATCCAAACCCCCATGCAGAAAAAATAAACCCAAAAACTGCAATAAACAAAAAGGAAAGAAAAACAAAAAATGCTATGATGTTTTGTGGAGAAAATGCTTCTAAAAACATAATTTTTTACTCCCTTTTACTGCAACAATCGCAACTTCTCATAGACTTTTTCTACTAACGCTGCCAACCAGTGTTTTGAATCAGAAACTTTTGTCGTTTTTAAGACATGTTGTACCTCTGCTTCAGGGGGCAGCTGCACAACCCCTTGCGGTGCCGTTGCAACAGGAGTTGTTTCTTTTGCATGCTGTATACCTACCTGCTTGTGATGATCGGAAAGTGATGGTCTTTCTTGATTTGGTACTGCTTCAACACCGTGTTCTGCAAGTTCAGAAGGAATACTAGGCTCTGCCTCTGCACCAGATGGAGTAAGATACTCTTCTGGTTTACTTTCAAAAGCTTGTGTGCTAATTGGACCATATTCTTTTGCAACTGAACCAACAGGATAGGAAACTTGCGAAGTATTCTGTTGCGAAGTTGTATCATCACTTGTCTTTTGTTGTTTAGGCAGGCTATCATCCATACTTTTTATGATACCATGAAAGGAGCTTCTACACAATCAATGCAGCCTTATTTCCCCCCTTTTTCTACTGTTTTTTTATACGGACAATGACGACATCCATTCCCGCAGCAAAAACCACGCTTTTTTAAAAAGTTTTTGGTAAAAACGACAAATCCCTGTTTGTCAAAATAGAAATCTTTCTCTTCTTTTTTGTCTTTAATCACAAACTACTTCTCCTGATTTTTTAGCATATGCTTCCTTTGTAAGCTGGCACCCAGGACATGTATTCCCAATTGGACCAGTTGCTTTATACCTACAATCAGGACAGGTAAACCATTCACTATCTTCTAATCCAAAATCAAAAACACTATCAGGAACCTTAAATAAAGAACCAAACAATGACTCAAGCATTTTTTCAACTGGATCTTCGAACCTATCCTCTTTTGCCTCATCTCCTGATATACCACACCCTGTTAGCACTTGTCTGACATGCTGACTACCACGCAATTGAATATCAACCATTGTTGGTGCAATCAAAGCTTCTGCATCATACACAACATACCCTCCCAATTTCCCACTTAACATCCCCCATAGCTCATCAGCTCGATTAAGTACTGCTCTGTAGGCAAGCGTTTGCATTTGTTTGTCATAAGGATTTTGGGAAAGAATCTGAGTATACGCGTCGATGTATGGTAAAACCCCATGCTTTATAAATGAAAACTGCTTTTCTGACATATATGTATGCTCCTTATGAAAAAACGCATGAATAGCTTCTGGCGTTTGGTATTGATCACTCATAACCCGAATTGGATGTGATAGAAAGAATACATCATCTACTTCCGCTGGGATTTGATACAAAGGATTAAGCGCTGCAATTTTTGAGACATACTCTTTCGGTTGTAAAGCAGAACTATACCGTCTAGCTTCAATATAACGACCGTTGTTGTCCTCACGCAGAATATACATATCATAAAAATTATGCTGATATATAGATCCCGGCTTTCCTTGGGGTGAAATAGAAAGAACAATAGTACCAACTGGAACTCTTGGATCAGTTAAAAGTGGCTCTGTAACAGTAATAAATCCTTCAACTTCTGCTTTTTCCCTTTCGACCTCTAAACTTCCATGATGCTCTCTATACTTTTGCCCGCGAATAAGCATGTTTTTAAATGGCTCATTCATTCTATCTGACCACATTTCTCCCTCTTTTATTTGCAATGGATACGTGCTTGAAAGTACATTAAATCGCTCTCCAAGATGAGTCTCAAGCTGAAAACGTGTGTAACTATTGAGTGCTTCTAAAGCTTTCCTATGAACAAGTGATCCCAAAGAATCTGTTGATTGATATTGAAAAAGTGCTTGATATGTAACAGTATCCATATCTAAGTTGTACCCAAGTCGGGTATTGCCATACCTCCTATTTTCCTGCAGTAATTGTTCACGAGTTAAAGTAATATCATTTACAATAACCATTGCAAGGGTTTGTGCTTTTCCCATGCGCTCTGAAAACCCATCATGTGCACCATCTGGCCGCCATGTACTTTTTACCTGTGACAAGGCTGACATCTCTTGTTGCGAAAAATACCCTTTTCCTTCTCGTTCCATAAAAAAACTGCTTCTACTCGGAAGTCTTTTCGCCTTGATTACATCAAGGCATGGGGCTCTGACTTTAACAGT
>ORMF010103192.1_pt1 | contig 58722 bp, 47 predicted proteins | sample 1779871 | NCBI WGS metagenome assembly ORMF01 (sample SAMEA104232316, study PRJEB22302) | groundwater metagenome | biome: forest; feature: aquifer; material: groundwater | place: USA | collected 2011-08-07 | depth 5.4 m | reverse complement strand
GTGAACGAGCCGTCGCGACGACCGCGATCGACCGAACACATAGCGCTCGTCCCAGGGATCGAATCTGCCGCGCCTTCGTACGCCCGCGCAGCCACAACTGCGCGCAACGCGAAGCAGTTGAGCGGTAGGGATCCAACACTTCAGAGAGCATGCCAGCGTTGGGATCTGGGATTTCCGCGCCCGGCCCTATGCGAGGATCCGGTCGGCGATGCGGAACGCGTTCGCCAGGATCGTCAGCGTGCTGGGCACTCCGCCCGCGTGCGGGATCGCCGAGCCGTCCGTCACGTAGAGATTCGGGCAGTCGTGCGCCCGACCGTCCGCGTCGAGCACCGACGTCGACGGGTCGGACCCCATTCGGCACGTCCCGTGGACCAGGTGCGCTGTCGTCTCCCCCACCCCTCCCGCGTGGACCTCCTCGGGGCCGCAGGCCTCCAGCAGTTCGAGGGTGCGCGCCTGGACGTAGGCGCCTGCCTTCGCGTGGTGCGCAGGGGCCTCGACCCGGATCCGCGCCGCCGGCATGCCCCATTTGTCCTTCGCGACGTCGTCCAGGTCCACGAGCGTCGCCGGATTGGGCAGGAAGTCCGCGAACGTCTCGAACTCGATCGTGCGCCCCTCGCGCCAGTGCTCGCGCATCGCCTTCTTGAGAAGCGGCCCCCACGTCAGCGCCCCAGGCCGGTGCGCCAGCCACATCGACGTCGAGATCGGGTTCGCGTGCGGGAAGCCGAAGCGGACCGTGCCCCCCTTCGGGATGTCGGAGACGCCGGGTGGGATGGCGTAGAAGTCCTGCATCGAGCGCTGGAGGAACGCGGCCCCGTGGCGGAGAACCTCGTCGGCGATCCGTCCGCTCCCGAAGCGGAAGTTCGCCCAGCCCGACGAGTTCACCGAGAAGTGGAGGTGCCGTCCGACCTGCCCGCTGGAGTTCGCAAGGCCTTGAGGAAACCTCGCCGACCGCGACATCAGGAGGAGCCGGGCCGTCTCGACAGCCGAGCAGGCCACAACGACGAGCCGTGCACGGATGCGGACCTCGTCCCCCTCCTGATCCAGATAGACGCACCCGTCCGCGCGGCCGTCGGGGGTGATGGTGATCTCGCGGACCATCGAGAGCGGCAGTACCTCGCAGCGGCCGGTCGCCTCGGCCTTCGGGAGGAGCGTCTCGAGCATGCTCGACTTCGCCCCCACCTCGCAGCCGTAGCTGCCGCAGAAGTCGCAGTAGACGCAGGCGGCGCGCCCCTCGTAGGGACGGGAGACGATCGCCCGCGGGCAGGGGAAGGGGTGGAGTCCCAGCTTTGCTCCGGCGGCGTCGATCGCCCCCGCGAGCGGGTGGGCGTCGATCGGAGGGAGCGGGTAGTTCGTCGATCGCGGCGGGTCGAACGGGTTGGCCCCGTCGAGTCCGGACACGCCGATCTCCCGCTCCACGCGCGCGTAGTACGGTTCCAGCGTCTCGTACCCGAACGGCCAGTCGGCGAGAGAGAGGCCCCCTCCCGTCCCGTGGAGCGAGGCCATCCGGAAGTCCTCGGGGTGCATCCGGTAGAAGTACCCCGCCATGTGGACGGTCCCGCCGCCGACGCAGCGCGCGATCCAGCCGAGCTGCGTCGGTTCCCGCTTCCCGTCGGCGTGGAGCAGGACGTGCGGGTCGTCCTCGGTGGAGTCGAGGAAGAAGTCGCGGCGGCAGACGGCGACCTCGTCGTGGACGAACTCGGCCCTGCTGTGCCGCGGACCCTTCTCGAGGACGAGGACTCGCAGGCCCGCCCGCGCGAGCGTCAGCGCGACGGGGGCGCCTCCGGCCCCGCTCCCGATGACGAGTGCGTCCACCTCGCGCATGGCTGCTCAGTGCCCCCCGCACGACCGGGGACCGCCCGGGCGGTAGCCGATGAACTCCCAGCCCACCTCTCCCCGGTTTCCCCCGTGCTGCGGGTCGCCGAGGAACCCCTCCAGGGAGAGAGAGAGAAGGTCGTGAATGGAGCGCGTGCCGTCGAAGTCGCCCTCGTCCTCGCGGCCCGCCTGCAGGTGGACGAGGACGCGGTCCTGATCTTCGGGTGAGAGCGACGTGAATCCGGTCCCCCAGTCCCGCCGCGCGACGGCCTCCATGCGTCGGGCACCGTCGAGGAGACTGCGTCGCTGCGCGCCGTAGACGGGCAACTCGAGCGCGGCGCGCAGGTACTCGATCACGCCTGCTTCGCGCGCGCCCGGGCCGTCGTCGGAGGGGAGCATCCGCGCCGAGGCCGCCTCCAGGATGGCGTCGAGGTCGGCGGGAATCGGCCCCGGGGAGGGTTCCTCGCGACGGCCGCGAGAGCGGCACCCAAGGCCTAGGAGGCCGAGCGCGCCCGAGGCGAGCGCGAGGCCCCACTCCACGAAGCTGCGGCGTGTGATGCGCATTGCGGGGAGTGTATCAGAGGAAAGGGCGGTCGCGCGTGTTTCGCGACCGCCCTTCGTTTTCCGTTTCGCGTCCGCCGACGGCGGACGAGGGCTACTTGCCTCAGCCCTTGCCTCAGCCCTTGCCTCAGCCGTGCTCCCCGTCGCCGTCCCCCTTCGGGGCGGTCCAGGCGACGTCCTCGACGCTCGGGGGCTCCGCGCCCTCGGCCGCGCCGACCTTCGCCTTCAGGGCCGTCAGGAGGTCCCCGACCGTGGCGCCCTTTGCGCCCTTGAAGGTTACCTGGAACGTGCCGGCCGATCCCTCGACCTTCTCGACGTTCGGTGCGCTCTTCAAGGCCTCGATGACCTTCGCGTCATCGCTGGCCCCGGCGACCGTCACTGCGACGGTCCCGACCAGGGCGACGCCGTCCTCGTCCGCCTCGAGCTTCTTCTCGTCGGTGGACTGCGCCTCGATCGCGTCGAGGATATCCGAGAGCTTGAGCGTCTTCTCCGACTTCACCTGGACCAGGACGCCCTTGCCGTCGGCCTTCGCGTCGGTGACGGACTCGAGCTCCTTGAGGGCCGTTTCGAGGGCCTTTCCGGAGTCCTTGTCGAGCCCCTTCACTCCGACGGTCACGGTCATCGGCGCGGCCTTCTCGGCCTGGGCCAGCGACCCCATGAGCCCCACGAGGCCCGCGGCTACGAGCGCGGTGGCCAGGGAGGCCCAGAATCCCCTGTGCATGTCACCTCCAAGAAAAGCGATGTGTCACCCCTGCTTGCTTCGGGAGAACCTATCGGTTCCGGGCGGGCCCGGCAAGGGGAATCCGACTTTGAGGAGCCGATTCCCGGGGCCACTCCATCCCCTCTGCGGCCGCGAACCTGCGGCGCATCACCTCCATCGCCTGGGCGGAGTCGTCCACGAGCAGGAATCGACGGCCCAGCTCGAGGCAGGCCGCGCCCGTCGTGCCGCTTCCGGCGAAGAAGTCGAGGACGAGGTCGCCAGGGTTCGAGGAGGCGAGGACGACGCGGCGCAGGAGGGCGAGGGGCTTCTGCGTGGGGTACCCCGTGCGCTCCTTGCCGTTCGTGGGGACGATGGTGAGCCACCAGGTGTCGGTGGGCGTCTTCCCGCGGGCGGCCTTCTCGGGTCCGACGAGCCCAGGGGCCATGTAGGGGATTCGGTCGATCGCGTCGTGGTTGAAGACGTAGTCGTCGGGGTCTTTGACGTAGACAAGGATGTTGTCGTGCTTTGCGGGCCACCTGCGCTTCGTGCGCGCGCCGTAGTCGTAGGCCCAGATGACCTCGTTGAGGAAGCGGTCGCGGCCGAAGATCGAGTCGAGGAGGACCTTGACGTAGTGGACCTCGCGGCAGTCGAGGTGGACGTAGAGCGTCCCGCGAAGCGACAAGACGCGGTGCGCCTCGCGGAGTCGCGGCTCGAGGAAGCCGAGGTAGTCGTCGTACGTGTCGTGGAACTCCCGCGCCCCGACGGTGAGCGTGCGGTAGCGGTTCCCCGCGAACCCGACGCGGTCCCCCTGCTCGTCGCGGACGGTGCGGATCCGCGTGTGCCGCTGCGTCTTGCCAGTGTTGAATGGCGGGTCGACATAGATCAGGTCGACCGACCCGTCCGCGAGCGTGCGCAGGACCTCGAGGTTGTCGGCGTGGTGGATGCGGCCAGTCACTTCTTCTCCCCGCGAAGCTCTGCCAGGCGCGTCCGTGCGGCCATGATCGCCTCGGCAAAGGTCTTCAGCTCGACGTTGTTGTCCCGCTCCCACGGATGAATCCGCGGACCGATCGCGACGAGCTCCTCCAGGACCTGAGTCGCGTCCTCGTTCCGACCGAGCCGCTGATAAATGGCCGCCAGGTCTTCGCGGATCATGACCGAGAGATAAAGGTCGTCGGAGTTCAACGGGCCCGTTTCCGACGGGGCCATGGAAATCCCGCACAATTGCAACTGGGCCTCCTCCATGGCCAGCGCCATTCTGTCGCCGGCGGCGGCCTCGGCGAGCTCCGCGGGGTCGGTCAACTCGGCTCCGTCGCCGAAGTAGAGGCCCACGTCCGTCGGGCAATCCTCCATGGACGCGGTGGGGGGCTCCCCCTCGGGCGGCTCCTTCCCTGCCTCCCTCGCCTCTCGGATGCGGTCCTGCCAGGCCTCGTCGGGGTCGTTCCACCATGAGCCGGTGGATCGGTGGACGGCCAGGCCCATCGAGACGAGGGTTTCCCAGGGCGTGGAAAGGTCCGCGGCGGCCTGCCGCATGGCCTTCACCTTCGCGTCCGTCGAATCGCGGGTCTCCTCAGCGAGTCCACCCAGGGCCTCCTCGACCTCGGCTCGCCGGGATTCGGCCTCCTGGGGGCGCGCCTTCGCCGCAATCGCGAGGTCTGCGCGGGCGCGTCTGACGTCCCCGAGATGCGCCTCTGCGAGCGCGCGATTCAGGTACGCACTGTGGTTGTCGGTCTGGATCGTCAGGACCTTCGTGAGGACAGCCCTGGCGCCGTACCAGTTCTTCAGTGCCAGCAGGCAATTGCCCTGGTAGATGAGGAGGTTGACGTCGTTGGGCTGGGGGGCGAGGAGGTGCTCGAGGTTGTAGAGGGCCTTCTCGTACTCCTTCCCGTCGTACTGGCTCGCGGCGCGCTGGAGCAGCAGTGGTTGGAGGCGCTTCTCCGACTTGGCGCGGTGAACGTACCAGGCCGCGATGTCCGGAAAGCGCCCCTCGGCGAAGGCCCGCGCTTTGCCGCCCTTCGCGAACTCCGCGGCGACCTCGCGCAGGAACGACTCGTAGGCGTCTCCCGGAGGGGGCGGGGCGTCCTTCCAGGCCCTGTTCGCCATCGTCCCGATCGTCCAGTGCCACGTGGACGCCTCGATGTGGTCGTACTGGATCCGTCGAGCGTCGTCCACGTCCTCCTGCGCCTCGGCGAGCTTCGCGGCGAGCGCGCGGGCAACGGCGCGTGCGACGTGGTAGCGCGGGTTGGCGACGTCCTGCGCGATGCAGTCGGTGAAGTGCGCCTCGGCGCCTTCCCAATCGCCGTCCGCCAGGGCCTCGAGGCCCTCCAGGTAGGTCGGGAAGCCCATCGAGCCGGGCTGCTGGGCCCACGACGAGGCCGCGAGGAGGAGGAGCGGGAGGCGCCACATGCGGGCCGGTTCTACCACCCGCCCTCGCGGGTTGCAACGGAACGAGCGACGACCGCGTTGCGCCCTGACCGCACGTCCTCGGCCGCGACGGACCAGACAAAGGAGAGACCTGCGGGAACGAGTTCTATTGCGTTGTTTGACATGGCTACCCGCCCCAGGATCCGGTTCACCGCAGAGACGCAGGGTTCGCGGAGGAGCGCAGAGATGAGCATCCCGCCTCTGCGCCTCCGCGGTGAACGCAGCCCTGCTCACGCCTCCACCCAGAGGATCCCCTCCTTCAGAAGCACGCGGTGCTTCCGGTTCTTCCACCGCGTGTTCCGCTCGCGCAGCTTGACGAACTTCCACTTCCGGAAGCCCGCCGCGATCGCCAGCTCGCCCAGCCAGCGCTCGACCGGCAGGTGCACGCCGTACGGCGCCGAGTCCCCCACGACCCAGCCCACCAGCCCGTCCGGGCGCACAACCCGACGGAGCGCCTTCCAGACGCGCGAGAGGTCCGCGAAGTAGCAGGCTGCCATCGTGTGGTAGGCCTTCCGCCCGCCGTGGTGCTCGCGCTCCTCCGCCAGGCGCGCGCACGCCTTGCGCAACGGCCCCGCGATCGGCGCGACGTCCTCCTCCGACCACGCCCCGTCCCCCGCCACGTGCTGCGTGCACGAGCGGATGAGGCCTGATCGCACCGCCTCCTGCAGGTCTCCCCAGCCGGAGACCTCGCCGAAGAAGGACATCTCGAGGCGCGTCGCGTCCGCGTAGTCGAAGTTGTTCGCGTACGGGGGCGAAGTCAGCACCACGGTGGCCCAGTCGTCGGGGACGTCGGCGCACTCCCGCGCGTCTCCGAGGTAGACGCGAGCTCGGTGGAAGGTCTCGCGCGCCTGGGTCTCGCGCATGTCCTGCATCATCGACGCCGCGGCCGCTTCGAAGGCCGCAAACGGCTCAGCGACCCGCGCCTTCGTCTTCGAGGGGAGGATGTACTGCCAAGGGGCGGTGCCCACGGGCGCGCACGCGCGGAGGATCGAGACGAGGGCCAGCCAGGCAAGCTCCGAGGTTTCGCCTTCATTGCGGAGGGCCTCCCATGCGCGGCGCAAGGCGTCGAGCTTGAGGAGGACCTCGTCGGGGTAGCAACGCCGCACGAGGTCGGGATAGCCGTCGACGCTGCCCGGCTGCAGCCGAGCGACGTCGAGGATCTCCAGCGCCAGTCGCCCGAGGTCGTTCGGGTCGCTCCTCCACGCGAGTTTCGCGCGGGCGACGCGAGCGATGAACGGGTGCGCCTCGATTCCGATCGCCCGCGCCCCGGAGAGCTCCCCCTCGAGGAGCGCGGTCCCCGATCCCGCGAAGGGGTCGAGGAGGCGGACGGGCCCCTGGAATGTGCGCACCTGCAGGACCGTGCTCACCCAGCTCGCCGAGAAGCCCGCCGAGTAGCGGAACCAGCGATGCACCGGGAGGCTCATGTTCTCCGCGAACGTGATCTGGCAGTAGGGGGCCGAGGACGGCGGCAGAGCAGGCGTCTTCATGTGTGGTTCCCGCATTCGGGCGACGCCCTTACGGGCGTCACCCCCCCGCGCCCTTACGGGCGCGACTCCAGAGGGACGGGGCGCCGCTAGAGCTTGCGTACGACGCCAATGACCCGGCCTCCGATCATGAAGCTCGGGTCGTCCTTCGCGACGTAGATCGGCTCCATCGCGTCGTTCTCGGGCTGCAGGCGGAAGCGCTCCCCCTCGTCGTAGATGCGCTTCACCGTCGCCCCCTCGTCCGTGAACGCAACACCAATCTCCCCGGGTTCGACGCTCCCCTGGTGCTTCACCACCACGTAGTCCCCGTCGAAGATCCCCGCGCCGATCATGCTGTCCCCCTCCACGCGGAGCGCGAAGACGTCCGGCTTCCGCCCGAACATCTCTGCCATCGACAGCGTGCCGACGTAGTTCTCCTCGGACAGGATCGGCTTTCCCGCGGCGACCCGTCCGAGGATCGGCGGGCCGTCCGCGGAGGGCATGACCCCATCGGCGAGCTGGATCCCGCGCGCCGTGCCCATCAGCCTGATGTACCCCTTCCGCTCCAGCGCCTCGAGGTGGTCCGAGGCCGCCCTCGGCGAGCGGAATCCGAAGTGCTCCGCAATCTCGCGGACCGTCGGGGGATATCCCTCACCCTGGATGCAGCGGACGATGTGCTTCAGGACCTTCCGCTGGCGGTCCGTCAGCTCTGGCCTCATGGCTGGCCTCCTTTATCGACTATACGTCTATATAGCATACGGTCGCATAGTGTCAAGGCGGGGGCCGGAATTTCCTCGAACCCAGGCCACGAGATGGCGTCCAATCTGGCTCCCGCATGCGCGCCCTTAGGGGCGCTACTCCGTCAACCTGGAGGTCCCCATGCTTCGTCGGTGCCCCCTCCTCCTCCTCGCGGCCGCCTTCTTCGGGACCGCCCTCACCAGTTCCCACGCGAAGGACCCCGGCGAGACGCACGACACCTACGTCTTCGGCCAGGACGAGTTCGCCAGCGGCTCCACCGCGCTCCTGCGCGTCGCCGTCCTGCGCGCGAAGTCGCTCCTCGAGACGCTCCCGATTGAAGGGGCCGACGTCCACATCGAGATCCGCGGCAAGGAGTTCAAGGGCGAGACGCTCTTCGACGGCAAGACCGACGATCGCGGCCTCTGCGCCGCGCGGCTCGCCATCCCCGACCTGCCGCCGGGGAGCTACGAGGTCGCCGTCACCACGAAGTCCGCGCTCGGAGAGCAGACCCTCACACGCCCCGTGAAGCTCCGCAAGGAGGCGCGCGTCCTCCTCGTCACAGACAAGCCGCTCTACCAGCCCTCCCAGCTCATCCACATGCGCGCCCTCGCGCTTCACGACTACTCGCTCAAGGCGATCGCCGACGCCGAGGTCCTCTTCGAGGTCGAGGACGCGAAGGGGAACAAGGTCTTCAAGTCGCACGACGTGAAGTCGAACGCCTTCGGAGTCGCCCACGCCGACTTCCAGCTCGCCGACGAGATCGCGATGGGGACCTACAAGATCATGGCCACCCTCCCCACGGGGAAGGCGGAGAAGTCGGTCGAGGTGAAGCGCTACGTCCTCCCCAAGTTCAAGGTCGAGGCAACGACGGACAAGCGGTTCTACCTCCCGCGCGAGGTCATCAAGGGGACCGTCGACGTGAACTACTTCTTCGGGAAGCCCGTCGCGGGCGGGAAGGTGACGATCAAGGCCGCCACGTTCGACGTCGAGTTCCGCGACTTCTTCGAGCAGACGGTCGACACGGACGCTGCGGGGCACGCGACGTTCGAGGTCGCCCTCCCCGACTCGTTCGTGGGCCAGCCGCTCGAGAGGGGCGACGCCTTCGTGAAGCTCGAGATCGCCGCGACCGACACGGCCGACCACACGGAGACGGTGACGCGGACAGCGAACGTCAGCCAGAACCCGATCCACGTCGCCGTGATGCCCGAGAGCGGGAAGCTCGTCCCCGGCGTCGAGAACCTGATCTGGGTCGTGGCGACCTATCCCGACGGCACGCCCGCGCAGGCGGACGTCACCGTCACGATCGCGGGCAAGGACGCGCAGAAGCCAAGCCTCCGCGCCGCCGTGGAGACCGACGAGGCGGGGATCGCGAGCGTTGCGTACACGCCGAAGGGGGAGGACTTCCAGCCTGGCGAGTGGATCCAGGAGCGCGGAGTCTTCGGGCGGGGCGGGCGGTGGGCGCCCGACGAGAACTACGTGCAGGTGATGACCGTCCCCGTGCAGCTCTCCGCGCGGGACGAGAAGGGGAACACCGCGGAGCTGACCGCGCAGCTCTCCGCCGAGACCGGCAACGACAACGTCCTGCTGCGCATCGACAAGGCGATCTACCGCTCGGGCGCCCGCGTCACGATGGACGTCGCGACGACGGCCTCGGTCGGCACGGTGTACCTCGACGTCACCAAGGACCGCCAGACGGTCCTCACGACGATGATCCCGCTGGAGAAGGGGCGCGCGAGGTACGAGCTCGACCTCCCTCAGGACCTCTTCGGGAGCATCGAGATCCACGCCTACAAGGTGATGGCGAACGGCGAGATCATGCGCGACACGAAGGTCGCCTACGTCGAGCCGTCGGGCGATCTGGCCATCAAGGCGACGCCGGACAAGTCGGAGTACCGTCCGGGCGAGGACGCGCGCATCGACTTCATGATCACGGACAAGGAGGGCTCGCCCGTCCAGGCGGCGCTCGGCGTGATCGTGGTGGACGAGAGCGTCTACGCGCTCCAGGACATGCAGCCGGGCCTCGAGAAGGTCTACTTCACGCTCGCGAAGGAGCTGGCGGAGCCGAAGTACGGCATCAAGTACGGCACGGCGATGCCGCAGCTCATCAGCGGCGACGAGGTGGATGTACGACGTCAGGAGGTCGCGCAGGTGCTCCTCGCGCCCGTGGAGCCGCGCACGGAGTACCGCTGGGTCGTGAACCCGCAGTACGACCGACAGGTGCAGGTCGCGGAGAAGATCGGCGTCATTCAGAGCGCGATCCAGAACTACGTCAACGCCGGCGGATCGGTCGCCGATCAGGCCGGAGATTCGACGTGGAGGCTGAGGCCCGACCTGCTCGAGAAGGTGATTGGCGCCGGTCATATGCGCGACGACGTCCTCCTCGATCCGTGGGGGCAGAGGATGACGCTCGATGTGCTCGCCCGGTACAGCGGCGTCTTCCGCTTCGAGCACTGGCAGGAGATGGTGGATTCGACGCGGGTGTACCGACTGTGGACGCTCATCCTCCAGCACGCCTATCGCGACGATGTCGTCGAAAAGGACGCGAGCGGGGCGTGGCAGTACCGCCCGGGCCTCGTGGCCGACATGATCGAGAAGAAGGAGACCACGGCGGAGCAGCTCCTCGACATCCAGGGCGGGAGGCTCACGCCGGAGGGCATGGCGGCTCGCGAGAAGCCGTTCGAGGCGGCGAACGTGGTGAAGCTCGTCCGCGCGCAGCGGAGGCAGGCGATCTACAACGCGCTCTACCAGTTTGCCTACAGCCAGATGCTCACCGGCGTCGCGTACCTCGACGCAACGACGGGGCGATGGGTCTGGAAGGAGGGGGCCCTGGATCCCGTCATGCGGGCGTCGAGCCTCGACCGCGCGAACCTGAAGGACCCCTTCGGCGGCGAGTTCGAGCTGAACGCCCTGGCGAAGGAGGACGCAGGCTTCTCCGCGGAGAACATCGGGCGCTACGTCCTCGCCTCCCGCTGGTACAACGTCGTGGCCGCGGTCAACGCGTACGGCGCCGAGCACCGTGACGCAGTCCTCAACAAGGACCGGAACTGCTGGGTCTTCCCGAAGGACCTCGTTGCGCGGCTGACGCACCAACAACGCCTGACCGCGCTCGATGCTCGCGATGCGTGGGGGAACGCGCTCGTCGTGAAGGACCTCGAGAAGGAGACGCCGTGGGTCTACTGCGCCGAGATGCGCTTCACGACGGTCTTCTCCCCCGGCCCCGACGGGAAGGAGGGGACCGCGGACGACATCGACAACGCGAATTTCTCGAGCTACACCTACCTGACGAACGCCCAGGACTTCGTTACCTACGAGCCGTCCTACGACTGGTACTACGGCGACTATGACGACCGCGGCGGGATGCTGGGGTTCCTCGGCGCAGACATGGCGCCGCGGACGGCCGCGCCCATGGGAGGGGCGACGCTCCGCTCGCAGAGCCGCCGGGGCGGGCGCATGGCGAAGGCGATGGACAGCCTGGAGGAGTGCGAAAAGGAGGTCACGGCCGGGCCCGCCGAGGGCGGCGGCAGCGGCGAGGCGGCCCCCCGTCCCCGCATCCGCGAGTACTTCCCCGAGACGCTCGTCTGGGAGCCGTGCCTGATCACCGACGAGTCCGGCCGCGCCACGATGCCCGTCACGATGGCCGACTCGATCACGACCTGGCGGCTGACCGCCTCCGCAAGCGCCGCGGACGGGAGGCTTGGGTCGATGACCTCGGGGATCCGCGTCTTCCAGGACTTCTTCGTCGACATCGACTTCCCCGTGGCGCTTACGCAGCACGACGAGGTGAGCGTCCCCGTGGCGGTCTTCAACTACCTCAAGGAGCCACAGGACGTGCGGCTCGTCGCGGAGAAGGACCCGAACGACGACTGGTACACGCTCCTCGGCGACGCGGAGCAGACGGTCACGCTCGGGCCCGGCGAGGTCCGCGCGGTCTACTTCCGCCTCCGCGCGGAGCGGATCGGCACGAAGAAGATGACCGTGATGGCCTACGGATCGAAGCTCTCCGACGCGATCCGCCGCGCGGTCGAGGTCGTGCCGGACGGCAAGAAGTTCGAGACCGTGATCAACGACCGGATGTCGAAGGAGGTCTACCAGGTCGTCCGGATCCCCGAGAACGCCGTGCCTGAGAGCTACAAGCTCATCGTGAAGGCCTACCCGGGCGTCTTCTCGCAGGTCGTCGAGGGCGTGGACGGCCTGATGGGGATGCCCCACGGCTGATTCGAGCAGACGTCGTCCTTCACCTACCCCAATGTGTTGGTGTTGGACTACCTGAAGCGCACCCGTCGGGTGACGCCCGAGATTCAGATGAAGGCCGAGGAGTACATCAACGTCGGCTACCAGCGCCTCCTCAACTTCGAGGTGAGGGACACGGGCGGGTTCGAGTGGTACGGGAACCCGCCGGCGAACATCATCCTGTCGGCCATTGGCCTCCTCGAGTTCACGGACATGTCGAAGGTGTTCGATGTCGACACGAGGGTGATCGATCGCGACCGCGCGTTCATCTACTCGAAGCAGGCCAAGGACGGCTCCTGGGACGTCGAGGGGAGCACGGCGTGGAGCTGGCCGAGCGTCGCGGGGAAGTTCGTGGTCACGGCGTACGTGACGTGGTCGCTGGTCGAGACCGGTGACCGCGGCGAGCAGGCCCGCGCGGGCGTGGACTACCTGCGCGAGCACCTGGGCGACGCGAAGGACAACGCGTATGCCCTGGCCCTCGCGGCGAACGCGATGGCGGCCTGGGACCCAAAGGACGACTTCACGAACCGCCTCCTTTCGACTCTCGACGGGCAGAAGAAAGAGGACGCGGCGAAGGGCTCGTACTACTGGGGGAGCGAGCAGCAGACGGTGTGCTACGCCTCCGGGGACTACGCGAGCGTGGAGACGACCGCGCTCGTCGCGATGGCGATGATGAAGACGGGGCAGTGGGCGAACACGGTCAACAAGGCGCTCACGCACCTCGTGAAGACGAAGGACGCGAGCGGGACCTGGGGGTCCACGAGCGCGACGATCCTGTCGCTCAAGGCCCTCCTCCAGGGGATGGGAGGCACGGAGCAGAAGGGCGACGTGACGCTGACGGTCTCGGTGAACGGCAAGGAGGAGAAAATCGTCGTCACGCCCCAGCAGAGCGACGTGATGCGCGTGTTCGACCTCGGGCTGGCGACGAAGACGGGGGACAACCAGGTCCTGATCCGCGCCGAGGGGGAGCAGAACATGATGTACCAGATCGTCGGGCGGTACTACCTCCCGTGGGACCAGCTCCCCGAGGAGGAGGAGAAGCCGCTCGACATCGAGCTCTCCTACGACCGCACGGAGCTGGCGAAGGACGACATCCTGACGGCGACGTGCAAGCTGACGTACAACGGGAAGGTGCCAACGTTCATGATCTGCCTCGACCTCGGCGTGCCGCCGGGCTTCGCGACGGGCGCGGAGGACTTCATCGGGCTGCTGGAGAACAAGAAGATCGACAAGTATTCGCTTACGGAGCGGCAGATCACGGTGTATCTCGGGACGTTCCAGCCGGGGCAGGTGCTCGAGTTCAGCTACCAGCTCCGCGCGAAGTACCCAATCAAGGCGAAGACGCCGAAGTCGACGGCGTATGAGTACTACACGCCCGACCACCGCGACGAGGTGGAGCCGATCGAGATCGAGGTTAAATAGAGGGGCGCTTCGGGATGATCCAGGCGCCCCAGAGGGCGAAGGCGCACCAGACGAGGTCGAGGAAGCCGAAGTGGTGGTCCGGGTTGCCCCAGACGTAGCGCCAGACGCGCGGGTCCAGGAGGCCGGGCCGGACCTTCTCGTGGGCCTCGACCCAGTTCGCGTGCGGATGGGCGTTCACGAGGTAGGTGCCCGCGAGGAATCCGAGGAGTGCGCAGACACAGGCGATGACCTGGACCGCCTGACCGCCCCTGCGCCCGCCGAGGTGATAGGCCCCAAGGCCCGCGGCCAGGCCCACGAGGAACGCGACGGCGCCCCAGTAGATGTGGAAGACCAGGATGAAGACCGCCCAGGCGCCTGCGCCGACCGCCGCGCCCGCCAGCCCGCCCAGCACCGCGCCGACATAGCCCGTGTCGCGCGGAACGGTTTCCTCTTCCGTGCCCACCCTACGCCCTCCGACTCATCTTGGGAATCGCGCGGACCATGAACTCGTCGAAGAGGGGGACGGTGAACGCCATGTCGCCGTACGCCGGACTGTACACCATCCCTTTTTTGATCAGCTTGGCGCGAACCGGCCCGATGCTCGTGACCTTGACCCCCAGGACGTCCGCGATGTCCCCCGTACGGTGCGGGCCCGGACCCAGTTGTGCCATCGCCCGCAGGAAGTTCTTCTCACTGGGGGTCAGGCGATCGAACCGGACCCGGAAGAAGTTCTGGTCGAGGCGCGGGATGACCTTCTCGGTCGTGGCCTTGACGATGCGGAGGGTGATCGGGCTGGCGTCGGCAGCGTTCCAGATCTGGTATCCCCACTCCTGGACGAAGTAGGGATACCCCTTGGTCAGCCGGAAGACCTCATCGAGCGCATCGGGATCGATGCGAACCCCCGCGGCAAGCGACGGGTCCTTGAGTGCCTTCGCCGCGTCCTCCTTCGAAAGCGCACCGACATCGGGGAAGTTGAAGAGGCGTTCGGCGTACGACTTCGATTCGCCCGCAAGCCCAGGCAGGATCGGCAATCCAGCGCCCAGCAGCACGAGAGGAAGTTGCCGCTGCTGGACCTTGTGCATCGCCATGATGAGGGCGCCCAGCTCCTTCTGGTCGAAGTACTGGATTTCGTCGATGAACAGGGCGGCCGCGGACTTCCGCTCCACTGCGGCCTCGCCCACCGCGACGAAGAGATTCGGCAGGTCCACCTCGATGTCTCCGCTGTCCGCGGCCCCCTTCTCGGGGTCGATGTCCAGTCCCATGGTCACGTCGTCCATGCTCAGCTTCAGGGAGCCGATGAAGCTGCGCAGCACACGCAGTCCACGCTTGACCTTCTCGCCGACGGCCGCGATCCGATTCAGGTCGAAGAGCAGGGAGCGCATGTGGGTGGCAATCAGCGGCCCCAGGCGCTTGTCCTCGTGGGCCTCGATCGAGATCGTCCTGTAGTCAGCCTTCCTGGCCATTCCCTCGATCGCGTTCAACAGGACGGTCTTGCCGACGCCTCGGAGGCCCGTCAGCAGGAGGCTCTTCTCAGACTTCTTCAGCCTGACCCGACCAAGTAAGATCCTCGCCTGCTCCAGGATGGGATCGCGACCGACGAGCTCGGGCGGCGGGGAGCCGGCGCCCGGCGAGAAGGGGTTCTTCAGGGGGTCCATAGATACCCATATATACACGGTTATACTCGGTGGCAAGTATAACTCGATACATCCCCGCGGACGCAGCGAAACACCTTGAAAACCTGCAGGACCGCGAGGTCGCGAACATCCCCTCCTCCTCTATCGCCTGCAGTCGATGCGCATCGTGACCCGCGGCGTCCAGCCCTTCGGGAGACCCCGCAGCGGCTTGCGAATCACCTTGAAGCCCGCGCGGCGGAAGAGCCCCTCCGTCCCGTAGTACGCGAAGTCGTCGTGAACGCGCCTCGTGCCTGCTCGCGCGTAGGCCTCCACGGCGGGCGCGCCCTGGGATGCCGCGTACTCGACCGCCGCCTGGATGAGCGCAATCGCGATCCCCTGCCCGCGGGCCTTGCGGCGGATCGTGATGCAGGGGATGACCCAGACGTCCACGTCGTCCACGCGCGGCGTCGCCTTGGAGCCGTCCACGCGCGCTAGCTCGCCTCGGGGAGCGATGGCCACCCACCCCACGGCCTCGCCGTCGAGATACGCGAGCAGCCCGGGCGCGCGGCGGCGCTTCGCCAGCCGCGTCATCTCACAACGGCGCTTCTCCCCTGCCCCGCCCGGGCCAGGGAGGGCGCGCTCCATCGCCGGCGTCATCCTCGGGAAAACGCACCAGCAGCCGTTCCCCCACGTGCCGCTGAGGACCCTTCCCATGTCCTCCATTCGCCTGGGCGTGAGGCGCTGGATTTCGAGGCCGGCGTGACGGGTTACTGCCATTGCGTCCCCCTCCTGCACGGACGCACGTATCCTACGCGCCGCGCCGCCGCTGTCCAGGACGAGGACCCCTCGCCGGCCCTTTCCTTGCGACGCACATCGGCGAAGCGTAGCATCTGCCGTGGCACCCTGCGCGCGCGGGGGGCAGCGGCTTGTTTCGCCCGATCGTGGTTCAATGGCCTGACATGTCCGACACGCCCGAGCCTGTCCAAGCGGAAGGGTACCTCCTCGCCGCGCTCCGCGGCCTCGCCGAGGGGATGCCGTCGGTCGAGGCGGCCGTTGCGTCCGCCTCGAAGGGGGCCGCGGCGGGGGCGCCGGAGCGGATCGAGGGGCTGGTCGAGCAGGTCGTCTCGTCCGCGGGTCGGGGTGAGCCTTCGCGCACACGCGCGATCGCGGCGCTCCCTCCCGAGAAGGTGACCGCCGCCGTCCGGGAGGCCGTTTCGCGCCTCGGCGACGCGGACCGGGAGCGAATCACCTCCGCCGCCGCCGAGATGACCGCGGACCCGAGCGCCGAGCGCGCGGAGGCCTTCCTCGACGCCGCCTCTCAGGTCCTCGCGGATGCGCCCTCCGTCCGTCACACGCTCCTCACGTACGCCCACGAACACCTGGGGCGCGGGAAACCGCTCGCCGCGGGCGAGAAGATCGGCAACCGCTTCGAGGTGATCGAGTTCCTCGGCGAGGGAGGCACCGGGGCGGTCTACCGTGTGCAGGACCACCGCCGCGGCAAGGAGGTCGCCCTCAAGCTGCTGTCGCGCGCCCTCGTCGAGAGCCCCGCCGCGCGCGAGCGCTTCCGCAAGGAGGTAAACCTCGCGCTCGACCTGACGCACCCGAACGTGATCCGCGTGTACGACATGGACGAGGTCGACGGGCAGCCGTTCCTTCACATGGAGCTGATCGAGGGGGACACGCTGCGGGCGCTCGTCGCGGAGGGGCCGCTGCCGTACGACCGCGTCCTCGGAATCGCGCGCGGGTTCCTCGGGGCCCTCGCCTACGCGCACAGCAGGGGCGTTCTGCACCTCGACGTCAAGCCGGAGAACATCCTCCTCGGGAAGGGCGGCGAGGTGAAACTCGCCGACTTCGGCCTCGCGCGCGCGATGGGCGCGGAGGGGATGCGGACGATGATGGCGGGCGCGGGGACGCCGTACTACATGTCGCCGGAGCAGCTCAAGGGCGAGGAAGGGCTCGACGCGCGAGCGGACGTCTTCGCCTCGGGGGCCGTGCTCTACGAGATGCTCGTGGGCGATCCGCCGATCGGCGTGTTCGAGCCGATTCCGGAGTCGGTGTCGGCGGGGGTTCGCGCCGCGGTGCAGCAGGCGCTGTCGCACCGGAAGGAGAAGCGGCCCCGGGACGCGGGGGAGCTGCTCGCGATGATCGAGGCTCCGGCGGCCTCCATACCGGTCGCGACGCTCGTCGAGGAGGCGCCTCCCAGACCGACGCCGAGGCGAGTGCAGCGCCTCGCGAGCCCGTTCCGCCGGAAGCACGGAGGACGGCCTCCAGCGGAGCGGCGGGGCCCCGTGGCGGTCGCCCGAAACGAAGCGGGGCTCGACGTCTTCGAGAACTCCGTCGGCATGCGCTTCGTGCTGCTTCCCCCCGGCGAGTTCAGGATGGGCAGCGACGACGGTGCGGAGGACGAGCGGCCCGTGCACTTCGTCGTCCTGTCGCGCCCGTTCCTCCTGGGCGAGACGCCCGTCACACAGGCGCAGTACCAGGCGGTGATGGGGGCGTCGGCCTGCCGGTTCCGTGGGCCGCTCCTGCCGGTGGAGAACGTCTCCTGGAGCGGCGCGCTCTTGTTCCTGCGCGCCCTCGGCCGCCGCGAGGGGGTCCCCTACGGCCTCCCGACCGAGGCGGAGTGGGAGTACGCCTGCCGCGCGGGGACGCAGACCCGGTGGTTCTGGGGCAACGACCCCCTGCTGGCCGACGGGCACGCGTGGGTCGCCGACAACTCCGGAGGTCGCACGCAGTGCGTGAAGGAGAAACGGCCGAACCCGTGGGGGTTCTACGACATGATCGGAAACGTCAGCGAGTGGTGCGGGGACTGGTACGACGAGGAGGAATACGCGCGGTGTTCGCCCGCGCTCATCGACCCGGAGGGGCCCTCCACGGGCGCCAACCGCGTGGTCCGCGGGGGCTCCTGGAGCAGCTTCGTCCAGGACCTCGGGAGCGCCACGCGCGCGATGGAATCGCCGACGTCGCGTAATGGGCACCTCGGCTTCCGCGTGGCGATGCCCACGGCGTAGGCCGGGCGCGGCACGGATCGCTTTCGCGGTCACGCACGGCCGTAGGTGCGCGTCATCTCCGCGAGGCGCCTCGCCACCCGCGAACCAAGCTGCCCCGCACGCAGGCGCCAGGACCAATTCCCGTCGGCTGTTCCAGGGAGGTTCATCCGCGCGTCGCTCCCGAGGCCGAGGAGGTCCTGCGCGGGGAAGATCGCCGTGTCGGCGACGCTCGCCATCCCGAGGCGGAGCAGGTCCCAGTGGATCTCCTTCCCGTCGCTCGCCGCGTAACGCAGACAGAGGGCGCGCTCCGCCTCCGCCTTCTTCCGTTCCTTCGCGTTCCGGTGAGTCGTCGATCGGAACCAGCCTGCGCTCGTGTCGTTGTCGTGCGTGCCCGTGTATACCACGCAGCGTCGGACGTGGTTGTGCGGAAGGTAGCTCGGCGAATCCCCGTCCGGGGAGAATGCGAACTGGAGCACCCGCATCCCCGGAAAGCTGAACTGGTCGCGCAGCGTCTGCACCTCGGGCGTCACCGTGCCGAGGTCCTCCGCGATGAGCGCCACCGGGCCGAGCACGGCGAGGACCTTCTCGAAGAAGTCCGCGCCCGGGCCGGGCTCGTACTTGCCGTTCACCGCCGTCTTCTCGCCCGCAGGGATCGCGTAGAAGCGCGAGAATCCAATGAAGTGGTCGATCCGCACCGCGTCGAACCGTTGGTACGCCGAGCGCAAGCGGCCCACCCACCAGCCGTAGCCGTGCTCCTTGAGCACGTCCCAGCGGTAGAGGGGGTTTCCCCAGAGCTGCCCGGTCGCGCTGAAGTAGTCGGGCGGGACCCCCGCGACGCGGATCGGCATCCCCTCCGCGTCGAGCTCGAAGATCTCGGGGTTCGCCCAGACGTCGGCGCTGTCGCGGGCGACGAAGATCGGCAGGTCGCCGATCAGGCCGACCCCCTTGCCGTTCGCCCGCGTGCGGAGCGCCCGCCACTGGCGGTCGAAGAGGAACTGCAGGAACTCGTGGAAGCGGACCTCGTCGGCGTGCGCCTCCCTCGCCCCCGCGAGGGCCGCGCGGTTCCGCAGGCGGAGTCCCCGGTCCCAATCACTCCACGCCTTGCCGCCATTCAGGCCCTTCAGGGCCGCGAAGAGCGCGTAGTCGGGAAGCCAGCACGCGGCGCCCGCGCGGAAGCCGTCGAACGCCTGGCGCTCGGCCTCGTTGGCGTCCTTGGAGAAGCGCTCGAAGGCCTTCCTCAAGAGCGGCTCCTTGAAGGCCCACGCCGCGGAGAACTTCGCCCGCCCCGCGGCGAGCCCGCGAGGGGGCTTGATTTCGCGCTTCGTGAGGAGGCCCGACTTCGCGATCTCCTCCAGCGAGAGGAGGAGCGGATTCCCGGCAAAGGCGCTCGGCGCGGCGTAGGGCGAGTCCCCCGGCCCGATCGGGGCGACGGGGAGCATCTGCCACCAGCGTTGCGCGGAGGCGGCAAGAAAGTCGACGAACTCGCGCGCCGTGGGGCCCAGGTCGCCCGTGCCGTAGGGACCGGGGAGGGACGTCGGGTGGAGCAGCACGCCGCTCGCGCGGGTTTCCAGCGTCGGTGGCTTGTTCATGGGGACGAACGATAGCCCGAGTGCGGCCTGTTGTCTACGAAGGGCACGCGGGCGGGTTCGGGTCGTCCTTGTACCCCTGCGCGAGCTCGACGATGTGGCCCTCGGGGTCGGCGATCCACGCCCCCCGCCAGCCGGGGATGAAGTCTTCGAAGCTCATCGGCCCCGCGGTCACGCGGGCGTCCGAGCCCATCTCCCTGATCTTCGCGTCGACGTCCTCGACCGCGAAGGCGAGGTGGCGCCAGGAGGAATAGTCCGGTCCCGCGCCCGTGTGCGGCGGCTCGGGGTTCTCCCCCTTGGCCTGGAAGACCTCCAGGTAGAAGCCCCCCGACCTCAGGAAGACGATCTGCTCCTTCCCCAGCGGGACCACCCGGACCCGCTGGAAGCCGAAGTGCTTCACGTACCACTTCTCCAGGGCGATCGGGTCCTTGCAGGCGATCCCGACGTGGTGGGTGACGGCCGGCATGCTAGCGCTCCGCCAGGAGGTCGATGATCCGACGTGCGAAGAGGTGGCAGTGCCCGCCGCTCCGCCCTGTGACGAGGTCGTCGTCGACGACGACGTCCTCGTTCGTGTAGATGGCGCCCATGTTCTTGGCGTCGCCGATCAGGTTGTTGTGGACCACGACGCGGCGGCCGCGGACGAGCTCGGGGACGGGAGCCACGAGCCACATCCCGTGGCAGATGATCCCCTTGAGCACCTGCTTCTGCGCGAAGGCGCGGCGGAGGAACTCGCACGCGGGCGGGAGCTTCGTCACGTCGTCGGTGTAGCGCAGGCGGTCGGAGACCATGCCGCTCGGGACGATCACCGCAGCGAACGTCTTGAGGGCCGCGTCGTCGATCGTCTCGAAGCTCTCGCGCACCTCGATCGGCGCGCGGAACTCGTGACCCAGGAAGGTCAGCGACGGCTGGCCCCAGAGCCGGGTGAGCAGGTGAAGCTCGGCGCCCTCCTCGGCGAAGCGGCGCTGGTAGTAGAAGATCTCCGGCTCGTACCAGTCGCCCTCCAGCAGGACGGCGATCTTCTTCCCCTTCAGGCGCATGGAGACCTCCTACGCGATCGAGCCGTCGGGATACTGCACCGTGCCAGCGAAGTGGACCGAGATCTTCCCGTCCTTGAGGGACCAGTTGTCGTAGAAGCGACAATCCATCTTGCTGCCGTCCTTCATCACGGCGTGGATCTCCTCCACCATCATGAGGATCTGCTTCTGCTCGTCCTCGGCCCAGAAGGCGATCTTCGTGTCGAGATTCTCGAGCGTGAAGATGCGCTCGCGGAAGAACTGCTCCAGCTCCTTGTGCCCGCGGACGTAGAGCGGCTTCTTGTCCGGGGTGAACGAGCTGACGAGGAGGCAGTCGGGCGCGTACTGGCCGAGAAGCCCCTCGACGTTCTTCCCCAGGATGAAGTCGATATGCTCCGTGTAGAGTTTGCCGAACTTCGTGTTCGGGACGCCAATCTTCGACATGCGGCTTCTCCTTGCTGGTGCACCGCAGAGACGCAGAGGACGCAGAGACTCGCGGAGACGTCTCTGCGGGCCTCTGCGCCCTCTGCGTCTCTGCGCTGAAGTTGGACTACAGTGTGGCCGATCCGGGCATGGCCTTGAGGTTGTCGACGATGTAGATCTGGATCACGGGCTTCCCCGTCTTCGCGGAGCGGATCACGTTCCACGTCTGGTAGGCGTCGAAGCCGAGCCAGATGCTCTTCGCCGCGGGCGGGTTCCAGACCTTCGCCTGCCAGTTCACGCAGAGTTTCACCTCGGCGCGGTCCCCGTTGCAGCGGATCTCCAGCGACTTCATGTCGTGGACCTCGTCGAAGAACTTGCGGATCACGCCGTCGTACCACGTCGCAAACGCCTCTTTCCCCTTGAGGGTCGCCTCGGGGAAGCGCATCTCGAGGCCGTCATCGGCGAGGAGCGGCAGGACCTCGCTGGCCGGTGCGTGGACGTCCAACTTCAGGTACCAGTCGTCCACCATCTTCTTCACTTCGTCCTGGGTAAGCGGCGCGCCCATGGTTTGTTCTCCCTTCCTACAGTCCACACTTGCAATTGATCTTCGACCCCGGCACGTGGTTCGTGATCACGAGGTCCACGAGGAACGGCCCCTCCGTCGCGAGCATCTTCTGGATCGCCGGGCCGACCTCGGCGGGCCGCTCCACGCGGACCGAGGGGACCCCCATCGACTGCGCGAGCAGGTCGAAGCGCAGCTCGGGCTTTTCGAGGTCGAACGGCGCGGGGAAGGCGTGCTCCGCGATCCCCTGCTCCTTCCAGTACTGCATGATGTTCAGCTTCAGGAGCATGTAGCTGCGGTTGTTGCAGACCACGAACTTCGCCCCGATGTCGTGGCGGACGGCCGTCCAGAGGGCCTGGATCGTGTACATGCTGCCGCCGTCGCCCGAGAAGCCGATCACCGTCTTGTCGGGCCGGGCGAGCTTGACCCCGAGCGCCCCGGGGAACCCCACGCCGAGCGACCCGCCGCGCGTCTGGTAGAAGCCCCCCGTCCGGTTCGGGCGGATGTAGCGGGTGATCTCGGGGGAGCTCGTCAGCCCCTCGTCGAAGATGATCGCGTCGGCGGGGAGCTTCGTGGAGAGCTCCTCCATGAACCGCGAGGCGTGCATGGGGACCTCGTCCCGCACCGCGCGGTCCTTGGCGAGCGCCTCCTGGCGCGCCCCCTCCTTCGCCGCGGCCATCTGGGCGACGCGGGCGTGCGCGGCCTCCTTCTGCTGGGGAGTCATGATCTGGTCGAGCGCGTCGGCGATGCGCGCCAGGCTCGCCTTCGGGTCGGCGACGATCCCCAGGTCGACGGGGAAGTTCTTCGCGATCTCGTAGGCATTCAGGTCGATGTGGACGACCTTCGCCCCCGGCGCAAAGACGCCCGAGAGGTTCGGGAAGACCTCGGGGAAGACGTACGTCCCCACGATGAGCACCGCGTCGGCCTGCGTCGTGATCTTGGAGCTGCTGGAGCCGAACATGTGCCCGAGCTGCCCGCGGTAGCACGGGTGCTCGTCGGCGATGTTCACCACGCTGCAGTCGGAGCCCCACACCTCAGCGCCGAGCGTCTGTGCGATGCGGGAGAGCTCCGCCTGCGCGTCGCTCGCGGCGACGCCGTCACCCATGATGACCATCGGCTTCTTTGCGCCGACGAGGAGCGAGGCCGCGTGCGCGACGCCCGCGGGCTCCGGGGCGACGCGGGTGTTCAGGAGCGACGTGGGGAGGACCTCCTCGGTGTTCGGCGCGTCGAGCACGTCCGCGGGGAGGGCGACGAACACGGGGCCCATCGGCGGCGTGCTCGCGATCTTCACGGCGCGGCGGAGGACCCGGAGCACGCTCGAGGGGTCGACCACGCGCGTGGCCCACTTCGTCACCGGCTTCGCGATGGCGACGAGGTCGCACGCCATCTGCGCGTCCATCGCGTCGTACCGGATGCCGCTCTCGCCGGCGATCACGACGAGCGGCGCGTGGCCCCGGAGGGCCTGGTACATCATCCCGACGCCGTTCCCGAGCCCCACGCCGCTGTGGAGCTGGACGAGCGTCGGCTTCTGCGTCGCCCGGGCGTACCCGTCCGCCATCCCGACGGCGATCGACTCCTGAAGCGCGAGGACGTACCTGCACTCCGGCTGCTTCGCCATCGCGTCGAGGAACCCCTGCTCGACGGTCCCGGGGTTCCCGAACATGTAGCGCATCCCGTCGGCGACCATCTGGTCGAGGATCGCCTCGCGGCCTGTCTTCGGCATGTCACACGCTCCGATGGAGCCGGCGGCCGCAGGTCTCCCCGCGGCCACCGGGTCGATTCCAGACTACCAGCCCCAGCGGCGGAGCCCCTTCTCCAGCACCTCGACGAGCTTCTCGCCCGTGAGGTAGGAGTCGGGGGTGCTGCGGCCCGTGATGAACGGGAAGTCCACGATCACCGAGGTGTCGTGGCCGTAGTTGCCGATGTACTCGCCGGTCGGTCCGGTCGCGTCGCGGAGGATGAACTCGAGCGGATACGGCGGCGGGCCCATGTTGAAGTCGGTGCCCATGAAGCCCGTGCCGTCCTTGTAGTCGTACTCCAGGCAGTGCCCCGTCACGCGCTTCCCCTGCAGGAGGCAGCGGCGGTTCTGCCAGTCGCGCGCGAACGCGAGGCAGGCGACGCCGTAGCACTCGGCCGCGATCGGCTTGCCCGCGTTGTGGAACGCGAGGATCAGGGCGTGGACGCGGTTGTTGTTCACCATGTCCACGATCGGGCCGCTCCCGCCCACGAGGACGAGCGTGTCGTACTTCTCGATGTCCTTCTGGAGCTTGTCGAACCCGCGCCAGTAGGCCTCGGACTCGCGCACGTAGTTCGGCGCGCTCCAGTACGGGCGGTCCGGGATCCACGTGGACAGGTTGATCGGGCTGTTCAGGCGCTCGCCCTTGTCGATCGCCTTCACCTTCGCCGCGACCTCCGCGCTCGTCACCGAGCGTCCCAGAGGCGGGTCGATGTAGCTCGGGTCCATGCTCGGCGGCAGCGCCGGGGCCCGATTCCCCTTCGCCGTCGCGAAGTCGATCTTGTAGCCGTTCTTCTCCAGGACCTCCATGGGTCCGATCAGCTCCTCGCCCCAGTATCCCCACTCGGACAGGACGAAGAGCGCCCTCTTGTTCAGGTTCGCCAAGGTGGTTTCCTCCACAACGGACGCCCTGACGGGCGTCACTCCTTGCGCGCCCTTACGGGCGCGACTCCAAAGCTACGGGCGCGACTCCATCAAAAGGTCGGACGCCTTCTCGCCAATCATCATGCAGGCCGCATTCGTGTTTCCCGCGGTGATCGTGGGCATCACGCTCGCGTCCGCGACGCGGAGGCCCTCGACGCCGACCACGCGGAGCTGCGGGTCGACGACGGCCATCCGGTCGCGCCCCATCTTGCAGCTCCCGCTCACGTGCCACACGGTCGAGCAGTACCCGAGAATGAAGTTCCGGATGTCGCTTTCGCTCGCCTTCTCGCCGGGGATGAACTCGCCGTCGGTGAACTCCGCGAAGGCGCGGGTCCGCGCGATCCGCCGCGCCCACTCGATCCCCTGGCGCAGCGTCTGGACGTCCGCCTCGCAGCTCATGTAGTTGGGCTGAATGACGGGCGCGTCGAGCGGGTTCCCCGATCGCAGCGTCACGGTCCCGCGGCTCTGCGGCTTCGCCAGGATCGGCACGAACGCGAAGTTCGGTCCGAGGCCGGGCGGGGTGAAGGCCGGGATGCCCGCGCTGAAGTGGAACTGGAGGTCCGGCGACGCCGCCTGCATCCCCGGCCGCGTCCTGACGAACAGGCCCGCCTCCGCGATGAACATCGGCGCGGGCAACTCCCGCTTGGATCGGAAGAACACGGGCAGGAGGACGTGGTCCTGCAGGTTCTGCCCCACGCCGGGCAGGTCGGAGCGGACCGCGATCCCGTTCGCCTTCAGGTGGTCCGCCGGGCCGACTCCCGAGAGCATGAGGAGCTTCGGAGAGTCGAACGACCCCGCGGAGATCACGATCTCGCGCGTGGCGCGGATTTGCTCGGTCGTGTTCCCCTTCCGCACCTCCACGCCCACCGCGCGGCGTCCCTCGAAGAGGATCCGCGTCACCTGCACGCCGGTCTGCACGGAGAGGTTCGGACGCCCGAGGATCGGCTTGAGATAGGCGACGGCCGTGCTCGCGCGCTTGCCTTCTTTGGTGATGGTGTGCTGGTAGAGCCCGGTGCCGTCTTCCTGCTGGGGCCCGTTGTGGTCGTGGTCGGGTCCCTTGAGGCCCAGCTCGGGGCCGGAGTTCGCGAAGGTGTGCGCGACCGGAGTGGCCGAGGGGTTCATCCGGATCGAGACCGGCCCGCCCTTCCCCATCCACTCGCGCGGCGCGCCCTCCCAGTCCTCGAGGCGCTTGAAGTACGGGAGGACCTCGTCGTAGCTCCACCCGTCGCACCCCAGGAAGTTCCATTGGTCGAAGTCGCGTCGGTTCCCACGGACGTGGATCATCGCGAAGATCGAGCTGCACCCGCCGAGGACCTTTCCGCGGGCGATCGGGATCTGACGGCCATTCAGGCCCGGCACGGGCTCGGTCTTGTATCCCCAGTCGACCTCGGAGCCCCACAGCTTCATCGCGTCGCGCGGCTCGTGGATTTCCGGCTTCTGATCGGGCACGCCCGCCTCGAGAAGGGCGACCTTGATGTCGGCCTTCGCGGACAGGCGATGGGCCACGGGGCAGCCCGCGGACCCGGCGCCGATCACGATGTAGTCGAACGTCTGCTCGGCCATGATTCGGTCCTATCAGGGGATCTTGGGCCCGTGGCGGCGGGCCCGGGGGCTCTAGCGGTTGAACTTGTAGGGGAACGGCCTCCGGTGGTTCTGGATGCGCTTCTCGACATTCCCGTACGTCAGGGCGCGGCTATAGAACCCCGGGAGCGCGGGGCTGCCGTACTCGAGCATCGGATACGGATACGGACCGATGTTCGGCATGATGGAGGCGATCGCCGGCTCCGTCGCCTTGTCGATCGCGGCCATCTGGTCCGGGGTGAGCGTGAAGTCGAGGCAGCCGACGCACTCCTTCATCTGCGCGGCAGTGCGCGTGGAGAGGATCGGGATGCACACGACCTTGGGCTGCTGCATGAGCCAGCGGAGGGCGACCTGGACGGGCGGGCGGCCGATCCCGTCGGCGATCTTCACCACGCTGTCCATGATCGCAAGGTTCCGCTTCGTGATCTCGTGCCAGAATTCCCTCTTTTCCGGGTCGACCTCGCCGGCGAGGCGGTTCGGGCCCGGCGGGAGCTTGCCGCGGTTGTACTTGCCGGTCACCATCCCCCCGGCAAGCGCGCTCCAGCAGACGAGCGCGATGTCCATCTCTGCGCACATCGGCAGGAACTCGGGTTCGAGGGAGCGCTCGACGAGGCTCCACTCGACCTGCGTGGCGATGAAGGGCGTCTTCCCCCAGAAGTCGGCCATCGTGTTCGCCCGGGCGATCCACCAGGCCGGGAAGTTCGAGGCGCCGACGTAGAGGACCTTGCCGCTTCGGACCACGTCGTCGAGCCCGCGCAGCATCTCGTCGATGGGCGTCGTGTAGTCCCAGATGTGGGCCCAGAGGAGGTCGATGTGGTCGGTGCCGAGGCGCTTCAGGCTCGCATCGACCGACCGCATCAGGTTCTTCCGGTGGTTGCCGCAGAGATTCGGGTTGTTGTTGTCGGCCCCGCCGTCGAAGAGCGTGAACTTGGAGGCGATCACCCAGCGGTCCCGATTCCCGCGGACGATCTCGCCGAGGTACTGCTCGCTCTGCCCCTCCTGATACCGGTTCGAGGTGTCGATGTAGTTCCCGCCCGCCTCGGCGAAGATCTCCAGGATGCGGCGCGACTCGTTCAGATCGCTGCCCATCGGCCCCCAGTTGGTGCCAAACGTGCCGCAGCCGATGCACATCTCGGAGACGCGGAGTCCGCTGCGCCCGAGCAGGCGGAAGTTCATCATGCCCATGTCGCGATGCTCCCACGCGGTGACGCCCGTACGGGCGTCACCCCCCCGCGCCCTTACGGGCGCGACTCCAAGACGACTAGAACGTCCAGCGGATGCCGAACTCGCCGCCGTTCCACTCGGAGTCGGTCGGCCCGACGTACGCCGGCGGCGTCGGCACGTCCTCGATGAAGAAGAACAGCTTGTCCGCGTTCACGTACCGGTAGTGCGCGAACACCTCGAGGTGCTCGGTGATCGGGTACGAGATCCCCGCGATGAGCTGCGTCGCCAGGGCCACCTTGCTGTCCCCCTGGAAGACGAAGCCGAACGGCTCCACGGTCTCGTTCGTCGCGTCGTCGAGGTACGACTTCAGGCCGCCGAACCCGCCGCCGACGTACGGGACGAGCGTGAACTCGTCGGTGATGTCGACCGGATACTCGAGGTACAGGTTCATCATGAGCGTCGCGACCAGCGCGCTGCCCGAGCCGGGGGCGATGAGCTGCCCGCCGCCGCCGTCGTTGGCCGACAGCGTGTCGACGTCGTTCTCCATGAGGCCGCTCTCGATCTCGAGGCGGAAGTTCTCGTTGAAGCGGTGGCCGACCGCGCTGTGGAACTGCCAGCCGTGGTCCTCCCAGTCGATGAACGTCAGGAAATCCTCGCGGGAGCGGTTCCGGTCCTGGATCCCGCCCGCCACGCTCAGGTACCAGCCGTTCTTCGCGCGGCGGCCCGTCGGCTCCTGCCCGGCCTGGCCCTCCTGCATCCCGATCGGCTCCGCCGGCATCATCGAGATCGACTCCGACCTCGGCAGGCCGAACGGCGCGCTCGGCCGGGAGGCCGCCTTCTTGTACGCCGCGAGTTCGTCCTCGACCGTGTCGAGCCGCTCCATGAGCGCCTTCTGGTTCTCGAGGAGCTGCTTCACCTGGGCCTTCAGTTCCGCATCGGACGCGGCGCTGTCGTCGGCAAACGAGACGCCCCCGAGGACCGCCACCACCACGAACGCAAGCAACCTGTTCATCGGACTGACACCCTCCGTACCAATCAAACCTACGCCGTCGCGCCGCGCGGCCGCTTCATGACGAAGCGGTGCCGGTTCCTCCCGCCTGAAGACTCGTAGTCCAGCTTGTCCACCCCGTTGTAGGCGAGGTAGATCCCCAATCCCCCCGCGACCCGCTCCTCGAGCGGCTTTGCGAGCTCCTGCGCCGGAGGCAGCTCGTGCCCGGACGGGTCGTAGCTCGCCCCCTCGTCCTCGAGGACGTAGGTGAGCGTCTCGTCGGTCAGCTCGGTCCACGCCCGGATCGGCCCGGATTTTCCCACCTCCTCGTAGCCGTGGAGCACGACGTTCGTCGCGACCTCATCGACGGCGAGGGAGAGGTGGTACGAGGCCTTCTTGTCCAGTCCCGCGGCCTGCGCGGCCTTCGTCGCGTGGTCGCGGAGCGGACCAAGCGCCTCGAGCGTCCCCGGCAGCGTCAGCGGCTCGAGCGCCATGCCTTCCTACTTCGGCTCCTCGTCCACCACGTAGACGCTCTGGTCGAACCCCGTGACCGAGAGGGTCTCGCGGATCGGGTTCTGCGGGCGGACCATGTAGACCGAGCACTTCGCCCCGAGCTTCTGCTTGGCGAAGATGAGGACCCTGAGGCCCGCCGACGCCATGAACGTGAGGTCGTTCATCACGAGGACGAGCTTCGTGGGCGCCCCTCCGGCGACCTTCTCGATTTCGGTCTTGAAGGTCCCCGCGGACGCCGCGTCGAGCTCCCCCGTCATGACCAGCCGCGCGACGTCGCCCGCCACGCTCGATGTCACCGAGAACGCCATGGTTCTTGCTCCTCTTCCGTACTGAAACCTGCTACCGGCCCACGAGCACGATCGCCGATCGCGCCCCGACCCAGATGTGCGAGGCATCCGAAAGTCGCGGCTCCTTGCCGAGCTCGTGGACGTCCTCCGGCGGCTCGACGCCGGTGTTCGCCGAGACGTGCCAGCGGAGGCCCCCCGGGCACCCCGGCAGGTCGAAGCACTGCGACTCCCAGTGCGTGTTGACCGCGACGTACACCGCCTGGGGCTTCCCCTCCTCGTCACGGCCGGCCATCATCCACCCCAGCGAGCGGCTCGACGGCGACCAGTCCGGTTGCCAGGCTCGCCTCCCATGGAAGCTGACGTCGGGCGCGCCGATCCCCGCCTCGTCCCAGTGGACGAAGTGGTCGCGCCGCCTCAGGATGCGGTGCGCGGCCCGAAACCGGATCATGTGGCGCGCGTACCGCAGCAGCTCCGCGTTCGACTTCGTCAGGCCCCAGTCGAGCCAGTTCAGCTCGTTGTCGTGGCAGTAGGTGTTGTTGTTCCCCTGCTGCGACCGCCCGACCTCGTCCCCCATGAGCACCAGCGGCACGCCGACGCTCGTCATCAGGGCCGTGAAGGCGTTCTTCACCTGGCGGCGCCTCACGCGGTTCACCTCCGGGTCCGAGGTCTCCCCCTCCACGCCGCAGTTCCAGGAGTTGTTGTCGTTCGCGCCGTCGTTGTTGTTCTCGCCGTTCGCCTCGTTGTGTTTCCCGTCGTAGCAGACAGAGTCGTACAGCGTGAACCCGTCGTGGCACGTGATGAAGTTGATGCTCGCCGTGGGCCCGCGGTGCGGATAGAGGTCCGGCGACCCGAGGACCCGCGTCCCCAGCTCCGCGATGGTCCCCTCGTCCCCCTTGAGGAAGCGTCGCAGCGTGTCGCGGTACTTTCCGTTCCACTCCGCCCAGCGCCCGTAGGCCGGGAAGCTCCCGACCTGGTAGAGGCCCCCCGCGTCCCACGCCTCGGCGACGAGCTTGCACTTCGCGAGGATCGGGTCGTGCGCCAGCGTCTCGAGGAGCGGCGGGTTCGCGAGCGGTGCGCCGTTCTGGTCCCGCCCCAGGATCGCGGCAAGGTCGAAGCGGAACCCGTCGATGTGGTACTCGCTCGCCCAGTAGCGCAGGCAGTCGAGCACCAGGCTCCGCACCACGGGGTGGTTGCAGTTGAGCGTGTTGCCGCACCCGGAGAAGTTGAAGTAGTACCCCTCGGGGGTCAGCATGTAGTACGTGCGGTTGTCGACGCCGCGGAACGAGATGGTCGGTCCGCGGTGGTCTCCCTCGGCGGTGTGGTTGAACACCACGTCGAGCATCACCTCGATCCCCGCGCGGTGCAGCTCCTTGACGAGGTTCTTCAGCTCGTCGGCCTGCATCCCGAGCTTTCCCGTTGCGGCGTATCCCGCCTTCGGCGCGAAGAAGCCGAGCGTGCTGTACCCCCAGTAGTTCACCAGCAGCTCGCCCGTCTGCGCGTGCTTGCGGCTGTTCTCCCACTCGTCGAACTCGAAGATCGGCAGGAGCTCCAGGCAGTTGATCCCGAGGTCCTTGAGGTACGGAATCTTGTCCCGGATCGCCGCGTACGTGCCCGGGTGCTTCACCTTCGACGAGGGGTGCTTCGTCAGGCTCCGGACGTGCGCCTCGTAGATGACCAGGTCCTGGATCGGGACCTCGAGCGGGCGGTCGTCCTCCCAGTCGAAGTCCTCCAGCAGGATGCGGCCGCGGTGCTGGTAGGCGTCGTCCCAGTCCGGCTGCGAGAGCCACACGTCCCGCCCGCCCACCACCTTCGCGTACGGGTCGCAGAGGATCTTCGTCTTGTCGAAGCGGTTCCCGTCCGCGGGGCCGTCCATCCGGTAGCCGTACTCGAGCTTCTCGTAGTCGAGGTCGAAGACGGTCATGCACCAGACCGACCCGATGCGGAACTCGCACGGGAAGGGGATCTCCGCCATCGGCACCGGCTCCCCCTTGCGGAAGAGTACGAGCGTGCACGACGTCGCGGCGTTGGAGAAGACGGAGAAGTTCACGCCGCCCGGCACGAGCGTCGCGCCGAACGGTAGCGGCCGTCCGACGCGGAGCCGGAACTCGCCGTGCTCGTGCGTCGGATAGACGTCGACGCGGTTTTCCATCGCCTGGGTCATGAACGGACGGCCGCGAGGCCGCCCTCTTCCGTGTCCGCGAAGACGAAGTACGGCAGGAACCCCGTCGTCTCCATGACGTCCCGGATCTCCTCGGAGACGCCGACGAGACCGACCTTCCCGCCCTTCGCCTTCGCCTGACGGTAGACGAGGAGGAGGAAGCGGAGCCCGGCGCTCGAGAGGAACGAGACCTGCTTCATGAGCAGGACGATCCTCGCCGCGCCGCCGAGCGCCTGCGTCACCGAGGTCTGGATCGCAGGGACCGTCTGCCCGTCGACGCTCCCTGCAATCTCCAGCACCAGCTCGTCCCCTGCCGTACGGATCTCGACGCCCATTGAACCCCCCGGAGTTGCGCCCGTCAGGGCGCGTCGACCCCTGCTGACCTAGTCAAGCCACGACGTCGGGGTGATCTTCACCTTCACGCGGATCCGCTCGCGGGTCTGCGGCAGCTTCACCGTGAGCGCCTTCGCGTCGAAGTTCGAGTACGGCTTTCCGTCGATCAGGCACTCCTCGATGTAGATGCTCCCCGGCGGCAGGATGTCGGGCGACACGCGGAGCGTCCGGTCCTTGAACCCGTCGGGCATCGGCTTGAAGTGCATCCACATCGGCTGCTTCGTGATGAGGAGGTTCGTGTACACGGCCGACAGGTAGCACAGCTCCATCGAGTGGTACGCGCTCATGGAGTGGCTTCCCTTCAGCCTCTCGTTCCCCAGGAGGTAGGGCATGCCGTTCGCGAGCGTGTTGAAGTAGACCCCGCCGTCGTCGTGATCGAGGAAGAACGCGTTGTAGAACGCGGCGGCCTCGCGTCCGAGCCTGAGGTACTCCTGGTCCTTCAGCACGCCGTGGAGGATGAAGTAGGCCAGGATCGCCTGCTCCTGCTGCCACCACGCCTTCCGGTCGTGCCAGACGAAGCCGAAGTGCTTGCCGTCGGGCTTCTTCACGCGCTCGACCACGTCGTACCAGCCGCCGCGCTGCATGTCGGCGCCCGCGGCGGGCATCAGCTCCGCGATCTTTCGCGCGAACTGGATGTACTCGTCCTTCGGCCTCAGCGACTGCATCCGCATGAGGTTCCAGGAGATCTTCAGGTTGTGCCCGGCCACCGCGCGGTTCTGCTGCCAGCCCCACGACTGATCGTGCGACCAGTCCTCGTTGAACCGCTCGTTCACGAACGGGCTGTTCTCGTAGTCGGGGAAGTACTTCGTGATCGTGTCGAAGGTGTACTCGAGGAAGTCGGCGTACTTCTTCTCGCCCGTCGCGAGATAGAGGTTCACGAGGTACGCGGGGGCGTGGTCGCCGACGCTGTTCCAGTTCTTCTTCGCGCGGTTCGCCCCGAGCGACTGTGCGCGCGGGTTCATCTCGATCGGGTCGACGTGGGAAAAGTACCCGCCCTTCTCGTTGTCCTTGTAGGACTTCTCGAAGAGCTGGACCGTCTTCTCCATGTCCCACAGGATCTTCGGGTCGCCGTTGATGCGGTACGTGTGGCACGGCCCGGCGAGCGCGTAGATCTGCTCGTACATCGGCAGCGAGTCGAAGTCGTCGCCGAACTCGCTCGTGAGGAGCTTGGTCTCCTTCTCCCCGTCGAGCTTCACCCCGTGGTACCAGTACACGAGGTCCTCGTCCTTGTCGTAGAAGCGCATATGGTCGCGGAGGTACTGGGTTCCCCTCTCCGCGCCCTCGAGGAAGGCGTCGTCGCCGGTCATGAGATACGCCGCGGCGAGGCCGTAGACCATGCGGGAGATCGTGTCCGTCTCCTGCAGCGGGTCGCCCTTCTTGGCCCCCGCGAGGTGGAGGAAGGTCCGGTACTTCTTGTAGTCGATCGCCTCGGCCGGGTAGCCGAACTGCCACTTCAGGTAGCTGTTCCCGATCGACCTCGCCTGCTTGATCCACCAATCCGGCTCCTCCTGGCGGAAGACGCCGGGGCCCTTGCCCGGGAAGACCATCCACTGCGCGTCGAAGCGGCCCTCGCCCGCCGGGTAGAAGGTCCCGTAGACGTAGAGGTACTGGCGGTTGAGCGCGAGGAGCGTCTTCATGTCCTTCGACGCGTCCTGGTACCCCTCGTCGAGGTTGTAGGCGTACCGCGCGTAGGTGGTCGGCGTGAGGTGGACCTTGAGCTCGCGGCCGTCGGAGGTCCGGAGGCCGAAGACGCCGGCGTTCGAGTCGAAGCCGTCCACGTATCCGGCGACAGTATCGCTAAAGGTGAAATCGACGTTCATGCGCCCTTCCTCTGTCTAAGAGGCCCAGAACCCCGGGGAGCGGTCCGCGTTAGGTGGGATTCCACTCGCGAGAGCCGAACTCCCCACGAAAGGGAGCAAAATAGTCCCATTCGGCGCGGGATCGGTCAAGCAATTGCAGCCCAAGGGAAGACCCCTACCCCACCCCCAGGTGGTCGCGTGTTGCTGGTGGAGACCGATCGACCTCTCCGTGGCGAGCCGCGAACACCCCCGCGACGACCTGGAGTAGAACCGGAATGAGAACGGCCCCGGGCCTGTGGACCCGGGGCCGTTTCGGTTCCGAGAGAGGTCGTTACTGCGCGTTCACCGTGATCTCGTCGACCGCGATGAGGCGGTTCTGCGCGTCGTAGGCGTAGGCGACGATCATCTTCTTCCCCGCCGTGAGCGTCACCGTCAGGTCGCGTCCCGTGCCGAGCTGGATGAGCGCGTCGCGGGTCGCCCGCGGCTGGCCCGACACCACCGACACCCGCTGCGTGAACCAGCGGACCGTCGTCACCTCGACCGGGGCCGTCACCGTCAGGCGGACCGACGTGCCCGTCGCGAGGGGGTTGTTCCAGGTCACCGAGTTCATCCCCGCGCGGCGCGACTGCGAACCCGTGCCGTTCACCTTCGCCTCGAAGGGCTTCCCCTCGCTCCCCAGGTTCTTCACGGGGAGGATCTCGGTGATGCGGCCGTAGTTGAGCTGGCTGTTCTCGCTCGAGTCAGGGGCGCTGCCGTTGTACTTCGGGTACCACGCGAAGTCGGGGTGCTCGTTGACGCTCGCGCCAAGCCACTTCCCGCCGCGGATGTAGCCGTAGGTCGTCGTGTACAGCTCGTAGGTGTAGGTCCGCGTGAAGGCCTTTACGCCCAGGTGGCTGACGCTGACGCCGTCGTCGCTGAAGGTCACCGTCGTGCTCGCCTCGAAGACGCGGCGCGTGTAGCCGCCGATGCTGCGGGTGCCCTTGTCGACGAGGGTCGTGCTGTACTTGTAGGCGGGGTAGTTCCACACCGCCGAGCCCGCCGTGATGTCAAAGACCACCACGCCGCGGGTCTGGCCGATGACCTTCACCAGGATCTTGTGGAAGACGTCGGGACGGATGTCCTCGAAGGCCGCCGTGTACTCCAGGTCGTAGTTGCTGATGTACGACTCCAGCGAGCCGCGGTAGTCGTTCGGGACGCCGTCGCTCGAGCGGGTCGTGCTGTAGGCGCGCTCGTACCACGTGCGGTACTCCGAGACGGGCGGGACGCTCGACGTCCCCAGGGCCGCGAGGAGCTGCTTGGCGCGGTTGTAGTCCGTCGTCTCCTGCGCGTCGGGGTCGTTGTAGCGGCTGCCCGAGAAGCTCGAGACGCAGCCGAAGTAGCTCTCGGTCAGCAGGCCCTTGACGTCCGCGACGTCGAACTTGACGCCGTTCGCCGTGATCGGGCCGTAGGGCTCGGCCTCGAGGGCGCAGGCCGCGGACCAGCCGTTGCAGTGGCCCCACCACCCGTAGTCGACGCCGTCACGGTCGTACTGGGCCTTCCGCTCGCCGTAGACGTGGTGCATCCAGCGTCCGTCGATCGTCAGCTCGCGCTTCGCCGCGCCGGTCGCGGGGTTGTTGCCGACGTACCGGTCGTACTTCGCCATCGGGGAGAGGTCGTTCTGCGCGACGCTCGTGTTGAAGTCGTACTGCTTGGTCGTGGTGTTGTACGTGAAGCTCGCGAGGCCGTTCCAGCCCTTGCCCAGCTCGCCGCTGGCCATCGGCCAGTAGCTCCCGGACCACGGCGCGAAGGCCGCGCTGCCCTGGGTCGTGCCCGCGGACACCGCGCTCGTCGACTGCGGAACTTCCTCGGCCATCAGGACGCCGAACATCACCACTGATAGAAGGACCGTGCGCATGTGAACCTCTCTCTGCTAGAAACCTCTCTCGATAGGAGATGTCGCAGGTCCGGTGCCAGCGCCGGGATTCTCTCCCTGAACTCACACAAACCAATAAACTGACGGAACGCTATATTCCATCATGAGGTAATCGCACTGTCATGCGTTCGAGAAGTGAGTTGGCTGGCGCTGAACCGTTGTAGTAGTGCAACACATCGTGCGTGTGGCGCGACTGTGTTGCGGCGCGTGGGAGGAGGACTGCGCGCGGTCGAACGCTACTTCCCGAGCTGCCGCAGCGCCTCGTCCCGAAGCGCCCTGACGGCGCTCGCCCCGGGGAAGCGGCGGAGGGCCTCGTCGTACGACGCGACGGCCTCTTCCAGACGCCCGAGCATGGCCAGCAGCCTCCCGCGGTTCGCGGCCGCCTCCCACTCGAGGGGCGCGGCGTCCATCGCCAGGACGAAGGCCGCGAGGGCCTCCTCGTAGGCGTCTCGCACCTCCTCGCCCGAGTTCTCCCTCCACATCCCCAGGTCGCGGAGGAGGAGGCCCTCCTCGTTCAGGACGAACCCGATTCCCGGCCGCAGTGCGAGGGCGGCCTTCTCGTCCTCGAGCCCTTCGAGGTACGCCTCCGTCGGGTCGATCCCCCTCGCGGCGAGAGCGCCCCCGAGGCGCCTCCGCACGCTTGCCCGGTTGTGCAGGTAGACGGGGTTCTGCGGCTCGATCCGCGCGGCCTCTCCCCACGCCTCGACCGACGCGACGTACTCGGTCCTCGGGTCTCCGCCCGCCGCCTCCGCCCTCCGCGCGAGGGCCTTCCGCGCGGAGGCAAGCCCCGCGAGGGCGGGGACACACTCAGGGTCGATCGCGAGCGCCGCGGAGAAGTCGGCCTTCGCCCGCGCCTCGCTGTCCGCCGTTCCGAGCCCGACGCTTGCCAGGGCGCGCGCGCAGAACGCCCACGTCGCGTGCGGGTCCTGCGCAAGGGCCTCATCCGCCACGCGGACCCCGCGCTCGAGCCACGGCCTCCCATCGCCCCCGCGCTCGGCCTCGAATCGTCCGCGCCACACGAGCGCGTTCGCGAGGGAGATCAGGTAGACCACCGTGAGATTCGAGGACGCCGCCAGCGCCGCCTCGTACCCCGCGATGGAGGCCTCCACGAGCGGTACCGGGTCTCCCCCCGAGGCCTGCCTCTCCAGAGCCGCGCCGAACCGCACCTCGGCCAGGTCATAGAGGCAGCCGGAATCCAGGGGCCACGCCCGCCGGACCTCCTCGAGGTCTTCCAGGGCGCCGTCGAACCGCTTCTGCATGTAGCGGGCGACGGCGCGCGCGAACCGCAGGCGGGTCCTGAAGGCGCGCAGGTCGGGCGCGCCGAGTGCCACCGTGATGTCCTCCTCGGCCTTTCCCCACTCCCCGCCGCTCATCGCCTGGACGCCCGAGAGGAGCCGCGCGAGCGCGTCGGCCCCCTCCCTCCCCCACACACGCGCCTTCCGCGCCTGATCGACGAGGACTTCGATCCGCTGGCGCACCCCGACGAGCCCCGGTGGCTCCGCGGCGGCCGCGGCGAACCGGAGGCCCAGCGCGTCGACCTCCACGCGCGGCAGCGGCATTCCGCGGCCCAGGTCGTCGAACTGTGCGGTCGCCTCGAAGAGCGCGCCGAAGGGGACGTCGGGGTCCGCCTCGGAGGCCCTCGCGAAACGGGCGAGGGCCTCCTCTCGGTCCCCCGCGATCCACTTCGCCCACCCGGTCAGGCCCTCCATCGCCGCCTGGGAGGCGCCGTCCGCGGGCGTCTCGCGGCGGAAGCGCTCGAGCTCCCTACGCAGCGCCTGCCCGCGCGCGAGGCGGTCCTCCGCGGAGGCCCGCGCATCGTGCTGCGTCGACTCCATCGCATCGAGGACCGGCGCGACCAGCGTCCAGCGCCCGAAGACCGCCGAGACCGCCGCGGACTTTGCGAGGGCCTCCTCCGCCCTCCCGGCGCGCGCGGACTCCTCCTCGCGGAGGTGCGCCTCCCGGGTGGTCTGCATCGAGGAGCGGACGGCCCAGCCCCCGATCGCGATCGCCACCAGCGCGATCGCCGCGACCGGGATCACCACGGCGCGGTGCCGCTTGGCGCTCCGAACGAGCCGCTCCACCGTCGACACGGGCCGAGCGGCGATCGGCTCGCCGTCGAGGTACCTCCCGAGGTCCTCTGCCATCGCCGACAGCGACTCGTACCGCTGCGCAGGGTCCTTCTCGAGCGCCTTGAGGCAGATCGTCTCGAGGTCACGGTGCACCTTCGGCTCGAGGCGGCTCGGGGGCGTCGGATCCTGCTCGATGATTGCATTCAGGAGCTCGCGGAACCCGGAACCCATGAATGGCGGGAGGCCCGCGATGAGCTCGTAGAGGACGGAACCGAGCGAGAACTGGTCTGAGGCCGTGCCTACATCCTCGCCGCGCCCCGTGGCCTGCTCGGGGCTCATGTACTGCGGCGTCCCGAGGATGGCTCCCGTCATTGTGAGCGGCGCGCTGCCCTGCGAGTCGGCCGTGGCGACCTCCTTCGCGAGGCCGAAGTCCATGACGAAAGGGTGGTCCTTTTCGTCGATCAAGATGTTCCCGGGCTTCATGTCCCGATGGACCACGCCGTGTTCGTGCGCGTAGGCGAGCGCCTCCGCTACCGCCTTCATCCAGGCGACGGCCGTCTTCACGGGGAGGCCTGCCTTCATCCGCACGTCCAGCGAGCGCCCCTGGATGAACTCGGAGGTGAAATAGCGCCTGCCCCGGTGCTCTCCGACGTCGAGCACGCCGACGATGTGCGGATGGCTGAGCTTCGCGGCGAGACGGGCCTCCCTGAGGAAGCGCTGGATCTGGGCCTCGTCGACGTCCTCCTGCGAGCGGATCACCTTGAGGGCCACGAGCCGCTGGAGCTCCTCGTCCCAGGCCTTCCAGACGATCCCCATCCCCCCGCGTCCGAGCTCGACGAGGAGGCGGTACCGTCCGAAGTCGCGATCGGTGTCGGCCGCCGGGCGGGACGCGGCACGGCTCGACCCGTCGACCGTCTCCTCCGACTCGGGCGTCGGAGCGCGCGCGATCAGCGTCGGGTCGGAGGAAGGAGGGGAGTGTGGAAGAGGCCTTCTCGGGTCGGGCGTGGCGGGGAGGGTCTCGTCCAAGAGGGGAGCTCCATCGAGGGGTCGACGGGGCCGGGATCCTACGGACGAGACCCCCGGATCGCAAGGTCGGGACGAAGGGCGCGCGCGGCACGACCGCAGCCCTACCCCGGGTTCTCCGCGCCCACCCCACCGCCACCTTCCTGACCGCCGCCGGTGCCTCCGTCCGTATCGCCAGGCGTCTCGGTCGCCCTGTCGGACTCGCGGTCCCTGTTGTTCCACTCCTGCGTGCGCTGATAGTCCGCTTCCTCGTTCGCCCGGTAGTCGGGATCGAGTACCGTGCCAAAGTAGGCGAACAGACCGAGGCCATAGTCGGGAATCAGCGTGTACACGACCCTGTAGACCCCCGAGAGGATGCCCTGGACGATTTCAGCTCGAGGGTCGAATTGATACGGATTGATGTACGGAGTGGAGCTGGTGGTCGCCTGTTCCTGCGTCTCCACCACGTCGCCCGCGGAGTTGACCAGTTCCCACCTATGGATGTAGCGCACCGGGCGGCTGGAACAGCCGACGGTCAGATTCAACACGGCCGCGCCTGCCACGAGCAGCAAGCAGCGGACCCAACAGGGTGAAACGTGAGCGATGCGGGCTTGAGCGCCCCAGGCCCGACTCTCAGTAGGACTCATGCCATCTCGTGCGATCATCATGTTCGTCACTCCTTTCCCGACCCGCGCCAGAACGGATGCGGGGAGCCAATCGTTGCTATCGAGCCGATTCGAGGTGCCTCCACGCCGCATCGCGCACCAGGGGCGACGGGTCCATGAGGAGGGCGGGCGCGATGTCCGCCGCGCGGGACGCCCCAGGGCTCGCCGCGAGGGCCTCGATGAGCACGGCGCGGGCCTCTCCCGCCGCGCGGAGGTCGAGGGCGCGTGCGAGCGCGTCCTCGACCGCGCGCGGGTCGCTCGCCAGGAGGGGAACCAGCGAGCGGCGGACGTTCTCCATCGTGGGGGCGAAGTCGGGCCCGCCGAGGCAGCCCTCCAGCTCGGCCAGGGCCTCGGCGATCCCCGAGGGGCCGGGGCGCGCGGCGATCGCCGGGGAGGGCGGGGGAGAGACCTCCCACCCGACGATCGCCGTCGCCCGTGCGTCCTCTGGAGGGGCCGCCAAGGAAGAGGGTGCAATGCTCGAAACCCGGGAAGAGGCTGGAGAAGGCCGCTCGATCGAGATGGCAGCCGCAACCGAGGCCCTTCGGGGCGAACGGCCCTCCCACGCGGGCACGAACGCCAGTGCGCCAGCCACCCACAACACGCCGAGGAGAGCCGTCGTTCCTGGATGCACGTTCTTCATGGTCCACCTCCGCCACGTCCACGCCTCTGAGTGGTAGGCCGCGGACCGGACCTTTCGTGGCGTGCCGGAATGACGCGCGCCGCCCGGCGGGGGAGTGCCGGACGGCGCGTGCCTGGATGAGGGAGTCTTCCTACCGTGCCAGTGTGATCGACTTCACGCTGAATCCGACGGCGGCGAACCGCACGCGGACGACGTGCAGCCCTGGGGTCAGGTGAACCGTCCCGGCCGAGAGGTCCAGCCACTGGGTCATCCCGCCCGTCCTCGGGACGGCCACCGTCGCGACGGAGGCCGCGTCGACGAGGACCTCGATCTGCCCGGTGGTCCCCGCCGCGCCGACCCGCGCGGTGATCGCGTAGTCGCCCTCCTCGGACACGCGGATCAGGTAGTTCGCCCACGAACCGGCCCGGTTGCTGCCGAGGAACGTCCCGCCGGCGGGGTCTGTCGCGACGTACCCGAACCAGTCGCGGACCGTCGCGGCCCCAGCGTCCATCGTTAACGGCATGGCGAATCCGGCCGTCACCGCCGGACGCCCCGCCGCGAGCACGCGGGCCAGCGCGCGGGTCTTCGTCGTGTCACGCTGCGAGACGTCGTCCGTGATCCCGAACATCCCGTACTGGCTGTAGGCGCTCGCGGCCGTGAAGAACTCGAACTGGTCGCCGCCGCCCTCGTAGAAGTTGCGGAGACTCTGTTCGATCAGGGTCCCCATCCGCTCGTCGCGGTTCGCGTCGATCTTCGCCTGGAGGCTCGTCGAGCCCACCAGGTGGGGTCCTCCCTCGTAGGTGAAGTGCCTGAGGCCGTAGTAGCGGGCCCACGTGGTCCAGGTGATCGCCCAGAGGCGGTTCTGCTCGACCGTCGCCGGCATGAGCGAGAAGATCTGGTCCACCGTGAGGTCGGTCCGGGCGCTATCGTTCGGGCGCAGGCCGAAGTACGGCGCCCCGGCGATGGCGTAGAGGTAGCGGTTTGGCGGCCCGTACACCGCGGCGATGAACTCGAGAGGCTGCCGGATCGACTCGGGCTGCGCGAACTGGCTGCACAGGACCGGGCGGACCCGCGTCATCATCGCGGCGTCGCCGAAGACCGAGCGGAAGGCGTTGCTGATTTGCACCGTCTTCTGCCCGAAGCGGCGCCACGCCCAGTACCCCTGGTTCGTGGACCCGTCGTAGTTGAGGCGCGAGGTCCCGGCGTTCACCTCTGCGATCGCGTCGTTCTGGTTGCGGGGAGTCTGCGCGTAGTTCCCGTTCCACGCCTCGTTGCTCCACTCCACGTAGACCTTCCGGTCCGCCTCGAGGGTGCTGAGGAGGAGCGTCGCGAACTGCCTCATGTAGTCCTCGCTCGCGAGGTCGGGGAGACTGACCCAGATGTCCTTGTCGAGCTTGTTCGCCAGCTCGATCGCGTACTCCCAGGAGGCCCCGGCGACCACGCCATTGAACATCCGGTTCTGCGTCGCGTGCCTGGGGAGCGTCCGGTCGCGCCACTCGCGCACCATGTTCCCCGTGGCCGGGGTCCAGCGCCCGTTCGTGTAGGCATAGGTCATGAAGCGGAGCGTGTTGTAGGGGCGCAGGAGGTTCAGCACCTCGTTCGTGAACGTCTCCGTCGTATACCCGGGCCTCATCAGGCGCACCAGGCGTACCCCCCCGGTCGTCCCGGTGAACGAGAGCGTGATCCCGCGGGCCGTGGACGAGACCACGACGTCGGCCGTCGAGGTGCTCGTCGCCACGTTGAAGGCGTAGTTCTGGACCGTTGCGGTCGCGTCGAGCGAGACGACCGTCGCGCGGTTCCGGAACGACAGGCGATACGTCCCGCCGATGTTCACGCCCGCCGCGAGGACCACCACGCCCGCGTCGGCGGTCGGCCATCCGTCCGCGTCGAGCGGCGCCGCAAGGTCCCAGGGCGTTCGGGGGGAGCCCCATCCGCGCGACTGTTTCATCGCGTCGGCGAACAGATAGAGTCGACTCCAGTCCTCCACGCCGTCGACGCCAAGTCCGAGGATGGCATCCTCGGACGATTGCGCGCGCGCGGGCAGGATGGAGCAGACGACGAGAAACGCCGTTGCGAGCCAGGTTCGCATCTTCATCTCGGTCTCCTTCACAACGAGAGGCGGGTCCGTGTCCGTCGCCTCTCAGTGGTAGGAAACCGTGACGGTCTTTCAGCGCCGCGCCTACCGCGGCTGGATCATCTCCAGGGACGTCGCTCCCACGGTGACCGATCCGCAGCGGACGATGAACCGAACCGACTCCTGTTCACCAGATGGCGGGTTGACCTCCATCGGCAGGACGACGATGTTTCCGTCCACCACGCAGCGGGTCACGGGGCCGATCGAGATGACCTCGAGGTCCCTCCATTGTTTCGCGGGGTCGGCCGGGATGGTGAACTTCGTCGTGCGCGTCGGAAGCCCCGTGGCCATGGTGAGGTCCGCCTCGCACCCCATCTCGAAGCGGTACCGCATGCGAAATCGGAGGTCCTGGCGCGCGGGCATCATCAACGTCGCGGGCCCTTTCGACCCGTTCTTTTCTCCGTACAGGCTCAATCCCTGGGGGGTCTGCTTCGCCGTCCCGCTCGCTTTTCCCTTCACCACTCCGCTCTTGTCCACCAGCGAGATGGGGGGATCGATCGCACGGTCCTTCCCGATCGACGCAAACAGGCGGCGCTCCACCTCCAGCATGTAACTCGACTCCTTCGTGGCGGTCCCATGGACCTCCACATCGTCGAACCCGATCAGCGTGTCGTGCCGCGCGAAAATCGAGGGGGGGACCGCCTGCGCGGGCTCGGGGAGGGCGGCGTCGAACTCCACCTTGCCCCCGATAGACGCCCGGACGCGTCCGCTGGCGACCTCCAGCTCCGCGAAGCCGCGCTGATCGCACGTGAGCTTTTCGACCTGGCGGGAGGCGACCTCTTCCCCCGACGGCGCGACGAGCACCGTCCGCTTCCCATCGCGGATCGACCACGTGTATCCGCCGACAGAGATGCCGAAGGTCTGCGGCGCGTCCGAGAGGACCCCGATCTGGGCCCCGAGCCGCCCATCGCCCTCGAGCGTCCGGCTGAAGCGCACCTCCCCGTTGCGGACGAATCCCCTTCCCTGGACGATTCGCATCCCGTACTGGCCGCGCGCCGTGTCCGTGTCGAGCGGCAGGATGGCCCAATCGAGGAGCTGATCGTCGCGCGCGAAGTCGTAGCTCCACTCCGTGCCGCTCTTCCGGCCGTCCGTCCCAGGCTCAGGCTCGGTCGGCGGCTCCTCCGTGGGCTGGGTATCGGACGGCTGCGTGGAGGCGGCCGGCGTCGGTTCCGTGGTCTCCCGCCCCGTGTCGACCGGCGTCGGGGGCGCCGGCTCCGTGCCGACCACCTCGGGATGGGTCGCCGCGGGCTCCTCGATGGGATCGGCGATCGGCGGCTGGTTTGGCACCAGATCCGGCACGGGCTCCTGGATCTCCGTGATGGTCGGCCGCGGGTCCGTCTGCGCGACGATCGGGGGCTGACTCGGCCCCGCCTTCTTTCCGTTCCCTGACAGCGAGGCCGCGAGGAGCCCCAAGCAGAGCGCGGCCAGGCCGAGGAGCGCCGCGGCGGCGATCGGGAGGCCCCGTCGTGCAGGCGGAGCCGCCGCTCGGATCTGCGTCGCCGCCGTGGGGCTCGACGTCGCAATCGCCGGGCGCAGGGACGACGAGGAGGGCTTCTTCCTCGCCGCGGACGGGCGCGCCGAGGGCGCCGCGACCGGGGGACGCGGCGATTCCAGCCGTCCGTCGACCAGGATCGCCGTGCACCTCGTCGCCTCTTCCCCGATCTGCGCGGCGTCCTGCCAGCGGTTCTCGGGCGACTTCTCCAGAGCCCTCTTCACCACCGCGTCCATCCGCGGATCGACCGCGACCCGCTTGCTCGGCGGCTTGCACCCGTCCGTCGGAAGGTCGCCCGTGAGCATCTCGTACATCATCACGCCGAGCGAGTAGAGATCGGCGCGGTGGTCGACGCCCCGAGCGTTCTCGAGTTGCTCGGGCGCGGCGTACGAGAGCGTCCCCAGGACCTCCATCGTCCCCGTCAGCGCCATCGTGCGGCGCTCCGGGTCGAGGATCTTCGCGAGCCCGAAGTCGGCAATCTTCGCGTTCCCTTCGCGGTCGACGAGGATGTTCTCCGGCTTGATGTCCCGGTGCACGATCCCCCGCTGGTGCGCGAAGTGGAGGGCGTCGCAGACCTGCGGGATCATCCGCAGGGCGTGCTCCGTGGTGAGCTTCTTCGTTTGGAGCAGCTCCCGGAGCGAGGTCCCCTCGACGTGCTCCATGGCGTAGTAGAACCGCCCATCGATGCAGCCGAAGTCGTACACGGCGACGAGGTGGCGGTGCGAGAGGGAGGCCATCGCCTTCGCCTCGCGCTGGAACCGCTCGGTGAACTCGATGTCCTTCGCGAGGTTCTTGGGCAGGACCTTCAGGGCGATCTTTCGCTGGAGGGCGATCTGCTGCGCGGCGTAGACGACGCCCATGCCCCCGCGGCCGAGAACGGACAGGATGCGGTACGGCCCGAACTGGCCCGTGAGCGGCGGGTCCTCCTTGAGGGAGGGGAACCTCTTCGATAGTTCCGAGTCGTCCCCCTCGAACGCGAACGCCAGCATGCACTTCGGGCAGACGCCCCCCACGTCCGCGCCGTTCGGCATCGGCTTCCCGCATTTCGGGCACATGGCGGCCATGGGTCCCCCCGTCCAGCGACGTTGCCTCCGATTCTACCTCCTCCTGGTACGGAATCGGGGCGGCCTTACGCATTTCCTCCGAGGGCCCTGAACAATTCCGCGACCTCCTCGGTCGCGTCGGAGGGGTCCTTCACGGAGTCCCCGACCTCCTCCAGGATGAGCGCGCGGAGGCGCTTCCGCGCCCGGTGGACCGCGACGTCGTTCGCCTCGGGCCCCTCGACGCTCGAGACGAGCCCCATCCGCTTCTTGAGCGTCGCTAGGACCGGCTGCTTTCCCGCGGCCTCCATCTCCTTCGAGAGCCGCGCGAAGGCGCGGGAGAGAACCTCGTGCGCCCAGGCGCGGTCGAAGGCATCCGCCGCGCCGAGGTCCCCTCCCGCCCGCACGGCCTGCTCCGCGACCTCGAAGTCGAGCGGGATGATCTTCTTCCCCCGCCCCTTTTTCTGGGCGCCCCGGATCCGCGCCTCGTTGGCGAGGAAGTGCTCGAGGACCGCGCGGAGCCACGATCGGAATCTCCCCTTGGAGCGGTCGGGCCGCGTGAGGAGGTCCTTCTCGATCAGGTGCACGAAGAACGACTGCACGAGGTCCGAGGCGTCCTCGGTCGTGCGTCCCTTCCTGCGCAGGTAGACGTAGACGGGAGTCCAGTAGCGCTTCCCGACGTCGGCGATCGCGCGCGCGCGGCCGCTCCCCCCGCCGGCGATCCCGGCGAGGAGGGTCCACGCGGTCGGCGGGAAACTGGCGCGGCCCTCGATGGTGGGGTCCATTGCGCCGATTCTACCGATGTCCCCGTCCTTCGCGCCATGCCGGATTCGCCGGAATGAAAGCGGGCCGGGCAGCCTGTGCTGCCCGGCCCGTCGTTGTCGAGCTTCCGTTACCTCACGCGGACGCCGAGGCGGAAGTCGTTGCGCCACTGACCGCGGTTCACCAGGACCACGCGGAAGGTGCCGGTGCCCGTCACCGTCCAGGTCACCTCCTCGTCATCCCCGTAGCTCTGGCTGGAGATCATCACGTTCCCGTTGCCGTCCAGGGCATACAGATCCAGGTCTGTGCTGCCGTCGCCGCTCACCGCAACCGTGATCTTCTCCCCCCACGTCCCCTCGATCGTGTACGTGGCCTGCGAGTTTCCCGCGAGGCTGCCCGTGTAGAAGTTGTCGGCCCACAGCGAAACGACGCTCATCAGTAGGGCGCCCACCGCAATCATGCTCTTCTTCATGGTTCGATCCTCCGCTTCGCGAGGCCCTCGTCGGGCCCGCACTCCGCATCGAGGTCGGTCGCCAGGGGCCGACGGCCCCATCAACTGCGTCCGTCCTCATCGGTCACGAACATCATTGCGCACGGGAAGTGCCTGGGCCGGATCGCCATCGAATCCTGGCTCTGTCGGGGTGCGCGAGTCTCAAGATGTGTGGCATTCAGAAGATGCGATGGTCTTGCGGTCTGGTGCCTGTGCGTGCGGACCCAAGTCGGCTGTCGCTGGCCCGCGACAGCCCCAGATCGTTCCGCCGCTCGCGGGAGCCACCCGCGGCCTCTTCGCCTACGCCCCGGGCTTGTCGCCGTCGGTCTCTTGGAGTACTCGGAGGTCGTGCGCCTGATCGAGGAGGCCGCGCTTGTCGCGCTCAGCGCCCGTGAAGGCGCCGTGGACGTGGCCGAAGAGCTAGCCCTCGAGGAGCGTCTCGGGGATCGACCCGCAGTTCACCGCGACGAACGGCGCGGCGTGGCGCGGGTTCGCGTGATGGATCGCGCGCGCCACGAGCTCCTTCCCCTCCCAGTCTCCCCCGTCACGAGCACCAGGAAGTTGTTCGACGCGGGCCAGATCGGCTACGCTGATCTTCCGCGGGTCCAGCGAGATCTGAAGGAAGCCCAGCGTCCCGAGGTGGAGCCCCGGCGCGAGGCGTCCATGTCGCGCTGGACGCTCGAGATCGCCCTCGGGTGGCAGGATGCGCAGGCCCCGGCGCGGTAGTCATCCGCACGGCGCCCGCGTTCACCCCGACCCCCCTCGACTCCTGGAAGCACGATGGAGCCAACCCTTCGAAGCCTCTGGGGAGAGGCCGCCGCGACGCTGAGGCGGACGCGTGGCATCGTCCCCGCCGACCTCCTGCTCCTGGCCGGCGCAGCGGGGATCCTGCTCGGCCTCGCAGCCGTCGCGCACGAATGGGCAGGCGTCCTGCGACCCGCGGTCGCGATCGACCCGTCCCCCCGCGCACTCCCCGTCTATGCCCTCTACTCGCTGTCGCGCGGACTCCTCGCCTACCTCCTCTCGCTTGCGTTCGCCCTGGGCTACGGGTACTGGGCTGCCAAGGACCCCCTCGCGGAGCGCGTCCTGCTCCCGCTCCTGGACATCCTCCAGAGCATCCCGGTCCTCGGTTTCATGCCCGCCGTGGTTATCGGCCTCGTCGCCCTCTTTCCGCACGCGAACGTCGGTCTCGAGCTCGCCGCGGTCCTGATGATCTTCACCGGCCAGGCCTGGAACCTGACCTTCAGCTTCTACCACTCTCTCAAATCGATTCCGCAGGAGCTGCGGGAGGCGGCCGTCGTCTACCGCTACAGCCCGTGGCAACGTCTTCGGTGGCTCGAGCTACCGATATCCGCCATCGGCCTCGTCTGGAACAGCATGATGAGCATGGCAGGCGGGTGGTTCTTCCTCATGATCACTGAAGCCTTCGTGCTCGGGGATCGGGACTTCCGCCTGCCGGGCCTGGGCTCCTACATGAGCGCGGCGGTCGCGCGCGGAGACGTCCCCGCGATGATCTGGGCCATCTTCGCCATGGTGGCGATGATCCTGGTTCTGGACCAGATCCTCTGGAGGCCTGTCGTCGCGTGGGCGCAGAAGTTCCGCGTCGAGGAGACCTCGCAGGCGCAATTGCCGACATCGTGGCTCCTGTCCTGGCTGCGCCGTTCCCCGCTCCTCGCCAGGCTTCGCGCGTCGGTCGATCGTCCTCGCGCGCCGCGCGTCGCCGCGGCGCGGAGGTCACTGCCCCTCGCGGGGCCGCTCTCCCGGATCCTCCTCGTGATTCTCGCCGCGGCGCTTGCGCTCGGGGCCGTGCGGCTCGTCCACATCCTCGGCCACGTTCCGCCCCAGGAGTGGGTCCGCACCGCGGGGGCGGGAGGGCTGACCCTCGGACGAGTCCTCCTCTCGACCGCGATCGGCACGCTGTGGGCCCTCCCCGCCGGACTGGCGATCGGTCTTTCCCCCCGCCTCGCGCGGGCGCTCCAGCCCGTGATCCAGGTCGCTGCCTCGTTCCCCGCGCCGATGCTCTTTCCCGCCGCCGTGGCGGTCCTCGCCGCGCTTGGCGTCCCCCTCGGCTGGGGGAGCGTGCTCCTCATGCTCCTGGGGACGCAGTGGTACATCCTCTTCAACGTGATCGCGGGGGCGATGGAGATCCCCGGCGACCTCCGCGAGGCGGCCGTCTCCTACCGCCTGGGCCCGTGGCGGAGATTTCGCGCCCTCTGGCTCCCCGGCGTCTTCCCGCACCTCGTGACGGGATGGGTCACCGCCGCGGGAGGGGCGTGGAATGCCTCGATCGTCTCGGAGTACGTCACGTACAGGGGACGGGTCCTCTCGGCCACGGGCCTCGGGTCGCGGATCAGCGTCGCGGCGGAGCGCGGCGACTTCCCCTCCCTGGCGGCCAGCGTGGTCACCATGGCCGTGATCGTGGTCGCCTTCAACCGCCTCGTCTGGCAGCCGTGCTACCGGCTCGCGCAGACGAGGTACTCGATCTCCAAGTGAACCGGAGGGAACCATGACGACCGAAGGCCCCCTCTGCGAGGCGCGGGGCGTGACGCAGGAGTTCGTCCTCCCGAATGGGCGCGCCTTCCGCGCACTGGAGGATGTGAGCCTCGTCGTCCGACCCGAGGAGGTCGTCGCGCTGCTCGGCCCCTCGGGGTCGGGGAAGTCCACGTTGCTCCGCGTCCTCGCGGGGCTCGTCCTCCCGACTCGCGGCGAGGTGTTCTACCACGGAACGCCGCTCGCGGGGCTGAGCCCCGGCGTCGCGATCGTGTTCCAGGGGTCCGCGCTCTTCCCGTGGATGAGCGTGGAGCGGAACGTCCAGGTGGCGCTCGAGGCCTCCGGCCTGCCGCGCGCGGACGTCGCCGCGCGAGCCGCCCGCGCCATCGCTTCCGTGGGCCTGTCGGGGTTCGAGGAGGCCTACCCTCGCGAGCTCTCGGGCGGGATGAAGCAGCGGGTCGGGATCGCGCGGGCGCTGTCGCTTGGGCCCGAGGTCCTCTTCATGGACGAGCCGTTCAGCCAGGTGGACGCCCTGACGGCGGAGAGCCTCCGCGCCGAAGTGCTGGACATCTGGGGGGGCGAGGGGAATCCGTCGTCGATCCTGATCGTGAGCCATGACATCAAGGAGGTTGTGTTCATGGCCGACCGGATCGTGGTCCTCGGCGCCAACCCGGGGCGGATCCGTACCGTGGTGGAGAACGCGCTGCCCAGGCCAAGGGACTACCGCGCGCCGGAGTTCCTCAGCCTCGTGGACAGGCTCCACGACTTGATCACGGGGCACGAGATGCCGGACGTCGCGCCCGCGAGGGCGCCGCAACCTTTTGAGCCGCTGCCGGACGCCGCGGCGAGTGAGGTCGTCGGCCTCCTGGAGTTCCTGTCTGCGCGCGGCGATCGCCTGAACGTCTTCCAGATCGCCACGGAGAGCAACCGCGAGTTCGGGCGGGTCATTTCGATCGTGAAGGCCGCGGAGATGCTTGGCCTCGTGGACACGCCGGGGCAGGAGGTGGTCGTGGCCGAGCGCGGAGTCAGGCTCCTGGCCGCCGACCCGAACGCCCGCAAAGGGATCTGGCGGGAGGGGCTCCTCGGCCTGCGCCTCTACCGTGAGGTCAGCGAGGCCATTGGGCGGCAGCAGGGACGCGAGGCGGACGAGGACCTCGTCCTCGAGCTCATCGTCACGCAGCTCCCGCAGGAGGACCACCTGCGGATCTTCGAGCGGCTGGTGGGCTGGGGCCGGTACGGGAACCTCCTCGCCTACGACGAGACGAAGCGGAAGCTATCGATGCAGTAGGGAGGAGAGGCGGCTCGCCCGACGAAAGAAGGGCCCGACCTGCCGTCCAGGTCGGGCCCCGTGCCGCCCCCGAACCCCGCCCTACTTCCTGGCATGGCTGTCGGAGGGTTCGGGCAGCCTCAGCCAGGAGTGTGCGGGCTTCACCACGATCCTGTCGCGCACGCGCCAGGGCCAACCATGCGATTTCGTTCCGTCCACCTCCCTTCCATCATCCCCGTGGGGCGTGATGTTCCCTCCGATCCCAGGGCGGGCGAACGACGCACCGGGGGTCATACTCGGACGCGCAGCCGTGGCCGCGCCGTCCGTCCCTCCAGCGCCTCGTCCGCCGCCCGCAGGACCCAAAGGCCGGGCACGGGCTTCCGCAGGACGTCCGCCACGTGCGGGTCGTCGGCGAACTCCTCGCCGACCCGCCCAGTGTCGTCGGTCGATCGCAGGTCCGTTACGACCAGGAGCGGGATCCCGTGGACCCAACAAATGGTCCGCGCGACCTGAATCCCCCAGGTTCCCCCACCGTCGAGGTCCAGGACGATCAGGTTCGGCTTGAATTCACAGGCCAGCGCGATCGCATCGACCGTAGCCTGCGAAGACCGCACCTCGTAGTCGCCGGCAGCCAGCACCGCCGCCGTCCTTCTTCCCGACTCGTCGCCCTCGTGGATGAGCAGGATTCTCGCTCTCATGGCTCGGCCTCCTCGCGGTTCCTACACATGGGTGATGAGGCAACCCCCGTGCCAATGGCGTGCACCTCGCACCGCCTTGTCGCGGAAGGGAATGCGTGTGCGTCCGGACATCACAGGAGGGCATGAATTCTCATCGGTGCGAATCTGTCTGCGCCAATGAGAACAAGGCCGGAGGCGTGGTCACCTATGCCCCGGGCTTGTCGCCCTCCAGCTTCCGGTAGAGCGAGGAGAGGTCGATCCCAAGAGCCTCGGCGGCGCGGGGCTTGTCGCCGTCGTACTTCTGCAGCACGCGAAGGACGTGCGCCTGCTCGAAGACCGCGCGCGCCGACCTGAGGTCGTCCTCGACGCGAAGCGACTCCTCCCTGAGGACGCCCGGCAGCTCCGACGGCGTGACCCTCGGCCCGTCGGCCAGGATGAGCGCGCGCTCCAGGACGTTCGCCAGCTCCCTCACGTTTCCCGGCCAGACGTAGAGCTCCAGGAGACGGAGCGCCTCCGGCTCGATCGCGGGGACGGGGCGGTTCATCCTCCGCGACAGGCGTTCCAGGAGGTGGTAGGCGAGGGGCGGCACGTCCTGCGGACGCTCACGGAGGGGGGCGATCTGGATCTCGAACACGTTGAGACGATAGAAGAGGTCCGGACGGAACGTCCCCTCACGCGACATCTGCAGGAGGTCCCGGTGCGTCGCCGCGACGACCCGGGCGGCGAATGGCACCGGGTTCGTCGAGCCCACGCGCATGACTTCCCGGGTCTCGATCGTGCGCAGGATCTTCGGCTGGAGCGCCAGCGGCAGCTCGCCGACCTCGTCTAGGAAGATCGTCCCCGGGCCGGCCACCTCGAACAGGCCGCGCTTGTCGCGCTCCGCGCCCGTGAACGCGCCGCGGACGTGGCCGAAGAGCTCGCTCTCGAGGAGCGTCTCGGGGATCGACCCGCAGTTCACCGCGACGAACGGCGCGGCGTGGCGCGGGCTCGCGTGATGGACCGCGCGCGCCACGAGTTCCTTCCCCGTCCCCGTCTCTCCCGTCACGAGCACCGTGGAGTCCGTGGGCGCCACGCGCTGGATCAGCTTCCGCACCTGCTCGATCGCCGGGCTCGCGCCGACCAGGCCGGCGGGCGGCGGGTCGATCTCGAGCGTCGCGCGCAGGAAGCGGTTTTCCGACAGGGCTGCCTGGTGACGGAGGTAGAAATCGATCTTCCTCCGGAGGGCCTCCAGGTCGACCGGCTTGAGCAGGAAGTCGTGCACCCCGATCCGGATCGAGTCGATCGCGCTCTCGATCGAACCGTAGGCCGTCAGCACGAGCAGGACGCAGTCGGGCATCCGCGAGGCGGCCTCACGGAGCAGGTCCATCCCTCCCCGTCCCGGCATCCGCAGGTCCGAGATGACCACGTCGAACGCCCGGTCCTTCAGGATCGGGAGCGCCTCGTCGGTGCTCGCGGCGTGCGTGACCGCGAAGCCCGCGCCCGACAGGTACTCCGCGACGACCTTCCGAAAGTCGGTCTCGTCGTCCACGAGGAGCACACTGGCCAAGTCCTACGCTGCCTTCCTCTCCCCCACGGGGAGGCACACGACGAAGGATGACCCTTTCCCGGGGGAGGAGCTCACCTCGATCCGTCCCCCATGCACGCGCATGATGGACTCGCTCACGAACAACCCCAGCCCAACTCCCTGGCCGGGCTCCTTCGTGGTGAAGAACGGCGTGAAGAGGCGCCGCCGCGCCTCCTCCGTGATGCCGGAGCCCTGGTCCGCCACAGAGAGCCGCGCCTCACCCTCGACGCTGGACGCCTCGACGACGATCGTCCCGCCCGCAGCAGAGGCATCCGCCGCATTCAACAGGAGGTTGAGGATGACCTGCATGATCTGGTCCTCGACGACCTCCACCCAAATCTCCTCCTTGGTCGGACGGACGTCCACCTGGACCTTTCGAGCCTTCTCATGCAGGCGGAAGATCCCGAGCGCGTGCTCCACCATCTCGGAGATCCGCACGCGCGTTCGCCTCCCGGCCGAGGGGCGGGCGAAGCCCGTGATGTCCCGCACGATCTGGTGGATCCGGTCGAGGTGGGTCGCGAGGAGTCGCAGGCGAGCCGCTCCCTCGACTGCCGGCCCCTTCATCAGCGCCAGTTGCAGGATGGCCGACATGGAGGAGAGCGGGTTCCCGATCTCGTGGGCGATCCCGGCGGCGAGGAGGCCGAGGTCGGCCATCTTGGAGTGGTGCATCACCTGAGCGAGCAGTCTCCGCTGCTGCGTCACGTCGCGGACGACCCAGACCGCGCTCCGGTCCGCTCGGATCAACGCGAGTCCGTGCTCGAGGACGCGGTCCCCCACGGTGGTCTCGTACGTCTCCGTGGAGGGTCCGAGCGCGGCGATCCGAGCGGGGAGCTCGATCGCGGGGTCCAGCGAGGATGCCGGCTTCCCATCGATGTCCCCCAGCAGCGCGCATGCGGTGGGGTTCGGACGTGCGAGTCTTCCGTCGGCCTCGATGAGGACGACGCCCACGGGCAGCGTGGCGAGGAGTGTCTCCATGCGGACGTTCTCCCTCGTCAGCGCCCTCTCCTGCTCGCGCACGCGGTCGGAGAGCGACCCGAATCCGTACGCGCAGCCGAAGAGGAGGACCAGCAGCCATCCGATGCGGACCCCGATGAAGTCCTCTCCTCCCGGGTTGAGGTCCGGATCGATGCGCGCGTGGAGTTCCCAGCCTTCGACGAACGACAGGTGGTGGTGCGCCAGGTGCACAGGGAAGCGATCGAAAAGCGTCGCGAGCAGGAGGAGGCCGAACAGGAGGGCGCCGCACGAGGCGAGGAGGAAGCCGGCACGGCGGGAGACGAGCGTCGACCCCGCGACGACGGGCAGGACGTACGCGCCCTGGAGCGGGTTTTCGATGTCCCCGGAGTAGTGCAGGTAGACGGTCAGCGCGACGATGTCGAGGAGCAGGCAGGCAACGGCGGCGCGGGGACCGACCAGCCGGTCCCGCTCCGCCATGCGCAGGAACGCCACGTTGTAGGCCGCGATCCCGGCGGAGACGACGAGGAGCGGCACGACCGACTCGACATGTCCTCGGACCCTCGCGGCGATCGCGCATGCCGCGAGGAAGGCGGCGCACAGCCATCGCGCGCGGATGTGCCACCGGGCTTCGCGCATAGACCCCTCGCGGAGCGGATCCTGATCGTAGATCGGCATTGCCTCCAGCGCGACAGAAAGCGGGAGTCCCGAACGAGTCACAATCCACGTGCCAGCGCGCCGCGCTCGGGACCGCAGGCGCCAGCGGGGCCTTGGGAGTAGATTCCATTCATGCTGGCGCCCCTTCGTTCTTGTTCTTGCAAGGTCTTTCGCAGGAATGCGAATCCCGCACACCTTCCGAGTGCGCCATCCTGCTCCATCCCCATGGTGAAGTCATCCTCTTGTGAGATCACCGCCTGGCAGGGAGGTTGCATTTCCTCCCATCGAGGAATTCGAATCGAGGAGACGAACGTGGAAACGATGATCGATCCCCGACCGGTAGGTGTGCAGGCTCGTCCGACTGGAGCGCTCGCCCGAGTCCTCGTCGTGGAGGACGACGAGGACCTGCGCCACGCGCTCGGGGCCGTCCTGCTCGAGCGAGGCCTGTCGGTCATGCTCGCCGGCAACGGCAGGGAGGCCGTGGACCTCCAGGCGACGGGCCGTTGCGACGTGGTCGTGTGCGACATCCGCCTGCCGGGTCTCACCGGGTTCGAGGTGGCGAAGCGGCTCCGTCTCCTGCAGCCCAGGCCGAGGGTCATCCTGATCACGGCCTATCCGGACTGGAAGGTCTACGACGAGGCGTACGACGTGGGGGCCGTCGGCCTCCTCAGGAAGCCGCTCGACCTCGAGGCCTTCGCCACCTACGTCGAGAGGACTGCCTGCAACGCGTGAGCGCCGGAAACGGCGCCACCAGGAGTAACGAAGATGTCGGATCGCATCCTGATCATCGAAGAGGAGCCGCGACTGGGGGACGCAGCGTTCGCTCTCCTCGACCATCGCGGGTACCTGGTGGAGAGGACGCTTGCCCATGGGGACGCGTCGCTCCAGGCCTACGAGCCGCAGGCGGACCTGATCGTGCTGGCGCTGTCCAGGGGGGAGGCCGACGCCATCCGGTGGGCGCGCACGGCGAGCTCGGCACATGGCTGTCCCGTCCTCGTACTCGCAGAACGCCCCACGACGGATCTCGTCCGTGAGGTCGCAGGGCTTCCGTTCGTCCTCGAGATCCTCAGGAGCCCCGTTCCGGCGCCGTGGTTCCTCGACGCGGTGGAGAAGGCGATCGGCGCGCGAGCCTTCTTCGCGCTGTAAGAAGGAGGGAGCGATGTAGTTCAAGGACAGATGAGATGTGGGGGACAAGTTCCCGGGCGGCTGAGTTGGGAGGGCCTGCCCATGGAGATCTCCGAGACGAGGCGGTGGACCGGCACAGGTCCGTCTGCCCTCTACCCCGAGACGCGCATTTGCACCCGGGTGATGGGCCTGCCCGCCGGGCCGATGGCGCCTCGGGTGCACTGGGTCTACCTGCTCGCGGTCATCCCGACCATCACGGAGTGGATCGAGTCGGGGAGTCTCCCGATGGCGCCGCGCGACTTGATCACGGACATCGTGATGACCGTCCTCCTGCTGGTCGCCGCGGGCGTGATCTGCCGCCAAGCGGGGCTCTTGGTCTCCATCGCCCGAACGGACACGCTGACAGGGTTCCGCAACCGACGGTCGTTCCAGGAGGACTTGCCGCGCGATGTGTTGCGGGCGCGGCGCCTCAGGGCCCCGCTCTGCCTGGCCTACCTGGACGTGGACGGGTTCAAGGCGGTCAACGACCTCCACGGCCACGCCGAGGGGGACGTGCTGCTCTGGCGTCTGTGCGGGTTTCTCGGCTCGGAGCTTCGCGCCGGAGTCGACACCGCGTATCGCCTGGGAGGCGACGAGTTCGCGATTGTGATGCTGGGGACGGACCTCTCCACCGCCCGCATCGGACTCGATCGGGTCCGCGAGGCGGCGCAGGGCCTCCCGGTCGCGCTGTCCCGCTACGGCGCGAGCCTCTCGATTGGCCTCGTCGAGCTGCAGGCCGGCGAGTCGGGTGCGGCGCTCGTGCAGCGCGCAGACTTCTCCATGTACGTGGCGAAGTCGAAGGGGGGGAATCGCATCGAGGGATGAACGGCGCTACCGGGGCTTTTCCACCGGCCGGATCTCCTCCAGCAACACCGCGCCCACCCCCAGCGCGCCGTGGCCGACCACGATCGAGATGGATGGCTTGCCCGCCTTCCATGAGAAGTCCTCGTCGGGCAGGAGCACGATGCTCCCGTCGACCACGCAGCGCACCGCCCCGGGGACCGCGATGACCTCCGCCGTCCTCCACTCCTTCCGCGGGTCGGCAGGGAGGATGAACCTCGCCGAGGAGTCGGAGCGGCCGGTCGAGATGACGAGCTCCGCGTAGAGCCCCTCGTCGAATCGGAAGCGCATCCCGAGCCGGAACGCCTCCGGCGCGTCGGCGACGAGCCTCGCCCACCCCTCCTCCCCCTCGCCCCTGGCCTCCCCCTGGAAGGCGTTGTCGCGGTGGTCCCAGTCTCCGGTCTTCTCGAACTTCCCCGCGGAGTGCCCGTCCGTCAACTGCACGCCCCGGCCGACCAGGCCGTCGGTCGCCTTCGAGAGGGCGACGACCTCCGCCGCGCGTCCCTCGAGCCACTCCGGGTCCGGCGTCCCCGACAGGACCACGTCGTCGATCCCGATCGTCGTGTCCTTGAGCGCGAAGAAGCCCGCCTCGCCCGTCTTCGGCGGCGTCGGCTGCGGGCGGTCGAAGACCTGCTTGCCGTTCAAGTACCCCGCCACGCGACCGCGCGCGACGACCAGCTCGACGCGGTACCGCGTCCCGCGGGTCAGCGTGAAGGCGGACTCCGAGAGGATCTCCCGATTGCCGGGCCCCTCGACCTTGGTCTTGCCGGCCTCCCGCACGCGCCACACGTACCCTCCCGCCACGAGGCCGAACGCGGGCACCCCCTCCGAGGCCACCCAGACCTGCGCGAGCAGTCGTACGTCGCCGCCCAGCTCCGCCGAGCTGAGCATCCCGCCGTTTCGGAGATAGGCCGACCCGGCCACGGTCCTCATGCCGTGCGGCTCCTGCGTGTCCTCGAGCTCCAGCGGCATGAGGCCCCAGTCGAGGAGCTGCTGCGGGCGCTGGAAGTCGTAGCGGAAGATGCAGTTCTTGTCGGTCCGATCAGGCGCGACGGAGAACCCAGCCTGCTCGATCGGGTCGGGGGCCGGCGGGGTGGGCACGGGGTCAGGCGGGGTCGGCTTGGCGGGATCGACTCTCGGGGCGACCGGCGGGTCGACCTTCGGATCGGGGGGATCGACCTGAGCGGCGGTCCGTGGCGCGACGACCTGGGCAATCGCGTCGAGCGGGGCCTTCCGTGGAGAGGTGGCCCACGCGCGCCGCGCGCCGTCGCCGTCGCCGCGCGCCAGGCGGAAGACGCCGATCGCCTCGGGTCGTGCCTCGCCGGCCTCGGCCAGCCGCACCAGCTCGTCCGAGGCGAGGTCGTCGTAGGGCACCTCGACGGGCGCCTCCTGTCCCTCCAAGTGGACGACGGCGTGTACGTCGGACCCTCCGACCACGGTGCCCGTCACCGCGCGGACGCGCACGGCGACCCCGGTCCCGGCCTGGGCCCCGTGGGCGGCCGCCCGCCAGAACGATTCGGCGTCGTCGACCGCGTCGAACAACTCCGCGAGGCGCTGACCGTGCCTGGCGTCCAGCTCCGCGCCCTTCGCGCGGATCGCGTCGCGCGCCTGCCCGAACTCGTGGCGGCCGCAGCGCGCAATCGCCTCCTCGCGGAGCGCGTCCAGGCGCTTGGCGAGCACTGCGGGGTCCTGCGCGGTGGCGACCGGAGGGTCCGGCGTGGGGGGCATGGGGACGATGCCGCCGGAGGGAGGCGCGGGTTCCGGAGGCTCGGGAGTCGTCGTGGGGGGCGCCGGGACCTTCGCTCGTCCCAGCTCCGCGCGCAGTCTCTCCACCTCGTTCCGGTTCCGCCACGCCTGGACCCCGACGACGAGGAGCACCGCCGCGACGAGCGTCCCTGCGACCGCGATCCGCCTCCGTCGGAGGCCGCGCGCGATCCGCTCCATCCGACCCTGTGGCCTTGCGTCGATCGGCTCGACGGCGAGGACCCGATCGAGGTCCTCGGCCAGCGCGAGCGCGGTGGCGTAGCGCCGCCCGGGATCCTTCTCCAGGCACTTCATCGTGATGGCATCGAGGTCCGGCGAAATCCCCTTCGTTCGCGCGGACGGCGGCGGAGGGACCTTCGTCGCAATCGCGTCGATCATCGTGCGCAGGTCCCTCACCTCCACGGCGGGGACGCCCGTGAGCCCCTCGTAGAGCACCGCGCCGAGCGAGTAGACGTCCGACTGGGGGCCCACGAGGCTGTTCTGCCCCCGCGCCTGCTCGGGGGACATGTACCGGGGCGTCCCGAGGACGGCCTCCGCGTGCGTGATGTTCGTCCGCGAGAGGATGTGCCGCGCCAGGCCGAAGTCGGTGAGGAAGGGCGTCCCGCCGGCCCCGATGACGACGTTTTGCGGCTTCACGTCGCGGTGGATGACCCCCTGCTCGTGCGCGTGGTGGAGCGCCCGGGCGAGCGAGCGGACGATCTCGAGGACCTCGCCCTGCGAGAGGCCCTCCTCGAGGTGCCTCGCGAGCGACTTCCCCTCCACGTAGTCCATCGTGAACCACGGGCGCCCGTCGTGCTCCCCCAGCTCGTGGACGGGGACGATGTTCGGGTGGCGCAGCTTCGAGGCGATCCGCGCCTCGCGGAGGAAGCGGGCCGCCGTGTCGCGGTCCGCCGTCTCGTGGGCCACCTTCACCGCGACGGCGCGCTGGAGGTCCTCCTGCCACGCCCGGTAGACGACGCCCATGCCGCCGCGGCCAAGCTCTTCGAGGAGGAGGAGCTTCCCGAGCCGCTTGAGAGGCTCGCCCGGCGGCGCCTTGAGGTCCGCAGGCGAGACCTCCGGCCGCTTGAGGAGGGTCGGCGCGCTGGTCGTGTCGACGGTCGGACGCAGGGCCGTCGGCATCGTGGAAACGTCGTCCCGCACGAGCTCCTGCCCGCACTTGGGGCAGCGGGGACGCGGCGGCAGGGGCTTCGACGTGGAGAACCTCGCCTTGCACCCCGGGCAGCGCAGCGTCGTGCGGGCCTGGTGGGCGAGCGTCTCCTGGAGGGCCTCGGCGCTGACGTGCCCCTGGGCGACGAGCAGCTCGCCGAGCCGCGGGACGGGGGCGCCGGTCCTCGTCAGGCGGTCCTGCTCCAAGAGGACGGCGTCGAGCGCCTCCTCCTTGAGGTGTCCTCTCTGGACGAGCAACCGTCCCAGGCGAAGGTCGTCCACGCTGATGCCTCTTGGCCCACAGTATAGCATGGTACGCCGCGGGCCCGGGATTACAGCACCGGGGCGGTTACAGGCCCTTCAGGACCTTCTGGGCCTTCTCGAGGTGGGAGACGCGGACGAAGAGGACGCCGTTGCCGCCCGTGGTCCCCGCGGAGCCGTAGGCGTAGTGGATGTTGACCTTCGCCTTGCCGAGGCGCTCGCTGATCTTCACGAGCTGGCCCGGGCGGTTCTTGAGCGAGAGGGCGATGATGAAGTTCTCGATGACGAGCAGCCCGCGGTCGCCCAGGACGTGGATCGCGGTGTCGGGGTCGCTGACGACCATCCGAACGACGGCGTAGTCGACCGCCTCGGACACCATGAAGGCCTCGACGTTGATCTTGCGGTCCGAGAGCGTGTTGGCGATCTCGGCGAGCGTGCCGGGGCGGTTCTCGAGGTAGATGGAGATCTGCTTCACGACCTTCATGGGTTCCTCCTCAACAATGGGGCGCGGAGTATAGTGGGCCGGGCGCGGAGATCCCAGATCCAAAATCCCAGATCCGAACGAAATCCCAGATCCTGCCTGCGGCGCAGATGAGATCTGGATCCCTACCCGTCTCTGACTTTGTTTTCCGCACAGTTGTTCATGCGCTCTTCCTCAGCTGTTCAAGCGTAACCCCATGAGCAGACAGGATCGTCGCGAT
>ORMF012207815.1_pt1 | contig 58941 bp, 62 predicted proteins | sample 1779871 | NCBI WGS metagenome assembly ORMF01 (sample SAMEA104232316, study PRJEB22302) | groundwater metagenome | biome: forest; feature: aquifer; material: groundwater | place: USA | collected 2011-08-07 | depth 5.4 m | reverse complement strand
TATCTTGGCGGTGGCTATAGAAGCATTATCTGCAAAATAATAGTTGTATCGGCGGGCAGTACTTTCTGTAATCTCTCGATACTTCGCATTCATCCCTCCGCTCTCGGCGTGCTGAGCTAAAAAATCGTACTCCAGTTTTAAAAGTGAAGTAGGTTTGTCGCTTCCCTTAAAATTACTCGCGTAATCTTCAAAAGTGAAAGGACTTTCAGAAGTGGGATCTTTAAAATCAAGAATGCTGGCTGCGGCTTCGCTCAGTCTGGGGGTTGTCGTCATAATAAGGTCTCCTTAGAATTACATTGCCTAAAAACAGGAATATTATTTTCTATTGTTTATCGGTTACTTGTAAAAAGAGTTGCTATTTATTTTTAAAGAATTAAATATAACTTTTCCTTAAAAACTATGGATCTCATCACCTCTCAATGGCTCGAACGAGCCGATTATGATTTAGAAACCGCTCGTTCTCTTTTTACGAGCCGTCGCTACTTGTATGTTGCTTTCATGTGCCAACAAGTCATCGAAAAAACATTAAAGGCAAGCCTGACTTCGAAAGGAATCACTCCTCCTTTTATTCATAATCTTCCACGACTTGCAGAAGAAGCAGGTCTTCTAAAAGAGCTGGGAGAAACTCAACAAGCACTTCTCGCCAATCTGAATCCTTTTTATATCAAAGCAAGATACGGAGAATATAAAGACGCCCTGTCAAAAGTTTGCAAAGAAAATGAGGCGAGAATATTTCTTCAACAAACAGAGGATTTTGTTCAATGGTTAAAACAAAAAATCAAATAGAAAAAACAGTTCGAGAATTCGTGAGAGAAATCTCAAAAGATTATCATGTAACACAGGTGATCCTTTTTGGATCTTATGCCAAAGGGCATCCTCATCAGAATAGTGACATTGATCTTGCCATTATTTCACCGGACTTCCGTGGAAAAGCTGAGATGCAAATTCTGCAATATCTTTCTCGAAAAGCCATGAAGTTTGATACTGCCCTAGAAGTTCTCGCCTTTACTCCAGAAGATCTAACTTCACCAGATCCTCGATCTTTTTCTTATCAAGTAAAAACTTTCGGAATTCCTCTGGCTGCATAGGAATCCTGCCCATTTTTAATGTTCCTGCCTTAATTTCACTCAAGGTTTTTTCTATCCATCTCCCTGCGCAAATCCAGATCCTTCAATAAAATCCCGGTTTTTTTATTAAAAACAATTTGGTACATGACTTGCTGCGTCATGAGGGGAGGGAGCTTAATAAAGGTGCATACATATTTAGTGGACCCCAAAAACTGGACAGGGTTGGCTACCCCCTCCACCCAGGGTTTCTATTTCAGACTTACCCCGCTTGGTAAATTGAGTTGCTATTTCCAACTAAAAAAATTAAGAACATTGTCCTTATTTTAAAAAAACAAAGGAGCTTTTATTTATGAAAAAACTTTTAGCGGTTTCTATTCTCTTACTTCTTCCCCTTTCTTTCGCCTGTTCAGGAGCCAAAAAATCTTCTGAAAAATCAGAAGGCCCTGTTGTTCCTCTCACCGCAGGCCTTGCTCAAAGTACTGAAGGAAATGTGGTGGCCAAACTAAACGGTCAACCCATTACCGAAGAAGAACTCTTGGTCATCATCAAACCCAGAATCTCTCGCATTGAAAATCAACTCTACGACATCAAACGGGATGGGGTGGATCAAATCATCGAAGAAAAACTTCTGGATGTAGAAGCCAAAAAACGAAACACCACCATCCAGGAACTTTTGAAAAAAGAAGTGTATGACAAAGTAGGCGAAGTTACGGATAAAGAAATCGAAGACTTCTACAACGAAAACAAGGCCCGAGTCGGGGGAAGATCTTTGGAAGAACTCAAACCCGCCATCAGCGCACAAATCAAATCCAGAAAAGCAGGCGTGTATCATGATACCCTGATGGATCGTCTCATGGCCAAAGCGGATGTACAAATTTATATCGAGCGCCCTCGTGTCGAAGTAGGAGTGGGCAATAGTCCTTCAAAAGGACCTGCCAATGCCCCTGTGACTATTATTGAGTTCACCGACTATCAATGCCCTTTCTGCGCAAAAGCCAGGCCCGCTACCAGCCAAATCATGGATACCTATAAAAATAATGTGCGCTATGTCGTGAGAAACTTTCCTCTCGATTTTCACAACTTTGCCAAAAAAGCAGCCGAAGCGGCTTTATGTGCCAATGAACAAAAGAAATATTGGGAGTACAGCAAAAAACTTTGGGAAAATCAAAATACTTTGGACGTGGAAAGTTTGAAAAAATATGCAAGCGAGCTGAAGTTGGATACCCAAAAATTCAATGATTGCCTGGATACTGATAAAACCTTGGCCGAAGTCCTAAAAGATCAGCAAGAAGGCGCAAAGGCCGGCGTAACCGGGACCCCTGCCTTCTTCATCAATGGTCAGATCCTGACCGGCGCTCAACCTTTTGATGCTTTCAAAAAGGTGATTGACCAAGAATTGAAGGATGCAAAACGAAAGAAAAGTTAAGGCCAAGGCATGCTCGACCTTAAATGGGTTTTATCCAACTTAGACCGCGTCAAACAAAGCTTGGCGAATCGAAATGCCACGATTGATCTTTCTCCGCTCGAAAACTTGAATCAGAAAAGAAAATTGCTTCAAGTAGAATTTGACTCGCTACGCGCAGAACAAAATAAAACCTCAGGCGAAATCCAGCGTCTTCAAAAAGAAAAAAAAGATGTTTCAGCTGTGCTCTCTGAAATGCAAAAGATTGCCAAACGGGTAAAAGAAATTTCTCCAGAGCTTGCCCATCTTGAAAAAGAAGTTGAAACTTTTTTGCTGCACATTCCGAATATTCCCGATGCCTCGGTCCCTGTGGGAAAAACCAGTGAAGACAATCCTGTCATCCGCAGCTGGGGAGAGAAACCCAAGCTTTCTTTTAAACCAAAGCCCCACTGGGAAATTGGAGAGAAACTCGGCATTCTCGATTTTGATCGCGCCACCAAAATTACCGGTGCCAGATTCACCCTCTACAAAGGTTTGGGAGCCAAACTGGAACGGGCTTTGATTAATTTCATGTTGGATTTTCACACAAAAGAAAACGGCTATCTCGAAGTATTGCCTCCCTTTCTGGTGAACGCAGACAGTTTGCTCGGCACCGGGCAACTTCCAAAATTCGAAGAAGATCTTTTCAAAACCACGGCAGGATATTATTTGGTGCCCACTGCAGAAGTGCCTGTCACGAATATTCACCGGGATGAAATTTTAAAAGAGGATGAGCTGCCTATTTCTTACGCGGCCTATACCCCCTGCTTTCGCAGTGAAGCCGGCTCTTATGGAAAAGATGTGCGAGGCTTAACCCGCCAACATCAATTCAACAAAGTGGAGCTGGTAAAATTTTCAACTCCTGAAACTTCTGAAGCTCTCTTGGAAAAATTGACTTCGGATGCAGAAAAAATATTACAAAAACTGGGAATTTGTTACCGCATCATTCTCCTTTGCACGGGCGACTTGGGATTTTCTTCTGCCAAGACCTACGATATTGAAGTATGGCTCCCCGGCCAGGATTGCTTTCGCGAAATTTCTTCGTGTTCAAACTTCACTGACTTTCAGGCACGGCGTGCAAAAATCCGCTATAAAACAAAGGATGGAAAAAATCATTTCGTCCATACCCTGAATGGATCGGGGCTTGCCGTAGGCAGAACGGTCATGGCGATTTTGGAAAATTTTCAGCAAGAAGATGGAAGTGTGAAAATCCCCGAGGTATTACAACCGTATTTGGATGGGGTGAAAGAAATCAAATGAACAAAAACAACATCCTCTGTTTCTACCACGCCAACTGCACCGATGGCGCCGCTTCGGCAGCGGTCATCCACAAAAAATATCCGCAGGCAGAACTCTACCCTCTTTCCCACGGAGATGAAATCCCCGTGGAAGTAAAAGACAAAACTGTTTTCATCGTTGATTTTAGTTTTAATGAAGCGATTTTAAAAAAATTCAAATCCGAGGCCAAAGAAGTTTTTTGGTACGATCATCACAAAACAATTGTTCCCATCCAAAAAGCCCTGGGCTGGGGAGTCGTGGACTTGGGAGAATCGGGCGCCACCCTGACCTGGAAACAGGAATTTCCGGGTCAAGCCGTCCCCAAAATTTTACAATATGTAAAAGACAAAGATATTTGGGAGTGGAAACTCCCCCACTCCCGCGAAGTCAACATGGCACTTCGGGAATACGAAGAGGTCTTGGATCCCAAAAGTGCTTTGTGGAAAAAATTCTTAAGTGGGATCCAAGAAAAAGAATTTCAGGCCCTGGTAAATTTGGGAAAAACAATTGCGAACAGCCAAAAAACAAGACTCAAAAACGGTTCCCAATTTGGTTTCGAAGTGGATTTTCACGGTCACAAAGCTTTTGCCGTCAACTGGCCCCTGGAATCCAGCGAGATGGGAGAATACATTTATAAAGAATTAAAGTATGAAGTCGCCCTGCTTTTTTTCTACACCGGCAAACACTGGAACTTCAGCTTACGCTCCGATCGCGTGGATGTAAGCCTCCTCGCTGCAAAATACGGCGGGGGCGGGCATCCGGGGGCTGCGGGATTTAGGATGGAGGAGATGGAGTGGTTGATAAAGTTGAAGAAATAAAAAATCACAGGTTATCTTGAAAAAATTTCCATGCCCTGAAAAAAATACCCTATTTCAAAACGTGCAGTTTCGGGGGCATCCGAGCCATGAACAATGTTTTGTTCAATGTTGTCCGCAAACTCTTTTCGGATAGTTCCAGCAGCGGCTTTGGCAGGATCAGTCGCTCCCATAATCTCACGATTTTTTGCGATGGCGTTTTCGCCTTCAAGAACAGAAATCACGCAAGGGCCAGAAGTCATGAACTTCATCAGATCCTTAAAAAAGGATCTTTCTTTATGAACCGCGTAGAAACCTGCAGCCACGCGTTCATCCATCCAGATCATTTTTGAAGCGATAATTTTAAGACCTGACTTTTCAAATTTTCTGAAACATTCTCCAATTAAATTCTTTCGAACTCCATCCGGTTTCACAATCGATAAGGTTTTTTCGATAGACATAGTTTCTCCGTTTATTGATAAACTTCTTTCAAAACTTTTCCAATCTCTGCAATCGTTCTCGCCACACAAACACCGGCAAATTCCAAAGCGGCAATTTTATCTTTTGCAGTTCCCTTCCCTCCGGCAATGATAGCCCCTGCATGGCCCATCCGTTTGCCCTCAGGGGCAGAAATTCCTGCGATAAAACCGGCGACCGGTTTTTTGACAAAAGTTTTAATATATTCTGCAGCTTCTTCTTCTGCAGAGCCACCAATCTCACCGATCATCACGATGGCCTCAGTCTCAGGATCTTCATTAAAAAGTTTTAAACAATCGATGAAGTTTGTTCCATTCACAGGATCGCCACCGATTCCGATACAAGTGGACTGGCCCAACCCCATTTTAGTCACCTGATCCACGGCTTCATAAGTGAGAGTCCCGGAACGTGAGACCACACCGACTTTTCCTGGGCGATGAATATGACCGGGCATAATACCAATTTTGCATTCGCCGGGAGTAATAATGCCCGGGCAGTTTGGCCCAATCAGACGGGTTCTCTTGCCCTGCATATAACGCTTCACTAAAATCATGTCGTTCACCGGGATGCCTTCGGTAATACACACTACCAAATCCAAATCTGCATCCACAGCTTCTTGGATGGCCTTGGCGGCAAACTTGGGAGGAACATAAATCACCGAAGCATTTGCTGCAGTTTTTTCTTTGGCCTCTTTCACACTGTTAAAAATGGGAATGCCTTCGAATTCTTGTCCGCCCTTGCCCGGCGTAACGCCAGCAACCATTTGAGTGCCATAGGCCACACACTGGCGCGTATGGAATTGACCCGTGTTTCCGGTGATTCCTTGGGTCATCACTTTGGTGTTTTTATTAACGAGAATGGACATTATCGGCTGAGCTCCACAATCTTTTTTGCAGCTTTTGTCAAATCATCCTCTGAAATCAGAGGGAGTCCTGACTCTTCCAAAATCTTTTTCCCCAGATCCACATTCGTACCTTGCAAACGTACAACCACCGGCACTTTAATGTGCACTTCTCGCGCAGCAGTGACCACACCATTTGCAATGATGTCACACTTCATAATCCCGCCAAAAATATTGATAAGAATTCCTTTTACTTTGGGATCTGCCAAAATGATTTTAAATGCAGCGGTCACTTTTTCTGCGGTGGCGCCTCCTCCCACATCCAGGAAATTAGCCGGTGCTCCCCCACTTACTTTAATAATATCCATCGTGGCCATGGCCAAACCCGCACCGTTCACCATACAACCAATATTGCCATCGAGACTGATGTAAGAAAGATCATATTTTTTGGCTTCAATTTCGGACGCATCTTCTTCATCCAAATCACGCATCGCTTCATATTCGGGATGACGGAACAGGGCGTTATCATCGAAATTTACTTTGGCATCGAGGGCCAGCAAATCTCCCTGTTTTGTCACCACGAGAGGATTGATTTCAATCATCGAGCAATCGCCCTTCATATAAGCTTCGTAGAGAGCCTTCACAAAACTCACAAATTTTTCGGCAGTGGCGCCATTTAAATCGAGTTTTTTCGCAAGGGCTTGGGCTTCGGTAGGACCCACTCCCAACTCGGGATCGACTGCCAATTTCAAAATTTTCTCCGGATGTTTGGCCGCCACTTCCTCAATATCCATGCCTCCTTCAGAAGAAGCCATAAAGGTCACTTGCGAAGTGGCGCGATCCAGCAAGGCTCCCAAATAAAGTTCGCGCCCAATATCACAGCCTTTTTCAATAAAAAGTTTTTTGACAATTTTTCCTTCAGGACCTGTTTGATGGGTCACAAGCCTCATCCCCAAGATATTTTGAATGTGCGCTTGGGCTTCATCCAAATTTTTAGAAAGTTTTACCCCGCCCCCTTTACCCCGACCCCCTGCATGAATTTGGGCTTTTACAACCACGGGAAAACCAAGCGCTTGAGCCGCTTTCACCGCTTCTTCTACCGTGAAGGCGACTTTCCCCACGAGGGTGGGAACCCCATATTTTCGCAAAATTTCTTTGCCTTGATATTCGTGGATTTTCATAACGGATGCAGCAAATAGCGGGATATAGAGAAAAAGCCAAGAAAAATTTTATCGGTTTTCGTAAACTAAAAAATTGGTTATCCTTATCTGATGAAGCCTTCCAAATCTCAAAAACTCTTAACAAGAATCTGCCTATATCTATTATTTTTATCTTCTTTTTGCATCTTTTACAAAAGTGCTGCTGCTCAAGAATCTCAAATGAAACAAGAATATCCCCAGATTAAAATCGTGATCAATATCCCTTCTTTAAAACTTGCTCTCTACGAAGATGAAAAACTGGTGAAAGAATATTCCATTTCAGTGGGACAACCCAAATATCCCACCCCGCTTGGAACTTTTGAAATTATACGCGTCGAATGGAACCCTTGGTGGTATCCTCCCCCGAGCGATTGGGCAAAAGATGCAGAAGTCACCCCTCCCGGCCCCACAAATCCCTTGGGACCTGTAAAGATGGTTTTAAATACGGATCTGAGAATTCATGGAACGAATCAGGATCGAAGCGTGGGCAGGCCCGCTTCTCATGGTTGTTTCAGAATGCACAATGCCGAAGCACGAGAACTCGCCTGGTATTTACAAACCCGCCTTTCTCAAAAAACAGATCCTGCTCTTTTGGAAAAATATAAAAGAGCCAGAAACTCCACTTTTGTTGTGACTCTTGAAAAAACCGTGCCGGTTGAACTCATTTATCAACCAATTAAAATTAGTGACGACATCGTTGAAATTTATCCTGATTTTTATGGGAAAATAAAAAAATTAAAAGATGACCTCTTGGAAGTCCTGGTACAAAAAGGAATTGACCCCGCCAAAGTGAATCAGGAAAAACTTTCAACCCTGAAGAAACCGAAGAAGAGTGAGAGTTATTCTCTTCAGGAATTTTTGCTTTAGAAAATTCAATTACGCTGCTTTTTTCTTCAGATGGAATTCAAAATGGTAACCCGCAAGTTCTACCAGATGAAAAAGCTGCGACAGTTGTTTGGGAACACGATTCTCCTCGAGTAAACGTATCACTTGTGAGGGAGAGGTGTGGAGGGCATCTGCAAGAACTCGTAGAGAAAGATTCGCTTTTTTAATTTTTTCCCGGATGGCATTCTTGAGTTGATTCAAGGGAGACCATTCATAAGTAGAATCACAGTAATAAAGTACAAGATCTGAGGGGAAACTGCCTTTGGATCCATCTTCGAGAGTAAAGCAGGCACCCTGATGATTAAGTTCTTTATCGATTTCAATAGAAACAAACTTGTTTTTTGGGCTGATTTTTTTACCCTGTAAAACGGCAAAAGGCAGATTGTAATGATGAGATCGCTTCCCTTCCTGTAAAGTGATCTCTAAAACACGTTTTCGGTAATTGGGTCCAATCTTTTTAAACTTTGGATTTCTCATTAAAAGCTCCCTGTTTTCTCAAGCTCTCCAATGCTTTTCGAATTTTTGAAGTGAGTTGCCCTTCCATCACGATCCAATCTTCAATATTAAATTTCAAAACCCGTTTTCCATCTTCAAAAACATGAACATGACGCGGATCGTGATCATAAACATACTCCACCACAATTATTCCACCGATCTTCCAACGGCCCATAAACAAGTGTATCCTATTTTAGTTACAGATGTCAAAAGTGATTTAGAAGAGGAAAACATTACCCTAACAACCGCTTAAAAAGATGCAAAGTCATTTCACGACCCACCTCGGCAATAGAAGTGGTCAGGGGAATATCTTTCGGGCAGGCCTTTACACAGTTTTGCGCATTTCCACAATCCGAGAGCCCTCCCGGGGCCATGAGGGCATCGAGGCGGACTTCTTTGTTCATGGATCCCGTGGGATTCATATTGAAAAGTCTGACCTGGGAAATGGCAGCAGCCCCGATGAAATCAGAATGATCACTCACTTGCGGACAAACTTCCAAACAACATCCGCAGGTCATGCAGCGAGAAAGATCGTAAGCCACCTGCTGATCTTTATCCGCCATGCGTGGGGCAGGGCCCAAATCATAAGTTCCATCGAGGGGAACCCAGGCACGGACGCGTTTTAAGCTTTCAAACATGCTGGAACGATCCACACGTAAATCGCGCACACAGGGGAATTTACTAAAAGGTTCCAAAGTAATCGGCTGTTCGAGCTGGTCGATCAAGGCCGTACAAGCTTGCCGGGCCTTGCCATTAATCACCATCGAACAAGAACCACAGACTTCTTCCAAACAAGAACTCTCCCACACCACAGGAGTGGTGGTTTCACCCTTTGCATTCACAGGGTTTCTCTGGATTTCCATGAGCACACCAATCACATTCATGTGAGGCTTATAAGGAATAGCAAACTCTTCCCAATAGGATTCATTTTGAGGATTGTCTTTGCGTTTGATTTTAAAATAAATAAATTCAGACATGTCGGGTTCCTTTATTTACGACGCCATATCATATCTTCTCGGCCTCGGCTTGATATACTTCGTGTCTACTGCCTCATATTCAAACACAGGACCTTGCGGAGTATATTTTGCTTTCGTCGTTTTCAACCAATTGGCATCATCCCGATCGGGGAAATCGGGTTTGTAGTGCGCGCCCCGCGACTCGTTGCGGTTTAAGGCTCCGAGGGTAATCACGCGTGCCAAATACAACATGTTTTTTAACTGACGTGCAAAAACCAGCTCTTGATTTGCCCAGGCTCCTGTATCGGGGACCGATATTTTTTGGAAACGCTCGAGTAACTCTTTTAATTTTTCATCCATCTCTTTCAACTTGTTGTTATAGCGAACCACTGTTACGCGCTCGGTCATCCACTCTCCCATCTCTTTGTGAAGCAGGTGAGGATTTTCAGGGCCAGTCATCGCGAGTAATTTTTGACTCATCTCTTTTTGTTTTTTAAGTTCTTGGGCAAAAACTTTTTGATCGACAGAGTCGGAATTCTTTTTAAGTCCCTTCACATATTTTACGGCATTTTTCCCTGCCAGCCCCCCTCCAAAAATACAAGAGACGAGAGAATTCGCACCCAAGCGATTGGCTCCATGATAGGCATAGTCGCACTCCCCTGCAGCCAAAACTCCTGGAAGATTCGTAAAATGATGATCATCGATCCAAAGCCCACCCATCGAATAATGCACGGCGGGGAAAATTTTCATGGGTACTTTCTTGGGATCGACCCCCACAAATTTTTCGTAGATTTCCAAAACGCCACCCAATTTTTTTTGTAAAAGTTCCGGATCGAGATGGCTGACATCCAGATAAACTTGAGGCTGTCCATCAATGCCTAATTTCAATTCATAAACCACTTTGAAAATAGCGCGAGTCGCGACATCGCGAGGAACCAAATTGCCATATTTGGGGAACCACTCTTCCAAAAAGTACCAGGGTTTTCCTTCTTTATAAACCCACACACGACCGCCCTCACCTCGTACCGATTCTGAAATCAAACGAAGTTTGTCTTCACCGGGAATTGCCGTGGGGTGAACCTGGATAAATTCTCCATTCGCATAGTAAGCGCCTTGCTGATAAAGCGAGGCTGCTGCAGAGCCCGTGCAGATCAGAGAGTTTGTGCTTTTCCCATAGATAAGACCTGGCCCGCCCGTACAGAAAATGACTGCATCTGCGGGGAAGGATTTTGTTTCCATGGTATCCAGATGAATGGCCACAATTCCACGGGCCACACCTTCCTCATCGAGGATCACAGAAAGAAATTCCCAACCTTCATACTTACTCACCAATCCCTCGACTTCGTGACGACGGACTTGTTCATCCAAGGCATAAATCAGTTGTTGACCGGTAGTAGCTCCTGCAAAGGCGGTGCGATGATAAAGAGTCCCCCCAAAGCGGCGAAAATCAATGAGACCTTCGGGAGTACGATTAAACATCACACCCATACGGTCGAGCATGTAAATCACGGAAGGAGCCGCCTCGCACATTTGCTTGGGAAGTTCCTGATTGGCGAGAAAATCGCCGCCATAGATCGTGTCATCAAAATGCTGCCAAGTGGAATCCCCTTCACCTTTGGTATTCACCGCGCCGTTGATTCCGCCTTGAGCACACACGGAGTGCGATCTTTTGACAGGAACGACTGAAAATAAATCAACGGGAATCCCCAATTCTGAAATTTTAATACTCGCCGTTAGACCCGCCAGCCCTCCGCCCACAACGATAATTCTTGGTTTAGCCATTTCCTCTGATCCTTATTGAATAAAATGTAATAAAATCTGCACCCACACCGCACTCAAGGCAAAAAAAGCCGCCGCACAGGCATAAGTTGCAAGCTTCTGAGAACGAGGAGTCACTGTAATTCCCCAAGTAATCAGAGAAGTCCAAACTCCATTGGTAAAATGATAAGTGAGGCTTAAAACTCCCACCATATAAAACCAAAATACCCACGGCGTTTGTAACATGCTTTGCATGTGCTCATAACTCACATGCTGACCCGCAAGGGCCGATTCAATACGGGTTTCCCAGACATGATAAGCAATATAAATAATTCCAATGAGCCCCGTGATTCTTTGAAGAAAGTATCGCCAATTTCCAGCATAAGAATATTGCAGCACATTGTTTTTGCTGGTGAGATAAATCACAATGCCCAAAATCACATGAAATAAAATGGGAATTCCAATCACCGAAATTTCGATCACGGGCAAAAAAGGAAGCTTCATCAAGCTCTCTACCATATCATTATAAGCTTGGGGACCTTGCAGGGAGATGGCATTGCTATAAAGATGCTCAAGAAAAAAAACTCCGATGGGAAAAATTCCTGCGAGTGAATGAAGACGTCTTAAAATAAAATATTTTTCATCGCGGGAAAAGGTTGGCATAAATAAAATCCTGACCCGTAGGGGCAAATAATTATTTGCCCCTACAACTTAATTTCCGAAACCAATTTTTTCACATGCTCAAAACTATCATCGAGCAAACTTTTTTCTTCAGCATTCAATTTAAGTTCAATGATTCTCTCCACGCCTTTGGATCCAATGACCACGGGAACTCCCATGAAATAACCCTTGGCCCCGTATTCACCATTCAAACAAGCGGCGCAAGCGAGCACCCGTTTTTTATCTTTCAAATAACTCTCAGCCATTGCAATCGCCGAGGCTGCGGGAGAAAAAAAGGCAGAGCCTGTTTTTAAAAGATTTACAATTTCTCCACCCGCCATTTGGGTACGTTTCACAATCGCCTGAATTTTTTCTGCGGGAAGTAAATCGGTCACCGGAATTCCGTTCACCGTGCAAAAACGCGGAAGGGCGACCATATCATCCCCGTGACCCCCTAACACCAAAGCGGCCACATCTTGCACACTGACTCCGAGTTCCATGGCCACAAAACAGCGAAAGCGCGCAGAGTCAAGCACTCCTGCCATCCCCACCACTTTCTTGGAATCAAAACCCGAGAGTTTATAAAAGGCATAAACCATCACATCCAAAGGGTTAGAAACCACAATGACGAAAGCATTGGGGGCATGCTGCTTCACGCCTGCAGCCACTGACTTCATAATCTCCAAATTTTTGGCGAGCAAGTCATCGCGGCTCATTCCAGGTTTACGGGCCAAGCCCGCGGTAATAATCACCACATCGGAGCCTTCAATATCTTTATAATCTTGAGTGCCGATAAGGTGAGAGTCGGATCCATCGACAGGTCGGGCTTCCATCAAATCCAAGGCTTTCCCCTGAGGAAAGCCTTCTACCACATCAAACAAAACCACATCGCCCAATTCTTTTTCCATCACGCGTTGGGCAAGCTCACCGCCAATGTTGCCTCCTCCGATGAGTGCTATTTTTTTTCGAGCCATTTCTATTTCTCCTTCTTCTTTGACTGCTCAAATCGTTCTTTCATCACCATCCAGTCTTCAGGCGTCATGTCGGTGAGCATATTAAATTCTCCTGCGCCTGAGATCCACTCGCCTCCATCAATCGTAATCACCTCTCCATTCACATAGTCGGCATAATCGGAAACCAGATAAGTGGCGAGATTGGCCAGTTCTTCATGTCGACCGGATCTTCCCAAAGGAATTTTTTTCTTCCACCTTTCCTCAAAACCTGGAGGAACCAAATTTTGCCAGGCTTGTTCTGTCGGGAAAGGCCCCGGGGCAATCGCATTTAAACGAATCCCATATTTTGCCCATTCTACCGCGAGTGAACGGGTCATCGCGAGCACGCCTGCTTTTGCACAGACGGAGGGCACGACATAGGCTGAACCTGTCCAGGCATAAGTGGCCACAATGCTTAAAACACGACCGCCTTTTTGCTCGGCAATCCAACGGCGTCCCACGGCAAGTGTGGTATGAAAACTGCCGTTGAGCACAATTCCCACCACGGCATTAAAACCATTCGGAGAAAGATATTCGGTAGGGCTGATAAAGTTCCCAGCGGCGTTGTTGACCAACACATCAATGCGAGGAAAAACTTTGCAGGCTTCTTCAACGACTGCGTCAATTTCATCGTATTTGCGAATATCAGCCGTTTTGAAAAAAACTTTGGCGCCTTTGGCTTCAAACTCTTTGGCGGCTTCTTCCAACATGTTTTGTCTTCGGCCACAGATCACGAGATTCGCGCCAAGCTCTGCAAAACGCAGCCCCATGGATTTACCCAGGCCTGTGCCACCGCCGGTGACTAAAATGGTTTTATTTTTGAGGAGATCTTTTTGGAACATAATGTGTCCTATTTTTTTTATGAAATCTCTCCCTCCTTAACTAAGGAGGGAGAGATTTCATATGTTCTTAATCATCTCGGTTGCAAATTCTGAGCATTTGAGCTCTTTCGCCCCTTGCATCAGCCGCGCAAAATCATACGTGACCGTTTTTTTGGCAATTGTTTTTTCCAAACTCTTGCAAATTAAATCCGCCACTTCTTGCCAACCCAAATATTCAAACATCATGGCCCCGGATAAAATCACAGAACCCGGATTTACTTTATCCATCCCCGCATACTTGGGAGCTGTGCCATGAGTGGCTTCGAAAATGGCGTGTCCTGTGATAAAGTTAATGTTGGCTCCCGGGGCGATGCCGATTCCCCCTACCTGGGCGGCCAAGGCATCACTGATGTAATCACCGTTCAAATTTAAAGTGGCGATCACATCAAACTCGTTGGGGCGGGTTAAAATCTGCTGCAAGAAAGCATCGGCAATCACATCTTGAATTAAAATTTTTCCGGAAGGAACTTTTCCGGCGCAAGCTTCCCAAGAGATCACTTGATCAGAAAACTCCTGCTGGGCCACTTCATAACCCCATTTACGGAAACCTCCCTCCGTAAACTTCATGATGTTTCCTTTATGAATTAAAGTGATGCTTCTTCTTTTGTGATCGATGGCATGCTGGATCGCTGCACGAACAAGACGCTTGGAACCTTCTTTGGAAACAGGCTTGATTCCAATGGCACTGGTCTCCGGAAAACGTATTTTCTTTACGCCCATTTCATTTTGCAAAAAATCGATAACTTTTTTGACTTCAGGAGTTCCCTCTTCCCATTCAATCCCCGAGTAAACATCTTCTGTATTTTCACGAAAGATGACCATGTCAATGAGCTCGGGCCGTTTTACAGGAGAAGGCGTGCCCGCATAATAACGAACGGGACGCAGACAAACATAGAGATCCAGCTCTTGACGAAGAGTCACATTTAATGACCGCACACCTTTACCGATGGGTGTCGTCAGTGGGCCTTTAATGGCCACCCGATATTTTTTGATAATGTCTAAAGTTTCTTCGGGAAGTAAATTGGCAGGGCACTGCTCTCCATAAACTTTCTTGGCCTTTTCACCGGCGAAAATTTCAAACCATTCCACTTTTTTCTTTCCCTGATAAGCCTTCTCAACTGCTGCATCAAAAACTCTTTGGGAAGCCCGCCAAATATCGGGGCCTGTGCCGTCTCCTTCAATAAAAGGGATGACAGGCCGATCAGGGACTTGGAGTGTCTCTCCAATTTTTTGAATGATTTCACCAGAATGAGGAGGATCAAGTTTCATGGGAAATTAGGCAGCAGGAGTAAAATCCCGATCCATTACTGTTTTACGATTGTCATTTTTGGCGCTCTCAATCGCCTTGTCACAGGCCTGTTCCACCAACTTGGTAAGGGCATCGATGGTATTGGCCGCAGTATTCATTTGGGATTTTTCACGAATATATTTTTTTACTTTGGATGTAACGACTAAAGCTTCTGACATAAGAAATTTCCTCTCTTTAAAAAAGGTTAATAAAAAATTGAGGCCATCTCTTTCTCATTTTCATGAAAAGTTGAAAAGGAAAATTTTAACAAATCCCACAAATGTGACACCGCGTGGGTTCGCAAGCAGGAATGATGATACTCTTGGCGCCGCGTTCTCGTTCTTTTTCCAAATATTTGGGTTTCATGCCGTGATCAATGAAATCCCAGGGAAGTTTTTCGTCCGCAGTAAAAGCTCGTGTGACAAAATCATCGGGATCAAACGAAAGATTTTTGAGGGCCTTTTTTGAACTGCGCCCCACTTGATGATAGTTCAAGACAAATTCTGAAACGCTTTCATCCCCCCGAGAAAGCAAGGTTTCTACATAGGCATCCAGATTGGTTTCGCCGGTGATCGAAATGTTTCCTATGGGACGCAGTCGATTTTGAATTTTTTTCAATTTTTCATGAATGGCTTCACGGCCTTCGTAAGGTTCTCGTTGAAAGGGAGTCGCAGGTTTAGGTGTAAACGGGCTTAAAGAAAGAGTCAGCTTGGGAATTGCGCCCGACTTTTGAGCCAGCGCTACCAAAGCAGTGCGGGTTTCTAAAGTGAGTCGGCAAAGGCTTTCTAAATCTTCATCCGTTTCACCGGGAAGCCCGATCATAATATAGAGTTTAATATTCGTAATCCCCCCTTCCGCCAGCATCACAGCAGCTTTCACCACTTCTTCATCCGTAAAAGTTTTATTCATCTGACGGCGAAGGCGCTCACTGCCTGCTTCAGGCGCAATGGCAATCGTTCGATTTCCTGATTTTCTTAAGTAATGGATAATTTCCGGCGTAAAAGCATTTAAGCGCACCGACGAGGGTGAGAAGCCCCCTCCCTTTTCATCTATATATTGAAGGAGAGGTAAAAGATCGGGATAGCCCAAAAGATCCCCGGCGATGAGCCCCATTTTTTTTCGATAGCGAAAACCCAAATCCACACGATTTTTTAAATGCTCAAAATGAGAATATCGCGGATAGCGATAAATATATCCTGCGGCGCAAAAGCGGCAGGCCCACTGGCAACCGCGCTGAACCTCGATGAGAAATAAATCTCCAAATTCGGTGTGAGGAGTTAAAATTTTAGAATGGGCCAGGGGAGGTTCTAACTGATCTACGAGTCTTCGGTAAATATGACGAGTAGTGACATCATGGTGAATTGTAGGGACAAACACTCCCTCTAATTTTGCCAAGGCTTCAAGACGATCCTGTTTGGAAGAATAATTTTTAAAAATCTCAATCATTTCATTTCCCACTTCTTCGCCTTCGCCAATGACTGCCACATCGATAAAAGGAGCCAAAGGCAAAGGGTTAATCGTCATCGCAGGGCCGCCGATAAGGATGAGCGGATCACTTTCCTGTCGATCTTTCGATTGCACGGGGATACGCATCAATTCTAAAAGAGCCGGCACATTCAAAACATCGTTTTGATAAGAGATCGAAAAAGCAATGAGATCAAACTCTGTCGCGGGGGTATCGGTTTCCAAAGAAATTAAAGTAGAACCGCTGCGCTGATACTCCTTCCAATCTTCCGCATCCGGCAAAAAAAACCGTTCGCAATTGATCCCCTTTTGGTTGAACACACAATAAAGCGATTGAAACCCCAAATTCGACATCCCAAAATAATAAAGGTTGGGGTAAACCAGACCCACGTTGAGTTCTTTCGACCAAACGGAGGACTCGCGACCTTCTTCGGCTTGCCGCAAATCTTGATGATGTTTTTGGATTTTCCAGGTCATAAAACTATTTGTAATCCGTTTTGCTTACTCGATTGGGATGCTGAGAAAAAGACTCCGCCTTAAAGCGAAGATATTCTTCCTGATAACTCTCGGTATATATTTCCAGGATACCCGGATCTTTGATCAGCGGTATCATATCCGCCGTATAGTCTTTTTTGTGTTCTTTCATAAAAGTATCCACTTTCTGATCCACTCTCTTTTCCAATGTTTGGAAATTCATCTCTTCTCCCAACATATCTGAAAGACGCCGAAGGTTTGGAGAGACACCCTGTTTTAAAAACCAGAGCAGGTCAAAATAATCTCTGCCTTTAATCGTGTTTCGACTTTGTTTTCCCCGCTGATATTTTCGTGCAAGAATAGCATGAAGTTTTCCAGCCATGAGGGAAGGCAAATCATAATGTCTGGCAGCATAATTAAATCCAAAGCTGCTTTTGGAGGTAACAAGAGTGGAATAATTTTCGGAAGGAAGTTTCGACAAATCCACTCGGATATAAAGAAAATCACTGTCGCTGGCTCCCGATAATCCCAGTTTTTTCAAGACAGGAAATTTAAGCAACACCTGATTTCCCTCTTGTTTAAGGGAGCTACTCATCTCGCGGTATTGATATTTTGAAACAAAGAAAACTTTTAACTCTTCCAAAAAATCCTTGGGGGAAAATACACCCAAGTAATCAAAATCGATATCTTCGGAGAGGCGCTGCAAGTCATAAAAATGCCTCAAACAAGTTCCCCCCGTAAAAATCAGCTGCTGCTTGTATTGCGGAGAAGTATAGATATAAAAAAGGACATAGGCTTGCAGATATTCCTTAAGCACATTGCGAATATAGGCATCGTGAAGGCCTTTTGCTTTTTGTTCCCGGGTAATATTTTCAAGTTCTTTTTCAATCATCGCATTTTTTTGATGATAGGAATCAAATCCATCATTTTTTTGATCTGTACCCTATGACAATACTGTGAAAACTCATTGAAGTCCGCTGGAGTCCACTCGTCGTAGTTCAGTCGAAAGTTCTTAATGAGGGCTGTGTCAATTTCTTTCACCTTCCATAATTTGTAGTAGAAATAATCAAAAAGCGCCTTGGCTTTTGTTGCCATTTTAATCGTAAATCCATCCTTGTCTTGCAGCGTATAGCCATCAAAAAGTTCATCTTTTATATTTCTATAGGTAAACACACCCAGCTTATTTTGATAGGTTCTCTTTGACTTTAAAGTTACCGAAGTCAATCCATAAACGGATTCGGCAAGCATATTATTTTTCTGTAAAACATATTCCATACTGAGATACGAAGGTTCACGAAGTTTATTGGCAATGAACTCCATATAAAAAAGTCTGTTGTTTTGGGACTTCAGAAATTCCGAAGTGACATAGAGACCCTTTTTCAGAGAAACAAGGATGTCAGACCTCAGCCATCGATTAATATTTGCATAGAGGCTGTTATCCGAAAGATCGACAAACTGGGATAACGTGTTTTTATCGAAGTAACTCAGAGTACTCAGTTTTTTGATTTTACTGACTTGATTCATAATTAGTACTTATTATATGCTAATTGTGAATTAAGTCTACAGGGACTTCGCTTCAACCCTTACAGTCTAATGACTCCAAACAGTAGACTTTACGGTTATAAAAAATTACTTCTCCCCTCTTTTTATAGCACTTTCCAACTCTAACGCACTGCGTTTAAAAAATCTTTCAAAATCAAACTCTTACTCTTGTTGTTTCGCTTAAAAAAAGTTATGCTTTTTGGATAAATTCCACAAAAAGGATTTTTTTATATGCCCGCGAAGACATTTGAGCCTTCGAGTGAGAAAAAGAATTATTCTTCGGGAATTTCTTTTCCTCTGAGCCAAAGCCCTACCTCTTCTTTAAAAAGAAGATATGGAGTAGAGGTAAAAAGTGAAAGAGAGCTGCCTGCCAAAATATTTCACTATTTCAAAGTGGATTCAAAAACAGGAATTCCTTTCAAAAAAGAAAAGCAACTCTTTCTGGCCCAAGTGCTCTGTCATGAGCTGGAAGAAGGCATTCGCATTCTGGAGCGCTTGGGGCGCAAAGAACAGGTCCAGCTTCTTCAAAGTCCTTCTCCCAAAATGCATTTGGAAAATCAAATTCAACTTCTTCGGGAATGGTTCAAACAAAACCCCTTGCGTGATCTTCCTCCGGAGAGGGTTTTCTCTGCTCTCAAATTGAGAAATAATCAAAATGGATCTGCTTCTGCCATCTTCAATACAGGTCAAGTGGCAGGCTTTACCTCTCACGGGCTTTTTTACAAAGATCAAAATCAGGACGCCTTGCTCATGGTTCCTGAAAGAAGCGTACTGGCTGTTCTGGATGGCATGGGGGGACATGTGGCAGGCCACATCGCCTCGGGAGTTTTAACAGATTTTCTGGAATATGCCTTGAAACACGGTTTGCCTTTGGAAAAAGCCATTGAATTTGCGAATGAAGCCGTGATTCAAAGAAGACGCAACGATAGCAGCTTGGGGGGCATGTACCCGATGGGCACCACTCTTGTTTGTGCAGAAATCAAAAACAATGAGCTGCATTCAGTCCACATGGGAGACTCGAAACTTTTGCTCATCCGACAGAAAAAAATTATTCACGAAACCCAAGACCACACCCAGGGGCAAGACTTGTTACGAGAAGGGCTTGTGGATTTGGAAACAGCCCATAGCTTGAATCATTTGCTTTCACGGTGTTTGGGAACCGATTCGATTTTATCCAACCGGGATTTGAGTTGCTCCAGAATCCCCCTAAAAAAAGGGGATCGCGTCTTGCTGGCCAGCGACGGAATTACCGACAATTTCTTTTCGAGAGATTTTTCACTGACAGAACTTGCTGAAGTCGCAAGCCTTGCCTCTTTGGAAGAATCGGTTCAACAAGTTCAAAATCTCTGTGTAGAACGCATTCGCAAAGGTTCTTTTGCGGAGGGCCGTTCTTCCAAGCCTGATAATCTGACTCTTCTCCTCTACGAACACCGCCAATAAATTCCTGGTTCTTCTTGCCAAATTGAATTTATTTATTTATTTCAAATCCTCCCAACCCCCCTTTTACAAAGTGGGGCTTTTTGTTTCCCCCTTTAGTAAAGGGGGTTAGGGGGATTTTATATGGAATTCCACTTAGAACAAGTTCTCGCTTCTCTTCCTGATGCTCTTTTTCTTATCCAGAAAAACCAAACTTTGTCGTATTTAAACCCGGTAGCAGAAAGAATGGCAGGGTTTTCCCTCTCACTCGCCAAAAACCGGCCCCTGTCGGATCTTTTCTTAGACGCACAGGATCTGTGTCAGCGGGTACAAACCACCCTCGATACCGGGCATTCCTTTACCATTCGCAAAGATGAACTCCTGAATAAATCCGAAGAATCGTGGGTGGTAGAAATTCATATCGAACCCATTCATGATTCCCAGGGAATCATTTCAGGGGTGCTGCTTCTCCTGCGAGAACTTTCGGCCATCAAAAAAATGGAGGAAGAACTCCGGCACGCCGATCGGCTGGGCGTGATGGGAACGATTGCCTCGGGGTTGGCTCATGAAATAAAAAATCCCCTGGGAGGAATCAAAGGCGCTGCTCAAATGCTCGCTCGCGAGATTAAACAGAAAGATCTTAACGAATATCTTCAAATCATTGTCAAAGAAGCCAACCGTGTGAACAAACTCATCACAGAACTTTTGACTTTTTCAAATCCCAAAAAAATAAATTTTTCTTCTGTCAATATCAACAAAATCCTGGATGAAGTGATTTCTTTGGAGCAACAAAACTTAAGCTCGCCGCAAATTCGAATCCTTCGCAGTTATGATCCCAGCTTGCCAAAGGTGAAGGGGGATGAAAACCAGCTCAAACAGGCCTTTCTTAATCTCATCAAAAATGCCAAAGAGGCTGTTTTCAAAACGGGAGAAATAGAAGTGAGCACGCGACTTGTCACGGATTATCAACTCAAAACCCAGAGAGGACGCTTCGCTCGCATGGTGGAAATCGATATTGCAGATACGGGTTGTGGAATGGATGAAGAAGCCCTAAAAAATCTTTTTGCCCCTTTTTACACTACCAAAAAAACGGGCACCGGTTTAGGACTCGCGATCAGTCATCGCATTATCACGGAACACCAGGGTTTTATTCAGGTGGAATCGCTGCCTAAAAAAGGCAGTACTTTTAGAATTTTTTTGAGGGCAGCATGATCACCCCCTCTTAAGGTAAGAGGGGGCCGGGGGGCGTTATGAAAACATCGCGAATTACAAAAGTTACTTTTTTAATATGCAATGCCTCATAACCCCTCCCAGCCTCCCCTTACCTTAAGGGGAGGAGAAAATAGATAACGACATTATTATATGGAAAATAAAAAAATCCTCATTGCCGAAGACGACGAATCCCTGCGAACGATTTTAAAAAAGATGTTCGTGAAAAAAGGTTTTGAAGTTGAAACGGCCTTAAATGGAGAGATGGCTCTCCTCAAACTGCAACAACAGATCTTTGATGTGGCGATCTTGGATCTCAAAATGCCCGAGCGCAGTGGTTTGGAAGTGCTTTCTCTCATTCGAAAAGAAAAACCCCATCTCCCCCTCATTTTAATGACCGCTCAAGATACCATGAAAAATGCAGTGGAAGCGATGAAGCAGGGCGCTTACGATTATATTACGAAACCTTTCGAGTTGGATGAATTGGAAATCATTGTCGATCGGGCCCTGGAAACAGGACGATTGTCGGAAGAAATCAAGAGTCTTAAGGCCGAAATCAAACTTCAAAAATTTGATCGTCAGGCAAAAATTATCGGCCAATCCAAACCCATCCGCGAAATTTACAAACTCATTGGTAAAGTGGCCGCTTCGGATGTGCCTGTTTTAATTACAGGAGAATCGGGAACGGGAAAAGAACTCATCGCCAAATCCATTCATTTTTCTTCTGCCCGGGCAAGAGAGCCTTTTATTGCGGTCAACTGCGCGGCGATTCCCAAAGATTTGCTTGAAAGCGAACTTTTTGGTTATCGCAAGGGGGCTTTCACCGGTGCTGAAGAATCAAGACCGGGTTATTTTGAGGCGGCAAATCACGGCACCCTTTTTCTGGATGAAATTGGCGACATGCCCTTGGCCCTGCAGGCCAAGCTTTTGCGGGCTTTACAGGAACAAGAAGTGACTCGTTTGGGAACCACTCATTCCATTCCCATCCATGTTCGGGTTCTGTCGGCGACCAACCAGGATCTTTCCCGTTTGGTGAGCGATAAAAAATTCCGGGAAGATCTTTATTTCCGACTCAAAGTGGTGCCCATTCAAGTGCCTCCCTTAAGAGAAAGAAAAGAAGACATTGAAATTTTGGCCCAGTATTTTATTGAAAAGTTCACCACTGAATTTTCTCTTCCGACAAAAACCCTTGCAAAAGAATCAATTACACTCCTTCAAACCCACTCTTGGCCAGGCAATGTGCGCGAGCTTGAAAATGTGATCAAAAGAGCCATTGTCATGACCAGCCTGCCCCTCATCCGAAAGGAAGATCTGCAACCCATTCTCAACGAAAGCCCTGCTATTCTGGAAGAAAGTGAAATTGAAACTCTTTCTTTGGAAGAAATCGTGCGTAGCAAGCTCACCCAGTTTTTAGAAAAGTTTGATCGCCTCGAAGCGATGGATCTTTATGACACCATCCTTCAAATGGTAGAAAGACCCCTCATTTCTTTGGTGTTACAAAAAACAAAATACAACCAGATTCAGGCGGCGCGAGTTTTGGGAATCAATCGAAATACCCTTAGAAAAAAAATCCGGGAACTTAAAATTCACTCCGGCAAAATGATGGAAGAAGAGGTCTTTCACCCCCTCCCTTGACGGGAGGGGGTTGGGGGGCGGGTGTTCTCATGAAACATTCCAAATATGAATTGTTTTTTCAAAGGTACTTTTCAATTATACCCCCTCTCCCTGACCCTCCCCCTCCAGGGGGGAGGGGAAACTTCAGGATGAAAGAAGTTGAAAAGTGTATTTTTAATTTTTAGATAACAAGGTAAAAAAATGAGTCTGCTTTCTTCTCTATTTATCTACTCTTTTCTGATGCTCGGGGCTGTTGTGTTCGGGGGCATCCTGCCCACTTTTAGGCGATTTGGCGCCGAAAAAATTCCCCTGCTCCTGTCTCTTTCTGCAGGGCTGATGTTGGGTTCCAGCTTTTTTCATCTCATTCCCGATGCTTTTAACCTGTTGGGAGCTGAGGCCAGTTTTTATGTTTTATTGGGATTTCTTTTTTTATATTTTTTTGAAAAATTCATCACCGTGCATATTTGCGAAACGGGTCATTGCGAAGTGCATCAATTGGGCATGGCCGCTTTTATAGGTCTTTTTCTTCATGCTCTCACGGATGGTGTGGCTCTGGGAGTCAGTTTATTCGTGCCTCAGCTGGGTTTCGTGATCTTTCTGGCGATTTTCTTTCACAAGTCGATGGAGTCTTTTTCGCTCACTTCCATTTTACTGCACGAAAAAAAATCCACCGCAAAAATTTTGCTTGCCAACCTGGCCCTGCTCTCTGCAATTCCCTTGGGCGCCTTGGCTTCCTTCGCCTTCGTGGGAGAAAACAATATTCACCTCACCGGCATGGCTCTCGCTTTTTCTGCAGGAACTTTTTTGCATGTCTCTTTATCGGATCTGCTTCCCGAAGTTCATCGCCACTTTAAATTAAAAAACCAGGCTTTCGCATTTTTCACGCTGGGCTTAGGTTTGATGTTTGTTTTGGAGAGGTATTTGGGAAGTTAATTTGGGACACAAATTAGGGATGCGGAATAATAGCAGCAATCGAGAGTTCTTGTTTACCAGGACCATAATACCAAAAAACGCGATAGGCTCCCGGAGTTTGATTTTGCGCATAGGCTTCAAACACCTCCTGCCCTTCGGGTCCGGCCAAACATGAGTATTTATGGGTTTTTAAACCAGGATGCCTCAAATTGGTTTCCAAATAACCCAATGTTTTTTTAACGGCTTTAAGAACCACTTTTTTGGAGGGATCTTTTTCAAGAACGCGGAGATTTTCTTTCGCTTCGTCCGTAAAAACAAGTTCAAACTTCATTCTTTCTCCGCATGCTTGGCGAATGAACCCAAACGGTGTTTTGGTTTTTGAGAAAGACCGCGAATCAAGCTTTCTTTGGCTTTAGGATCTTTAAAAATCCAGACTTCTTCCGCTGGGATGGAAACCTTGGGTCTTAAAAGATAACCTTGGTCTGTTTGATAAATTTCAAAAGAAGATATCTTTTTTTCTTTCAATACCTTTCCCATGGCCAAACGGCGCTTTTTATCCAACACCACTTCCCCTAATAGATTTTCCATAAACATCTCCTTTTCAATTCAAAGTAACAAAAAGGCCCCTATAAAACAAGTGAAGAATTGAAAAGGTGTAAAGTGGCCTTTGGCAAAAGTTTATCGACTAGAAAGGGCTTCGTGACTAAATGATGACTTTGTCGTAGCAAGTGTGAAACATTTTTGCTTGCCATCCATATGCCCCTACATTATTTGGAGGATAACCCTCATGCATTCTCTATCTACCGAAGCCATCCCCTCTATTGCCCCCGCCCCTCTTTTTGCCAAAAGGCTTAAAAACCAGTTGAATACTCTCAAAAAAGAAATTACGGGGTTAAACATTAAAAGTAGTCGAAAAGAAATTCATGATCTTCGGGTGTCTTGTCGTCGGCTTGAATCAAAGAGTATTGTTTTAAAAATCAATTCTCTGGAACGATTTTCTAAAGAACTCATTCGCGCTTTGGGCCCCATTAGAAGCTTGGATGTTTGTCAAAGGGATTTAAAAAACAGATTTAAAAACAAATCCGGCAAGGAGAAGGAATTGCTGAGCCTCATCATTCCATGGATTAAAAATAAGAGGAAAAAACTTCAAAAGGCATTGCTGCGAGAAGTGAAAAAAGAAAAGAAAATCACTTTACTTGAAAAAATTGCGCTGGAAGATCTTAAAAAATCAGTCCCCTTGAAAGATTTGGAACCTGTTTTAGAAAAAGAATTGCAACAAGGCTGGGCTCTCGTTTTAAAAAATTGGGCTCTTTTTGAGGAAAAAGAAAAAATATCAGCTTTACATGAAGTGAGAATTTCTCTCAAAAAATTCAGATATCTTGTGGAAGTAAAAGAAGAATGTACGCCTGCTTCAAAAAGTTCTGTTCCTGAAATCAAGGCGATTCAGGATCGACTGGGTTTGATTCATGACGCAGAAGTTTTGAGAGACCTGCTCAAAGATTCGAAAATAAAACGTTTCGCCCGAAAAACAAAAACGAGAAAAGATTTAAAACGCCTGCGCACTGAACTCAAACTGGAAATAAAAAAGAAGATGGAAAATTTTCATCAAACAGGAGAAAAAGCACTTCAAGAAATTTCTAATCCAGAACAAGCTTTGAAGGCATCTTGAATCACATCGATTCCCCTCCCCTTTGCAAGGGGAGGGCCAGGGTGGGGTAGAACGTTGCATAGCAGGTACGCCACGTTCTACCTCCCCCCAACCCCCTCCTTACAAAGGAGGGGGGAGAGGACATTCTTATCTCCATGCGACTTGCTGTTATTGATATCGGAACCAACTCCATTCACACCCTCATTGTCGAAATCTTGCCCAATTTCACCTTTGAGATCATCGGCCGGGAAAAAGAAATGACGCGTTTGGGGGATGGCACCCTTTCTTCCGGAAAACTCAGCCCCGAGGTGATGAATCGGGGGCTCTTAACCCTCAAAAAATTCCATTCCCTGGCACAAAGCAAAGGCGCCCAAAAAATAATTGCTTTTGCGACTTCTGCCGTGCGCGAGGCCAAAAATGGGGGCGATTTTCTTCAAAAAATCCTTGAGGAAACTTCCATCAAAATTCGCGTCATCACCGGTGAAGAAGAAGGGCGACTGATTTATCTGGGAGTCAAAAACTCCCTGGAGCTCAAAAAAGAAAACACTCTCATCATCGATATTGGTGGGGGAAGTGTGGAGCTCATGATTGTAGACCCCGATAAAATTTTGTTTCTGGTGAGTCTCAAAATGGGGGGAGCGCGGCTGAAAGATCTCTTTTTAAACCGGGATCCCAAAAAAGGATTTCACCGAATTGAAAAATATACGGAAAAACTTTTAAAAGAAATCACTCCCAAAATTTCTGAAACCGGTTTTTCAAATGTCATCGGCACCTCGGGGACCTTGAACAATCTTGCGGCGATGGCTTCTTATCTCAACAAAAATTCCGACGCTCCTGCCTCAAGAAATTCTTCCCTGGCCTTTGAAGACCTGAAAAAACTTTATCGCAATTTGCAGGAAGCCACTCCCCCAGAACGTTTGGAAATGAAGGGGATGGATCCACTTCGAAATGATCTGATTTTGGGCGGAGCCGCTGCCGCTTACAGCCTCATGAAAAATTTGAATATTGAAACTCTGGCCATCTGCGACAAGGGCATGCGCGAGGGAATGATCTATGACTACATCGCCAAAAATCAGCGCAAGATCAAAAGCGAAATAGAATTTCCGGATGTCAGACGACGCAATATTTTAAAACTGGCCACCCGATGTGACTACGACAAAGCTCATGGCGAACAAGTTGCAAAGCTGGCCCTGCAAATTTTTGACCAGACCCAAAACCTGCATCACTTAAAAATGGAAGATCGTGAACTTCTGGAATATGCTTCCCTGCTGCATGACATTGGTTATCACATCAGTTACGAAAAACATCATCGCCACGCTTATTATCTGATTAAAAATGTCCGCTTAAACGGGTTTGCCGAAGATGAAATTAATCTTTTGGCTCATGTGGCACGCTATCATCGTCGTTCCATGCCAAAAAAAAATCATATGGAATTCAGACTCTTGCAAAAGCCTCTTCAAGAACGTATTGAGTGGTTGGCTGGCATGGTGAGAATTGCGGACGCCCTGGATCGATCGCATTTTTCTGTGGTGCAGTCGATAAAAGTAGACTCTTCCCGAAAAGGAATTTGTTTTTTGCTGACAGCTTCCAATGACTCGGAGTATGAAATTTGGGATGCCAAAAGAAAGTGTGATCTGTTTAAAAAATTGTGTAAGAAGGAGATTGTTTTTAGGGTGCATCGGAAGAAAAAAAATTAAAATCCCCCCAGCCCCCCTTTAATAAGGGGGGTGAATATTATTTTTTATTTCTCCCCACTTTGTAAAAGGGGGGTCGGGGGGGATTTAAATCTAGGAAAAATTTTATGTTTCAAGAAAACCATAAATTCCCCGGTAAACTTTTTGTCGTCGAAGGCATTGATGGCTCGGGGAAATCCACCCAGCTTCGGCTGATACATAGCTGGTTAGAGTCTCAGGGTTATCCTGTGTTTTTGACAGAATGGAACAGTTCTCAACTCGTCAAAGAAACCACCAAAGAAGGCAAAAAGAAGAAAACCCTGACCCCCACGACTTTCAGCCTTCTGCATGCCACGGATTTTGCCGATCGTCTTGCTTATCAAATTTTGCCCCCGCTCAAAGCCGGCATGATTGTGTTGGCGGATCGTTATGTCTACACGGCTTTTGCGCGTGATGGAGTACGGGGAGTTCATCCGGCCTGGGTGCGCAAGGTTTATGATTTTGCCATTCGCCCGGATCTTTCGTTTTACTTCAAGGTGCCCTTGTCGATGGCTTTGGAAAGAATTCTTTCCGGACGTCCCAAATTAAAATATTACGAAGCCGGCATGGATTTGAACTTGTCGGCCAGTGTGGAAGAATCGTTTAAAATTTTTCAGGGAATGATTTTAAAAGAATACGACCGCATGGTGGATGAGTTTGGTCTCACCGTGATTAATGCAGCCCAGGAAATCCAGGAGCAACAAGAAATTACAAGAAATAGGGTCTCAGAAAATTTGAAGGGTTTTGATACCAAAAGGAGAAATTATGCCCAAAGGAACAAAGTTTTTTGGCGAAGGTTTGCCTTACCTCAAATCAAACGGGCTTAAGGGAAAACTGATCGCTATCGAAGGCACGGATGGCGTGGGTCGCTCGACTCAAATTGATCTTTTGCAGGAATGGCTCGAAGTTCAGGGTTACGGAGTCGTCGTCACCGGTTGGACGCGCAGCAATCTCATGAGCCGCACCATCGAAATGGCCAAAAACGGAAACATGCTCGACCGCATGACTTTTAGTCTGCTTTACGCCACTGATTTTGCCGATCGCCTCGAAAATCAAATCCTGCCTGCCCTGCGTTCCGGATTTATCGTATTGGCGGATCGTTATATTTACACCGCCTTCGCCCGTGATTCTGCCAGAATCCCCGACATGCATTGGATCAAGGATGTTTTTGGCTTTGCTCCCATCCCGGATCTGGTTTGTTATTTAAGAATTGATGTGGAAAATCTGATTCCTCGCGTGATCGAATCCGGGGGCATGAATTACTGGGAATCGGGGATGGATCTTCATCTCTCCGATAATATTTTCGACAGTTTCAAAAAATACCAGAAAGTGTTGATCGAAGCCTACGACAGAATGGCTGAAGAATATAAATTTGAAGTCGTGGATGCACGTCGCAGTGTTCAGGAAATTCAAATGGATCTTCGTACGCGCATTGAAAAAGTGATCAAGAAATCAAATCCTGGAAACATTGTTTCGCTTCCTTCGGGAGGTTCAAAATCGAACCTCTCCCAAGAAATTCATTCGCGCATCCATCAGGCTGAATCTAATCTGAACTCCCGATCCGCCTTAACACCCGAGGCTGTAGCAGAGATACCAACTCCGCTTTTAGATAAGAATCTGTCCATTCCAATTTCAAGTGACAAAGAGCTCCCTTTTTCATTTGTACCCGCGCTCGTCCCCGAAATTCCAAAAGGTCTTGTATCCAAAAACTAAGCGAGGGTTCGTGGCCCACGAGTAAAAAGCGCTCTTCTTTGCGTTTGCGGATTTTTTTTAAAAATTCCTCAAGCTCTCCCCCCGGTTGCAGATTTTCTTCGGTTTCAATCTCTGCCAAAAATGGAAGATGAGTTTTCACCAGCTCTGCCGTTTGCCAGGCACGGGTGAAAGGAGAACTTAGAATCACTTCCGGATTGATTTTCAGCCGCTTGAATCCCTTGACACTCTGAATCATTCTTTGGGATCCCTCTTCGGTCAAAGGACGCGTTTTTTCAGAGCTGCCAAAAGTGCCGGATTCTACGGCAATGGCATGTCTTAAAAAATAAAGTTCTTTTTTGTTCATAAAAATTGTTTAACTCATTCTGATTCCTTCTTCAACGAGTTCCCTGAAACGGATTTTAATTGGGGAATTTCCGGATGTGCCCTTAAGGCAAGTGGGAAAATTAGAAACAGAAAAATTTAAGCAGCGAGAGAAATAATGGGAACTGCAATTGTTTTAAGAGGCTTTTTAGAATTTTTAACAGCTTTTTCTAATTCTTTCGCAATTTTGGAGCTAAGAAATTTTTCTCCACATTGATTGCAAACTCCCAGGGGAACATTTTCCATAATAAAAAGTTGGCCATGGTACCGATAATCTAATCTCTCCTTCTTTTTAGAAACTTCTCCTCCACAATAAATACAATCCCCGTAGTTTTTCATTTTTTACTCCTTTCGGTTGGGTTCTTCCATTTTGGCAAACTAGGTTTATAGACTGTGACGATCACCAGTTGTTCCAACTTGTTTTTACCGCAAACAATATGAACGGGTGTACCGTTTGCCTCACCATAAATGAGACAGGAAGTGCCTCTTGGGTCTTTGGGATAACTTTCTAAAATTTCCCCATTCATAATGGCGGCTTCCACTTCAGCAATTTCAAGATCGTCGTTACGTCGTTCTTCATCGGCATGCATACTCCACAAATACTGATTTTCAGCTATTTGACTGCGTATCCAATGAAGTTGCATGAGGTGGCTGTGTAGCATGCTCTTTAAAAATCACAAATTAAATATTGAAATAGGGAGGGCCTGACTTTTCACATCGGGTGCTGGGGAGGCCATAGCTTCATCTTTCCCAGCATGACCATGGGATTCATTAAAGAATCTGAAACTTGTAACTCGAAACTTCCATCCGGAAGTTTTTGTTGTTCAAATAAAACCAGATAGGGAATGAGCTGAGCCAAGAGAGAAGAGGGTTTTAATTTTCCTTCCAAAAAGATTCGGTAGTCTTCGAAGTGAGGAGCAAGAGTGATTTTCCCCTTGAGATTCAGGTCGATCTGTCCCCCCTTGAAACTGAGTTCTTTAATCTCCAGAATATTTTGTTTTACTTCTCCCAGCAGTTTTGAGTTTTTGGCACCCGTGAGCTGAATCTGTGGCAGGGGCATCCCCTCGGGAGAATTAGGATCCAGTTTTATACTGAAAGAAGCCAGATTTAAATCCACGAAAGAAATATCCACTTTTCCGGAATTTTTTGAGGGGTCTTTTTTGAAAAGAGTCAAATCGACATCTCCCTCAATCATTCCCTTGAACGAAAGACCTGCAGAGGAAGTAAAAGAATGTAAATCGGAAAGGCGCAGACTGTCGAACTCCACACTGATTTCATTTTTTTCGGGAGAGTTGTAATAAGTTCCCACAACTTTCCCCTGGGTGGTTTGAATTTTAAAAGACACACTTGTCTTGTTTCTCATCCAGGCGATCCAGGAAGGATTCACGCGCAGCTTGGGAGTTTTAAACATGAGCCATTCTTTGCCTCCCTCTGTTTTGATCACTTCCACATTTTTAAAAGTGAAGCCTGTAAAAAATCCGGCGCTCATCTCCTTGATTTTGAGATGATACTGACCGCCCAGTTGATCCTCGATTTGATGGATGATCCTGTTTTTTAAAATTTCGTAGGGAAAGGTCCAAAAAAGAAAGAAAACAAAGAAAAATAATCCGAGACCCGCATAACTCAAATACCTCATCCACTCTTTTTTCATGAACCTTCTCCCTTGAGCAGGTAGGTTGAAACTTCAAAACTAAGATCAAAGAGCTGGCGATTATCGTAACGGGGTTTCATTTGAAGTTTTGTAATTTTAAAAGAAGCCTGGGGAAAATTCTCAATCTTATAAAGATAATCCAGCGCATCATTAAAAGGCACCCGACTTAAGCGTACAGACCCGATGTTTTTTTCAAGCTTGTCTTCTTTTTCCCCTTTTTGTTCCTGCACCTTGATCTCATCCACATTTTTATCCAGATTACTTTGTGCGGCCAAAGTGGCGAGAGTCGTACGCAAAGAAACATTTGAAGCCCCTGACCATTGTGACTCCGTTTGGGATAAACGCTGGGTCAGGCCCTGATATTCCTGCAACTTTGAAATGAGTTCATTGATATTTTTTTCATAGTTGATCACATTTCTTTCCTGACGAGAAAGCTTTGAAGAAGCACAAGAAAGCGGAACAATCAGAAGAAGTAACAAAAGCAAAGTGCCCCCCACGACAAGAAAAATCCTTTCCCGGGAATTCAAACCCAAAAAGCGGTTATAAAGCTCTTCGAAGTCCAACTGTTCTTTGAGAGAATATTTTCCACTCTTAGCCATTGGTAGCCACCTCAAAGCTTAAAGAAAACTTGATTTCGTCTTGTGCGCCTCTTCTCACATCCCCGGTTTGAACATTCTTGAAAAGTTTTACTTTTTCCAGGGCAGCCTTCAACTGATCTACCACGCCATAATCCACGGTACGCCCTTCCAGACGCACGTGATCTGTTGTAATGTTGACGTTATCAATATCGAGCCTCAACTCATCCCGGGGAGGAAGAGAAGCTGAAACCAATCTCAAAATTTCGAGTGCAGAAAGAGCTGTGTCGCCTTCCATTTTTTGCATTTGAGTTTTCTCTTCTGCAATTTTGCCCTGCACCAGGGCCAGTGCTCCCTGAGCCCCCAAAGTGTTTGTTTTGGGAACCTCAATCGTTGCCTGCTTGAGTAACTTGCTCACACTCTGATTGATTTTCTTTTCCTGGTTTTTGAAAACATAAAGACTGGAAAAAAAATAAATCATTCCAAATACAAAAACAGTCAGAGCCAAAAAAGCTACGGGCTGCAAATGACCCGAAAGAGCCTGAATATCTCTCTTATAAGCGAATTCTTCTCTTCTGAAATTCACGTTGATGGTTTTGGTGGGATAAACAGCCTTCAGGATTAAAGCCATGGCTGGCGCAATCACAGGCCTGGCCTCCTCTACATTGGAAATTTGCGTATAAGAATAATCCAGCACATCCAGGGGAGATACATTGAGACGCATGCGTGTGGAAAGATACTGATCCAAGCCTGGCAAACGGGAACTGCCCCCGCAAAGATAAACAGCATCAATACTTTTCTCTCCCTTTTCATAAAAGGCAAACAGGGTTTGCCGAACCTGGGTGAGGAGTTCATCAATCACCAGGGCAATGGCCTCAGAAAGACGATCTTCTCCCTCTCCTGAAATTTGACCTTGCTGAATTTTCATTTGTTCGGCCTGGGGAAAATCCACCTGATACGCCTTGGCAATGGCCTCGGTGATGGCCTTGCCTCCCAAAGCCAAAGTTCTGGCCCCCTTGATTTGAGAGCCTCGCATCAAACACAAATTGGTTTTCAAATGACCGATATCCAAAATGAGATAAGAACCTTCGGGTGGAAGCAGGCCCGAATAATAGAGGTTTGCCAGATCAAGAGTTTCTACAGCCACATAGCGTGGATCACAGTTCGCACGACCGAGCCTGTTTATAAATTTCACGAAATCGGCGCGAGGGGTATAAACAGCCAAAACTTTTGAACGGTTCTCCCCTTTTTCTACAATCACGTAATCGACCAATAAATCTTCAATGGGAAAAGGAATATAATTTTCCAATTCAAACTCAATCGCTGCATCAATTTTTCTGGCTTGGAGAAAGGGAAATTCCAAAAGACGAAAAGAAACCTGAAGACCTGAAAGCGAAGCCACAGCCGTATCGTAATGAATGGAATTTTCCTGAAAAAAACGGTTTAAGGTGGAATCTGTTGCCTGATCTGCAGTTTCTCCTTCTGCCGGAACGACAGGGATTTCATGAAATTCTGTGAGTTGAAACTCACCCAAGCTGCGTTCCGCTTTGGCAATTTTAATGGAATAACTTCCTACATCCACGGCAAGAATAACTTGTGGCACTATTCCACCCTCCAATAGAGTTCTTTCCACTGATCCGGATTACTTCCTGAAGCATTGATCACTTCAATAATTTTTACTTCTGCATTTCCCACGGTTCCCGTGGATTCTATTTTGAAAATATTTTCTTCATCGGTCAGCATCGAACCAAAACTGTTAAAACCCGGCGCACCTCCTGCTCCGGGAGCAGAGGAAGGCGGTGGAGCCCCTGGCGAACTTGAAGCATTCAAACTGAGCACATCATTTAAAGCTTGGGTCATGGCAGAAGTATCCGGGCATTGAGCCTTCACTTTTTCAACCGCCTTTTTTAAGCGATCCTGATCATCGGGTCGAATATTTTCAACATCACTTCTTTTTTGAATAAAGGCAAGAATCATTGCACGCACCAAATCATCGGAGGCCAAACAGGGATTGATCTTATCGATGGTGCGATAAACAGTCACATATTTTTTGAGTTCTTCCAAAATTCCATCGGTCATTCCCGGAATTAAAATCAATTCTTCTTCTGTTAAAAATTTGGCGTTTTTGGGTTTTAAGGAAGTTCCCGCATAAGGAGCCGCTTCCGAACCCCGATCGCTGCCTCCGATCTCATTCACAGCATCATTGGTGTCCACATAATCTGCAATTTGAGTGGCAAGTTCCAGGGAATCTTTTGGAGGATTTTTCAAAAGAGCCTGAAAGGGTTTTTGAAGCAGGAGAAAAACCAGAATATTCTTCAAACGATCATACTCGGGTTGTGTAGGACTCAACTTGAAAAAGGCATTGAGGGGAAGCTTTCCCTCCAGAGCTTCAATATTCGCATCAAAATTGCCTTCGAAATCCAGAAAATTTTCTGCCTGCTTTGAAGCTAACAAAGAAAGGCTTTGGCGAGCCGCTTCCAACTTGTCAGCGGCTGCTTCTTTCTGGGCCTGATCCTCTCCTTCTTCTGAAGGAGGCTCCCCACTGATTAAACCCCGAAGAAGCTCTGAGTTGATGGGAATCATTTTGTAAAGGGGCTCTGTATTGATGGGTTTATCCAGTTTTTGAGAAGCCTTCGAAGCCATTTGTCGGGCTTCTTTATTATATTTAATAAGAGTTTTCGAAAAATGAAGAGCAGATTCTGCCAAATAATAAGACTGAAGCCGATCGCGTGTGTTCATGGCCATGTGAAAAGTGATATTCGTATTATACGCAAACTCGACGGTAATGGCCGAGAGGAGCATTAAAAAAACCAGGACTAAAAGGAGAGCGACTCCGGAATCTCCTCCCCTTAAATTTTTAAAACTGAATCGGTTGGGCATAAAATTTGACATTGGCTAAAGTTGAATAAACCAGGGGGTCTTCGCTTTCAGGATCTTTCATTTTGATTTCTATTTTAACCATCCGCGGCAACTGATTGTTGAATTCTATCTGGGTGGAATTCCAACTTTTGAACCATTCTTTTTTCTTGGCATCGTAATAACTCAAATGAAGTTCCAGAACACCTTCCAAAAGAGTTTCCGGATCCCCTCCTTCTTCGGGTTTATCATCCATATTTTTAGACTCCCGGCGCAGCAATATTTTTTCTCCTCCTCGCTCACGATCTTCTTTTAAAAAATATCCGACCTCTCCAAAATCATTTTCTTTTACCTCTTTGAAATAACGGGTGAGAGAAAGAGTATTGAAATCCACTTTTTCTTCAGTGCCCACAAAAGCGGTTTTGAGTTTCCCACTGGTCCCCAGAAAATCAACATTCGTCAACAAAAAAGCCATTTCAAAATCCCGGGTCATCTTGCCCAACACAAGCATCACCGAATGATTACGCGTGTCTTCTGTTTCTGTTTCTTCCTTGATTTTGAGTAACTGGCTGAGCGAGGTATAAATCAAAACAGACATCATGGCCAAAATAACGATCGCAATCAACACCTCGATGAGCGTAAAGCCCCCCTCTCCCCCGCATACGGGGCCGTTCGCGGCCTGCCCCTCCCCCTTTCCAAATTGAGTAAAAGAAATCATAAAGTTTTTTCCAACCTTATTTTAAATTCGCAACATGAGTGGTTAAAATAATTTTTTCTTCCGAATCCTCGGAATCTCCCCACGAAACAATCAACTTTATTTCACGAAGAGAATTTGAAATTTTTTTACTCACCAGTTCTGCGACATTGGCTGCTGATTCCTGAAAACCAGGAGTGGTAGGCGCTATTGAAGAAGGGCTGTCCTGAGGATCTCCCTGACCCAAAAGAGGACGTATGACCGGAATTTCCACTTTTTTTAACTTATAGGACCATTTGTATTTTTCAAAAGGTTTCTCAAAATCCCCGTGCTCTTCTTTTTCATCGGGGAAAGAGCCCAGCGCCATTTCTTGTTCCAACTGAAGCTGGATTTCTGACATTCTCTGCTTCGCCAACAACACCGCTTCTTCCATTTCTTTGGCCATGCCCGAAGCCCTGAGACTGTTTCCGATCGAATCATAAAGAGATAAAAGAGAAATGGAGAGGATTGCCAAGGCAATCATGATTTCCAACAGAGTAAAGCCAAGCTCCGATTTTTTTTTCGCATCCATCATTTTTTCTCTTCAGGTTTATATTCAAAATATTCTGTGCGGATTTTCGTTTTCCCCGTAAGAGGAAAAATTTCCAACGAGTAAAAACTCTCTCCTTTATCATCTGAAAGATTAATGACCGATTTTTCGACTCGTCCATCGGGGAAAAAATAAATGGCTGTTTTACCGCTTTCAATTTTTTGGGGGAGATGCTCCACAAACACATCTTTAATTTGAATGCCTTCGGGAAGCTTGACGGGTTTCAGCAGATAGGAAACCACCTGGGAAAATTTTTTTTCGGATTTTTCTCCCGTGCCTTCGGCACCCGTGTTTTCGACGGGTTCTTCTTCATCCTGGGGCCCCACCTTAAAGGGAGAAGAAGAAGACTCTACCGAAAAGGTATGCTGGGAAAAATCGATCACCAATCGGTAATAATGCCCTTTAATGACCGCTTCATTATAGACATATTGAACCGTGCCGGCGAGCTTACCCGACAGGTCTGACAGTTGATCTTCCGTACGGTCGCGAAAAAACCCGACAGAAATGCCCATCATCAAGCCAATAATGGCAATCGTGATGATGACTTCGATGAGGGACATGCCAGAAGAGGAATTTCTGTTTGCTGTATTTTCCTTCATTTCGAGGTTTCGTAGTTCTTGAGATCCGCGTCATAGTCTTCCCCGCCTTCCTGTCCATCTCTTCCCAAAGAAATCATTTCGAACTCATGGCCGGCAATTCCAGGGCTATAATAGATGAAGTTATTTCCCCAGGCATCTTTGGGAAGTTTCTTTAAATAACCTGATTTGGGGTAATTGTCTGGCACCCGACCGACCGTGGGTTTTTCAACAAGGGCTTGAAGGCCTTGTTCCGTGGTGGGATAAAAACCATGTTTGCGTTTGAATTGTTCCAAGCCTGATTCGATATTTTTTATTTCAATTTTTGTGGTTTCCACCTTGGATTCATCCAGATAATCCAAAACATTTACGGTAACGAGGGCTGCTATCGAACCAATGATGGCGACCACCACCATGATTTCGATGAGCGTCATTCCTTTTTGGGATTTTGTTTTTACAATTCTTAACTCTCTTAAACTCTGCTTTATTTTTTCTAACATGCCTAATCCTCCTGTTTTTTTTCACCCCCACCCTACCCTCCCCCCTCGAGGGGGAGGGTCAGGGAGAGGGGGAATTATCTCGCAATTTGATTCAATTTCAAAATAGGTAACAAAATAGAGAGCACAATTGAAACCACCACGGCTCCCATGACAATAATCATAATCGGCTCAAGCAAAGTCGTCAAAGTGGAAACTTTGGTGTCAATCTGTTGATCGTAATTGTCTGCGACCCTCACGAGCATCGATTCTAACTCACCTGTTTTTTCTCCGATAGCAATCATTTGAGTCACCAAGGGAGGAAATTGTCCACTGCGTTTCAAGGGCTCGGCAATTGATTCTCCTTCTTTCACACTCATTTTCGTGTCTTCAATCACCTGAGACAAAACCGAGTTGTCTACAATGTTTTTGACAATCTCCATCGCGGTAAGAAGTTGAACTCCTGAAGCCATCATGGTCGCCAAAGTGCGACAAAATCTGGAAATGGCAATCATGCGAAACATTTCGCCAAAAATGGGAAGCTTGAGTCGCATGCGATCGAGTTTTTCTTTTCCTTTTTTGCTACTTTTAAATCGATGGAATCCATAAAAAAGAATGGGAATTAAAAAAATAAAAACAAACCAATACGAGGCGAAAAAATGGCTGACTCCCACCAAAATTTTGGTGGGGAGAGGAAGTGTGGCCTTGGTGTCTTCAAAAATTTTGGTAATTTTGGGAACAACGGTCACGAGTAAAAATCCCATCAAGACGACTCCTACCGAAGCCATAATAATGGGATAAGTCAGCGCCCCCTTCACCTTACTTTGAAGCTTGGCCTGTCCTTCGGTAATATCCGCCAAGCGTGTTAACACCAATTCCAAAGCGCCTGAAGCTTCTCCTGCCGCAATCATGTTGATATAAAGATCCCCAAAAATTTTGGGATAATTTCTCATGGCATCCGCCAAGCGAGCGCCTTCCGTCACACGTTCACGAATCTTCGAAAGAGTTTCTTTGAGCAGGGGATGATCAATCTGTTCTACCAGGGCCGCCAAAGCGTCGACCAAAGGGATATTGGCGGCCACCAGTGTCGCCAACTGACGCGTCATGGTTGCCAAATCTTTGGCTTTTACGCGTTGAAAATATTTTAAAAAAGAGTTTTCACTTCCAAAAGAAAAGTTTCCTGCTCCCCCACGATCTGCTTCTTCCACCTCGGTGGGAAACACATTCATTTTTCTGAGCTTTGCCCGGGCAGATTTAATCTGATCGGCATCCACAGAACCGCTTACTTTTTTACCTGTAGAATCAATCCCTTTGTAAGAATAAATAGGCATATAAAAAACCAATTCATTATCCTCCCCCTCTTAAATTAAGAGGGGGCCGGGGGGCGTTACTCCCTCACCTGATCTTCTTGTGTCACTCTTAAAATTTCCTCAATGGTTGTTTCACCCCTAAGAATTTTTGCGGCTCCATCTTCACGCAAGGTTGGCATGCCCTTGTTCATGGCATAACGTTTAATTTGCCCCGCTTCGACATTTTTCATGACCATCGAACGGGTTTCATCATCCATCACCAAAATTTCATGAATGCCGGTTCTTCCCGCATAACCTGTATCCATACAAGCCGGGCAGCCTTTGGGTTTGTAAAAAATTTTTCCTTTAACCTGCTCGGGCATAATACCAATCTTTTTTAATTCATCCTCCGTGGGAGAATAAACAACTGCACATTGCTTGCAAAGGGTGCGCACCAGTCGCTGAGCCATAATGGCAATCACGGAAGAAGCCACCAAAAACGGTTCGATGCCCATATCAATGAGTCGCGTAATAGAAGAAGCGGAGTCGTTGGTGTGGAGGGTGGAAATCACCAAATGCCCGGTAAGAGAAGCCTGAATGGCAATTTCTGCTGTTTCCCGGTCCCGAATTTCACCCACCATCACCACATCCGGATCTTGACGAAGAATCGAACGAAGACCTGCAGCAAAAGTAAGATCAATTTTGGCATTCACCTGAATTTGATTAATCCCCGGTAACTGATATTCCACAGGATCTTCCACCGTAATAATTTTAAGATCGCTGGAGTTGATCTGGGAAAGCATGGCGTAAAGAGTTGTCGTTTTACCAGATCCCGTGGGCCCCGTGACCAAAACAATGCCATGACTTTTATGAATCAAGTCTTGAACCGTGTCAAAATTCCTTCCGGTAATGCCAATCGTATCCAGAGAAAGCACCACTTTACTTTTATCCAAAAGACGCATGACGACAGACTCTCCAAAACTGGTCGGTAAAGTGGAAACCCGGATATCAATATCTTTGCCGGCAATTTTGATGCGGATTCGTCCATCTTGTGGAAGCCGTTTTTCGGCAATATTCAAATTGGCCATAATCTTGACACGGCTGATGACGGAGTTTTGCACTTTTTTGGGCGGATGCATAATATCGTAGAGCACTCCATCAATCCGAAGACGCACCACCAAATCTTTTTCAAAAGGCTCAATATGAATATCGGAGGCTTTCGCCTTCACCGCACGAAAAAGCAGACTGTTCACCAGTTTGATGATCGGCGCTTCATCCGAAGCATCCAGAAGATCCTGGGGTTCTTCCAGTTCTTGGGCCAAAGTATCCAGATTTTCTTCGGTTAAGTCTTCCATCACGGCCCGGTTGGCTTCGTTGTGGCGATTATAAAGATCATTAATCGCATCTAAAATACGGGCAGAACTGGCAATGATAGGATGAATCGGCATCCCCAGCAAAACCCTCAAATCATCCAAAGCATGAACATTAATGGGATCTGCAATGGCGACTTCGAGTTCTTCCCCGTTTTTTTTGAGAGGCAACAACTCGTTTCTTTTGGCAAAATTGATGGGAATTTTTTGGACAATATCGAGAGGAATTTCATCGGTGACGAGTTCGTTCAAATAAGGAATACCCAACTGAATACTCACCGCTTTTAAAATATCTTCGGTGCGCAAAAATTTAAGCTGCACCAAAGCCTCTCCCAACTTGATGTTTTTTTCGTGTTGAAGAGCAAGCCCTTCTTCCAGTTGGGTTTCAGTGAGTGAAGTGTATTCCAAAAGAATATTGCCGAGGCTTTTGTCTTCCATAAGGGAGGAAAGGATTATAGCAGTTTATTTTTTGGGGGCACTAAAAATCTTTACAGAAATTAAAAAGCCCTGGCAAGAATTTGAGAAACCAGATGATTAAGACTTACTCTTTCTCCAGCCGCCTTGAGAGCCAAATTTTTATGGACTTCTTTGGGCACACGTACATTAAAACTTCCTGAAAAATGTTTCTCGGGAATGGGTTCCGGAATTTTCATTTTAAACTCTTTGGCTGTTTTGATCCATCCCTCAACCGCTTTTTGGACATTCTTTAAGGCTTCAAATTCCGTTTTTCCATGAGACATACAGCCATCCAACTCTGGCACTTCAGCAATATAAATTTTATCTTCCGGGTCCCAGACCAAATCAATTTTATATTTGTATTTCATAACTCCTCCATCAACTTTTTTAATTGCCTTGTAATATAACGCGGAACATCCTTCCCATGTACTGCAATAGTCAAAATCTTGGGTTTGGTAGGATGTTTCCAATTTTGGTGACTCCCTTTACCCGGACGATAATGATACCCCCAATATTTTAAAATCATCTCCACTTCTTTTAAATGAAGAAGTTCTCCTCTTTGAATTTTATCTTTTACTTTTTCTATTTCTGACACAGTTTGTTTGTAACTAAATACAGTTACAAGGTCAAGGGAGGAAAATAAGAAGAATCAAAATGGGTCTTTTACTCTTCTTTACAAAAACTATCTTTCTTAACAAATTTGAACATCCCCCCTGAAAAATTTCCGCAACCTTTTTTACTTCTCACCGATACTTACTCTTGTTAAAGCAATAACGCTTTTCAAAAAAAGGATTTTGACATGAGCTTTAAGAACCCTGTTACCCCCCCCCGCTTCATTTCTGATGCGATCGCGCTTTATAAAGATCAAGTAGATCTCGTCGATCATTTTTACAACCTACATCTAGATGATTGCGAAAATTTTTGGGCCAAACACACGGTGGAAGAAGGCGCGATAGCCGCCATGAATGAAACAAGCGCTTTTGTTCATGAATTTGTCAGCGACACACATCCTTTCATAGAAGCTTCTGCCAGTTCAGGGATGGGGGTCACCCGTTTGTTGGTGGGAATTCCTGTGGGTCTTTATTCTTGGGGCAAGCAAACGGTTTTGGAAATACCAAAAGGGCCAGCAGAAGTTGTTTATAAATTTTTTGAAGTCCCTGTAACGGGGCTATGGCATGGCTCACAATATGTGGGAGGACAGCTTCTCAAAGCTTTGGAGATTGGTATCCAGCTCTATAACGGCGAACATGTGAGCCTTTCCTACTGGGAAGTGGCTCAAGGATTTGTGGGGACTTTGGGTACTTTTGGAATAATGTTTTTGGGACTCAGTAAAGTCATCAGTGGTGCCGGAAAAATGGGAGGATCTTTTTCAACAGAGTTTGGCCCGAGCACCGCGACTAATTTGGCTACCGCTTCCACTTCTTTTGCTGTGGATCTGGCGAAGTTTGGGGAAGGAATGGGAGAAGTGGGTTTGGGAGCTATGATGATGGCTTCCCAAGAAGAAATCTCAGGGGCCCTCGACAAAGCAGCAGGAGAAGAAAACGCAAATATCCCCGCCGCTTTTAGAAAACAATTTGAAAGTGAAGCAAGTTCAATTCTAAAAACAATTCAGGCTACTTATGATTACTCTGTGAGAACTGCCCCTCAGGCTACCGACTTACTCAAAATTGCTCAACACACATTAAGTGCATGGATAAAAAACAAAAATGGAGAAGCAGCTTATACTAGATACAAACTTGCCCTGATGGAACAAAACAATTCTCCCCATTCACTGAGTGGCTTCTTAAAAGCTTTTAAGCCCGACACCTCTCCTCCTTACGTTAGGTTTCTAGAAATAGAAAGAAAAGGAATCAAACCTGGAGTACGTGTGAAAATAGGGAGTAAAGTTTTTACTGTAAAAATGATAACCAAAGACTGCCACGTTGTTCTTAAAGAAGATGGTAAAGGCAGCTATGCCCCCTCTAATTTAGAAGTAATCCCTTAATTTAAAAAAGCCTCCTCCATGGACTCCGAGTTCTTTTTTAAAATGTATGTTTAGAAATATCTCCTTGCTGAATCGTTTAAAAGACTCTAAAGTTTAAAATTATTTATGCATAAAAAATCCAAAAAACACTTTTATCATTTCCCGGTTCTCATCGAAAAAGATGAGGATGGTTTTTTGGTAGCCACTGTTCCTTCCTTAAAGGGATGTCATACCCAAGCCAAAGATTTAAATACGCTTCATCAACGTATTCGTGAGGCCATTGAGCTTTGTCTGGAGGTCGAATCTCTACCTCCTCAAAATGAATTTGTAGGAGTTCATCAAATGGAGATTGCTGTTTGAGCCGTTTGCCTGTTCTCAATGCTCGTCGATTAATAAAAATTATTGAACATATTGGCTTTACTAGCACTCACCAAAAGGGAAGCCATATGTTTTTTTCTCATCCTGACGGGAGATCTACTGTAGTTCCATTTCATAAGGGCGAAGACTTGGGTCGCGGCCTATTGCGTTCCATTTTAAGAGATATTGAAATAACACCTAAAGAGCTGGAAGTATTCTTACGGAGATATTGAAGCGCAAGACCTTCTTCCAGTTGGGTTTTTGTGGGGGCACTAAAAATCTACTCCATCTTTTCTATTTCTTTCGGGGGTCACTGACTCCCGAATTTAGAATTCAATCACGCAGCCCTCTTAAAACTCCACTTAAATTCATAATTCAACATCGCAGCCAATTCAACAAGACGAGAGAGTTCTTTTTTGGTGTTGGTCGTATCCAGAAGTCTCTGCAACTGTGACATAGATGTCCCCAAACGTCTTGTCAGTTCCCGCTTGGACACGCCTTCTTTCCTGATAAATTCATTCAAACATTTTGTCATGTCGTACAACGTTTGTTCTTTCACGTACTCAGGATTTTGAAGGACATGAAGAGGTTGATCAAAAGGAACATAATCTTTCTTGCCATTTTCGAGGACAAAGTAAAAAGAATGCCCCCCCACTTCTGGATCAGGACCTGCTTCAATCACTTTACTTTGAATTTTAAATGAAGAGTAAGGGCATTCTACTTTTAACCCAGAGGTGTATTGCAAATGAAAAACTCTTTTCTTGTTATCAAATTCCACTTTTTTAAACTTTTTATGTTTCATTTTAAGCTCCCTTCTTTCATGAGAGATTGGAGAATCTTACAAATTCTTCGGATGCTTTCCTTCTTTCATGTTTTTCTTTCTTAACTTTTCAAGAATAAGTTCTCATTGCTTGAACGTCAAACGAAGATTTAATTACGAACGCCTACACCCACAACCAAGAAGAGCTGGCTCTGGCTCTCGATTCGGCCGCCCATGAACTCCAGAAAAATGTATTGACATAAACCAATAATATACATACATTTATAATCATGATCCATACTGAATTTGTGGGCATTCGTGAATTTAGTCAAAAGCTTTTCGAATATTTAAAGAGCAATCGCCCTGTCGTTTTGATGAAACATGGCAAGCCTTTCAGGATCTTGAGTCCTATCAGTAAAAAAACGGCGAAAGCCCTTCAAAAAAAGGAAGAAAAAACAGCCTTACTCAAACACAAGGCCATTGGTCTTTGGGAGAAAAGATGGCCTGTTTCTGAACCTTCCGCTGCTATTGCTTCCCGGCTACGTCAACGGGAAGAAAAACGATCTTTTTTATGATTATTCTCGACACGGATATTTTGATTGATCTTCTCAGATCCAATCCCTCAAGACTTTTATGGTTTGAAAAAGAGTTTCAGCAAGGCCAAACCCTTTCTGTTTCTCTGGTGACAAAACTGGAATTATTACGAGGTTGTAAAAATAAATCTGAAAGAAAAACTGTTTTGGATTGGCTTCAATCTTTTCAACTCATTTATATCAGCGAAGAGATCAGCCAAAAAACAGAAGAACTTTTTGAAAAGTATTATCCCAAACAGGGCATCGGTATTTTAGATGCCATAATCGCTGCAACAGCCATTTCAGAACGGGCAGTTCTTTACACCTCCAACCAAAAACATTTCAAAGGTTTGCCGGGACTTCAATTGAAAGGGCCTGATTCCCTGCATTAAGAGAAAAGTCTCCTCCATGAAACGTTAAAACAAGGCCCACACCGGGATGTAATGTACCTGTTCAGCAGAATTAAAATAATACTCCCCCCGATAGAATAAAAATTTTGCGCCTATCTCCTTTTTTCTTTCTTCGGAAAAACGGCGAAGGCCTTTTAGATCCTCGGTACGGACTTTGTTAGAATATTTGATTTCTATCGGATAGAGCTTCCCCTCGTGTTCTAAAATCACATCCACTTCATCCTGAGACACTGTTCTCCAAAAATATAATCGCGAAGCCAGGGGCAGATTTTCTGTGGCAAACTTCAGTTGAGAAATGGCCCAACTTTCCAGGCGTGTGCCGATAGCGCCTGTGGCTTGAAGGGTGGCAAAGTCTGTTGCGCGAGTAAGCACACTCACAAGCCCCGTATCCATCCATTCATATTTGGAGGATTTCAATATTTTTTGTTTCACCCTTCGAGAAAAGACGGGGATTTCATAAAACAAAAAACTTTTTTCCAAGATAGAAAGATATTTTTTCACAGTATCCCGGGCAAGTCCTGTTTGTTCAGAAAGATTTGAAATTCGAATCGGGGAATTGTTGAGTGAAGCAGAGACTTCCAACAGATGGGCAAAGCCTTTCCAATCTGCAATTTGAGCCCATTGCAGCACATCTTTTTCAAGATAGGTTTTGTGATAATTCTCTAAGAGTCTCCATTTAAGGGCAGGATCTTCCGTAAGCATGATTTCTGGGAAACTTCCAAAAACGAGAAGTTCGTCGATCCACTTCAGCCAAATTTCTTTTTGATGTGCATGAGGGAGAATCACTTTTTTGATTTCGTTTTCTTGCAGGTTTCCTGAAAGCAGCAGAGAAAGAAAAGATTCTGTTTGTTGATTTTTTGACTCTATCTTTTCACGATAGTTCAATATTTCTTTCCACGAAAAAGGAGAGAGTTGATAAGTAAGAGATCTCCCTGCCAAGGTTTCAGCGCTTCGACTTCGGAGCTCAAGAGCGCTTGAGCCGGTGAGCATCCATCGAAAATGAGCAGGATTTGCATCATAGAGAAATTTGATTTGATCCAGCAACTGAGGCACTTTTTGACATTCATCCACCACAATGAGGGAGCCCGCCGGAATATTTTGAAAGGGCATTTTAAATTCTTCTTCCAGAATGCTTTTGAGCGAGGCAGGATTTTCTTCAAGACGGCGAAGGAAGGCAATGTCATCGAGACTGAGATAAATCCCATCTTTTTGTTGACTTAAAATTTCTTTGACTAAAGTGGTTTTCCCCACCTGTCGGGATCCCAGGAGAATAATGACCTTGTGAAGATTGAGGGCGTCTAGGAGATCCTGAAATAACATTCTTTTGACTATCATAGTAGTCATTTATATGTGAAAAATGACTAACTGTCTAGCCAAAATTACTACTTCCCTGCAGCCGCATGGACTTCTGCCGCATCCACGTGATCCAAGAGTTTGGATTGGGGAGGGGAAACATTTTCATATTGATATTGTTCGAGTTGGATGTCTTTTTTAAATTCCAAAAGTTCTGCGGCATGTGAGCGAATGGATTCGCGAATCATTTTTTGTTGGGACTTACCGTAGTTTTGCTCCATAAACATATTTCTTTCTTCGACTTTCTTTTGAAGAATTTTCAAAAAGTCGGGGGTATCACGAATAATATAAGGTCTTAAGAAAACCAGAATATTCGTACGTTCTTTGACTCTTCTTTTCGCCTTAAAGAGATTTCCCAAGATGGGAATATCTCCCAAGAAAGGGATTTTTTCTTCGGAAATGGTCAGCTTGTCATCAATGAGTCCACCAATCACAATGGTTTGCTGATCTTTGGCCACCACCACGGTTTCTACGGATCGCTTGGTGGTCGGAGGACCGACGGTGGTCAAAATCAAATCGGAAGAACCCGGGACAACAGCATCGATCACTTGTTTCACCTTCATCTTGACCATATCCCCTTCACTCACTTGGGGGGTAATATGAAGTTTGATTCCCAAATCTTGCCGGTTGGGGGCGAAGTTTTGCAAACCGCCCTGAGTCACAGCGGTGTTCGATCCCAAGGCTTGGTTACTTCCTACAAAGACCTCCGCTTCTTCATTATCAAGAGTCAAAATATTGGGAGTGGAAAGAATATTGGCCGTACGATCGTGTTCCAGTGCGGTTAAAATAGCTCCAAAAGTGGGAACACTCACATTGGTAATCGTTCCATCGGCATTGGTACGAGGAAACGTCAGGGTATTTTGGCTGATCACACCCCCCGCTCCTGCCCCTGCCAACGCGGCTTGTAGCGCCGTGGAAGTTCCGCCCAGAGAAGAACCAAAACCGACCAGGTTGTTTCCAAAAACACCGCCGCCTTGTCCTCTGACTCCGATTTCACGATCTTTTTCGATACGAAGTTCCATAATCACCACTTCTACATAAACCTGACGGCGGGGAATATCGAGCTTGTCGATGACTTCATTCACCAGTGTTTCATAATCTTTCTGGGTGGCTGTAATAATGAGAGAGTTGGTGGATTCATCCGCCGTTACTTTCACGCCACCTTCAAACTCGGCAGTCATGGAAGCGCCCGATCCGCCTGGACGAGCACCAGGAGAAGTTCCGGAGAGAGCGGCTCCAATCGTGGTCCCGGAAGTAAAAGAGGGAGGAGTGGGAGAAGCCCCTGCTTTTGCGGGAGTTGCTCCCGAAGTCAGGGCCGAAAGCACCTGAGCAACTTTGGTCGCTTCTGCATTTTTCAAATAATGAACATGGAGCTTACCTTGGGGGCCTTCCAAGACTTTATCCAAGCGGGCCACCAATTCTCGCACTTTGGGAATGGCTCTCTTGGAGGCAAGCACAATCACGGCATTGGTACGATCGTCTGCGATTACTTTTGAAATATAAGGAATTTCGTCCAACTCGGGACCTCTGCCCCCTGTAGCGGGACGGCGTCCGGCAGTTCCTTGTTGATCAAGATAAAGTTTCTGGATTTTATCGGCAATATCTTTTGCTGAAGAATTTTTCACCTGAATGAGTTCAACGATTTGTTCAGGACCCTGGGTATCCATCTCTTTGATGATATTTAAAAGACGGATAATATTGCTCCCCGAGTCTGTCACAATCAGCGTGTTCGTGGCAGGGTAAGCAAAAAGATTTCCTTCTTTTGAAATAAGCGGTTTTACGGCAGCGGCAATATCCAGGGCACTCACACTTTTTAAAGTAATCAGCCGGGTGATATAACTATCGGTAAAAGGGGTGTCATCCTTATAGATAGGAAGAGGGGTTGTAAGCGCATCTCTTAAGGGAATTATTTTAATTAAATCTCCGGGACCGGAGACAACAGTGAAACCCAAAACTTCCAAGGCAGACAAAAAAGCCTGATAAGCTTCTTCGACCGTCATTCTTTTTTCAGAAAGAATGGTGACCTTCCCCTTGACTCTGTCATCAATCAGAAAATTTTTCCCGGTGGCCTTGCTAATTTGTTTGATAATTTCCCGAATGTCAGTATCTACCGCGTTGAGGTAAAGTCCTTCGTCACTTCCCAAAGTGTCAGCAGAGGGAGCAGCAGCAGAAGGAGCAGAAGGAGTCACAGGAGAAGGTGTTGTGAGAGAACCCGAAGGTGTCACCAATTTGGGAGCTGCAATCGGAGGGGCAGGAGTTCTTGAAAGCTCTTCATATTTTGGAGAAGGAGAAGTTACAACCGGTGCCGCTTGACTGGGAAGCCCAGACCCCGCAGGACTTTGCGCAAAGAGAAGAGGCATCCCAAGGAGTAGACTACTCATCGTTGTCGTAAACGAGACCCACCTTTTCACCACGCTATCTCCTTGATAAATTTTATTTTGGAAGATGAAGTTTAAACTCTCTTCGCGCTTCTTACAGAATTTTTAAACTTTGACAACTAAAACTATTTGGTTTTTCTCATTTACCGAATGTCATAATCCAAAGTTTGCTTTTGCCCGTTTCTCACGAGGTTAATCACCACTCTTTTTTCTCCCCTCAATTGGTTAAAAATTTCCAAACCCTTTTGAATGTCGACGTTAACCCCATTAATTTGTTCCAGCACATCTCCCCGTTGCAAACCCAGCTTGGACAGTAGAGTCCCCGGTGTAAGAGCCAGCAGCTTAAGCCCGGCGGGTTTACCTCCCACAAAATTGGGTACCGCCCTGACTTCGGTAAAAAGTTTGTCGAGGTTGTTTAAGGCATTATCAATTTCAGCCTGATCCACCACAAACTTGTTTTCCCCCTGTTTGGCCACGCCTCCGGGTTTCGGAAGCGAAGGATTTTCCAATTTCGAAAAAGGAGATCCTGTGGAAACACCTTCGGGACTTAATTTTTCTATTTCAAGATATTCGAGTCTTCCCCCATTGATAAATTCAATGCGATCCGGAAGAATTTTGGTAATTTGGACGCCCGGTGCAAACTGTTTTTCATCCGCCACGGTATAAACCTCTACTGTTCCTCCATTGGCAGATTGAATGGTCGCTGTGGAACGACGATCTGCGCCCATGCCCACCGAAAAAGTGGAAAGCAGCTTTACAGAAAGAGTGGTTCTGACCGCAGGGCCGTCGAGATTGGGGGTTTCTGTCGGAAGAGACTCGGTAGAAGCAGGGGCCGTGTCTTTGGAATCAAATATATTTCGATCGATAATAATTTTATAAGAGTCGAAGCTCGCAATCGTTTTTACAGGAGCTGCAGCCGTGGCCACCTGGGAAGAAAGAACCAATTGACGTTCTACGCTGAGTTGCCCTGCCAGAAATACAGAAACGGTTTTAGCCAAGAAGTAGGCACAAAGCATGATCCCAAAAATATGAACCGCCCATAAATATTTTTTGATGAAGATTTCCATCTAACTCACTTTCACTATTCTCTCCTGAGAATTCTCCAATCGATGATATTCCTGTAAACTCTGCACCGAAAGCCCCCTGGATTTCAAGGCTTCAATCGCTGCAGTCGCCGCATTCGCCGCCGCAGTCGTCGTAAAATAAGGGATTCCATATTCAATCGCGGTTCGTCGAATCGCATAACTATCCAGGGTAGAAGTTCTTCCCAGGGGAGTATTGATCAGCATTGCAATTTTCTTTTCTTTCAGGCGATCGACAATATGCGGAGAACCTTCTGCCACTTTATGAATGGTTTTTACTTTCTTAAGACCTGCCCTCTTCAAAAATTCTGTCGTCCCCGCGGTGGCAATCAAAGAAAATCCCATTTGTGAAAGACGCCGGGCTGCATCCAAAATCGCAGACTTGTCTTTATCATTGACTGAAATAAAAACCTCCCCGGAACCGGGCAAAACATTTGAAGCTCCCATCTGGGCTTTGGCAAAGGCACTGCCAAAATCATGGGCCATGCCCATCACTTCGCCTGTGCTTTTCATTTCAGGACCCAAAATCGTATCGACTCCAGGGAACTTGGTGAAAGGAAGTACCACTTCTTTCACCGAAAGAAAATTGGGAATAATTTCACGCGTAAAACCTTGTGATTTTAAACTTTTTCCGACCATGGCCAAGGAGGCAATTTTTGCAAGAGGTTTTCCAATCGCTTTGGAAACAAAAGGCACTGTTCGCGAGGCACGAGGGTTCACCTCCAACACATACAGCGTATTTTCTTTGATGGCGTATTGCACATTCATGAGGCCCACCACTTTCAAAGCCTTGGCCATCAAAAAAGTTTGCTGTCGAATCTCTTCCAGAAAAGTGGAAAACAGGGAATGGGGAGGAAGACAACACGCAGAATCTCCCGAATGAATTCCGGCTTCTTCAATGTGTTCCATGATCCCACCGATCACCACTTGCTTGCCATCGCTGACACAGTCCACATCAATTTCTATCGCAGATTCCAAAAATTTATCGATGAGGATGGGATGATCTCCTGACACTTGCACCGCCGTCAGCATATAATTTTTGAGCGCCTGATCGTCATAGACGATTTCCATCGCTCGCCCTCCCAAGACATAGGAAGGACGCACCACCACGGGGTAACCAATTTTCCGGGCGATTTTTAAAGCCTGGGCAAAAGAAGTCGCGGTTCCGTTTTCAGGTTGTCTCAGTTTTAATTTTTTGAGTAAAACCTGAAAACGTTTTCGATCTTCTGCGATGTCAATACTATCCGGGGAAGTTCCCAAAATTCTAAAACCTGCCTTTTGAATGGTTTGAGCCAGCTTTAAAGGCGTTTGGCCTCCAAACTGCACAATCACTCCATAAGGTTTTTCATTTTCTAAAATGGCCAGAACATCTTCTGCCGTCAGCGGTTCAAAATAAAGTCGATCGGAAGTATCGTAATCCGTCGAAACCGTTTCGGGATTGCAGTTGACCATAATCGTTTCAAAACCTGCGTCTCTTAAAGCAAAACTGGCGTGGACACAGCAATAGTCGAACTCGATGCCCTGGCCAATGCGATTGGGACCTCCGCCTAAAATCACCACTTTCTTTTTCTTTGTCGGCTTTGAGTCATCTTCGCTGTCATAACTGCTATAGAGATAAGGCGTAAAAGCTTCGAACTCTGCAGCACAGGTATCGACCCGTTTGTAGACGGGTTTGATTTTTAATTTTTTTCTTAAAAGACGGATGGCTTCTTCTTTTTTACCTGTGAGTTGGGCCAGGCGACGGTCGGAAAAACCCATTTGTTTCATTTCCCGTAGGGGCGATCCTTGTGATCGCCCTCCCCGACGGGCGAATACAAGATTCGCCCCTACCCGTTTCCATTGAATCTCCGCCTGAATAATTTCTTCCACATGCCTTAAAAACCAGGGATCAATTTTCGTGTGTTCATGAATTTCTTCAAGGCTCATGCCCTTGCGGAAAGCTTCGCCGATGACCCAAAGGCGATCGGCACGGGGAGTACGTAGTCTTTGTCGTAATTCTTCTAAAATCCCCCCTCGCCCCCCTTTTATAAAGGGGGGTTGGGGGGATTTTGGCAACGGATCAAAACCACAGCGATCAATCTCCAAAGATCGCATCGCTTTCTGCAAAGATTCTTTAAACGTACGCCCAATGGCCATCACCTCGCCCACGGATTTCATTTGAGTGGTGAGACGATCATCGGCTCCTTTAAATTTTTCGAAGGCAAAACGGGGAATTTTAGTCACCACATAATCCAGGGTAGGTTCAAAACTGGCGGGCGTATAGCGCGTGATATCATTTTGAATTTCATCCAACCGATAACCGACGGCCAGTTTGGTCGCAATTTTCGCGATCGGAAAACCCGTCGCTTTGCTGGCCAAGGCCGAGCTACGAGAAACTCGCGGATTCATTTCAATCGCAATCATCCGTCCATCTTGGGGATTGATGGCGAACTGAATGTTAGAGCCCCCGGTCTCCACCCCGATTTCCCGGATGATGGCGACGGAAGCATCCCGCAAAATCTGATATTCTTTATCGGTAAGCGTTTGAGCGGGGGCGACGGTGATGGAATCTCCCGTGTGAACTCCCATCGGATCAAAATTTTCAATCGAACAAATGATCACCACATTATCGGCTTGATCGCGCATCACCTCGAGTTCAAATTCTTTCCAACCCGCCACCGATTCTTCCACCAGGATTTGCCGCGTCGGGGATTGATCGAGCCCCCAGCGAATGAGATTTTTATATTCTTCCAGATTGTGGGCAATGCCTCCACCCGTTCCTCCCAAAGTAAAGGCAGGCCGCAAAATCAGGGGGAAACCAATCTGGCGAAGCACCTGCAAAGCTTCTTCCATCGAGTGAACGAGGCCTGAGCGTGGCACGCCCACGCCAATTTTTTGCATCGCCTCTTTAAATTCTTTTCGATCTTCGGCCTTTCGAATCGCAGGAATTTTCGCTCCAATGAGTTCTACCTGAAACCGGCTGAGCACTCCCTGCTGATCCAAAGCCATCGCGAGATTCAAGGCCGTTTGGCCTCCCAAGGTCGGAAGAATCGCCTGGGGTCTTTCTTTCTCAATAATTTGAGCGGCCATTTCAGGCGTCAAAGGTTCAATATAAGTGGCGTGTGCAAAATCAGGATCGGTCATGATGGTAGCCGGATTCGAATTCACCAGCACCACTTCGTAACCTTCTTCTTTCAAGGCTTTTACGGCTTGGGTCCCAGAATAATCAAATTCGCAAGCTTGGCCGATCACAATCGGGCCGCTGCCGAGGATAAGGATTTTTTTAAGGTCGGTACGTTTTGGCATAATATTATTCCACAATCATTTCCCGAAACCTCTCAAACAAATACAACGAATCATGCGGCCCCGGAGAAGCTTCAGGATGATATTGCACAGAGAAAAATTTTCTTTTTAAATCGGCTAACCCTTCCACCGTTTTATCATTAAGATTGATATGCGTGACTTCTGCTTTTCCAGAAAGCGTGGTTTCATCCACCGCAAAACCATGGTTTTGGGCGGTGATCTCCACTTTTTCTGTCGTGAGATCTTTCACCGGTTGATTTCCCCCACGATGGCCAAATTTTAATTTGTAGGTTTTAGCCCCCAAAGCAAGACCCATAATTTGATGCCCCAGGCAAATTCCAAAAACAGGAATCTTTCCCAAAAGAGGCGCTACATTTTGGATCGCATAAGTGACTGCTGCCGGATCTCCCGGGCCATTGGAGAGAAAAACTCCATCGGGTTTTTTGGCCAACACCTCTTGATAAGAAGTCGTGGCGGGGACCACTTCTACTGCAAATCCAGAATGGACCAGATTGCGAAGGATATTTTGTTTGATTCCAAAATCGTAGGCGACCACGCGTAGACCTCCCCCTAACCCCCTCCTTTGTAAAGAGGGGGCACCATAAACTCCCTCTCCTTGCATCTTCCACGTTCCCTCTTTCCACAAATAAGATTTCTTGCACGTCACCTCTTTCACCAAATCCATGCCCTCCATTGTGGGTAAAGCTTTGGCTTCTTTTTTTATTCTTTGAAGATCAAAATTTCCTACGGCCAAAATACCGGGCATCGCACCTTTATCTCGCAAATGTTTAACGAGGGCTCGTGTGTCAATTCCTTCAATCGCCGGAATTTTATTTTTTTTGAGATAATCACCCAAACTTTCAGAAGCTCTGAAATTGGAAGGATAAGCATTGTAATTTTTGACGATAAACCCGGCCACATGCGGTTTCGTGGATTCAGCATCTTCGGCATTCACGCCATAGTTGCCGATTTCAGGGTAAGTCATGCACACCATTTGCCATTTGTAAGAAGGATCGGTGAGGATTTCCTGATATCCACTCATCGAGGTATTAAAAACCACTTCGCCTTGGGATGAGAAAAAACCTTCTTCACCTTCGTAGCCGAAGGATTTTCCTTCGAAGAGAGTTCCGTCTTTGAGAATTAATATTGCTTTCATCGATACACAACCTTCCCACCCACCACCGTATACAAAACCTTCCCCCTCATTTCCCATCCCTGAAACGGAGAATTCCGACTTTTTGAAAAACTTTTTTGAACATTATAAGTTTCTTTTTCTTTCGTTGAAAAAATAACGATATCGGCAATCGATCCTGTTTTTAAACTTCCCCGATGAATCTTCATGAGTTCTGCAGGCTTTACCGACATCAGTTCTATCAAACGAGAAAGAGTGATCACGCCTTCAGACACCAAGTTTAAACTGAGAGGCAGCGCTGTTTCCAAGCCGATAATTCCAAAAGGCGCGTCTTCGAAATCCACTTCTTTATCTGAAATCGAATGAGGCGCATGGTCGGTGGCAATCGCATCGATCGTTCCATCGGCTAAACCTTTTTTTAGGGCTTCAATATCTTTGGGGGTTCGCAAGGGCGGAGCCATTTTGGTGTTGGGATCGTAAGTGCGACAGGCTTCATCCGTGAGAGTAAAATGATGCGGAGTCACTTCACAAGTGACGGGAATTTTTTTCTTCTTGGCTTCGCGCACCAGTTCAATTCCCCTGGCTGTACTCACGTGGGCAATATGAATCGGGGTTTGAGTCAGGGCAGAAATCATAATGTCCCGGGCAATCACCACATCTTCTGCTTCGTGGGGAATGCCCCGCAAACCCAAATCGGTAGAAGTAAATCCTTCATTCATCACTCCCGCTCCCATGAGATCAGGGCACAAACAGTGACTGATTACCCGCAAATCAAAACTTTTTGCGTATTCCAAAGCCCGCCTAAAAAGACCTGCATTACGGACCGTTTGCCCATCATCTGAAAGTGCCACACAACCGGCGGCTTTGAGTTCGCCGATTTCTGCCAGATCTTTTCCCTCCAAATTTTTGGTGAGCGCCCCGATGGGAAATACATTGACCACAGCACAATCCTTCGCTCTTTTTAAAATAAATTCGGTGACCGCCCCATTGTCATTTACGGGCTGGGTGTTCGCCATGCAGCAGATTGAAGTAAAGCCTCCTGCCGCGGCGGCTTTGGATCCGGTCGCGATCGTTTCTTTATATTCGTAACCGGGTTCGCGCAGGTGAACGTGCATATCCACCAAACCGGGAGCTACTATGGCGCCTTTGGCTTCGATCACTTCAGCAGACTTGGGATTTTTCAAACGACGGCCTATATCGACCACGTGGCCATTTTCAAGAGTGAGGTCGTAAATTCCATCGATCTTTTGGGAAGGATCGATGAGGTGTCCGTTTTTGATGAGGAGTGTTGTCATATTTTTTAAATCCCCCCTGGCCCCCCTTTGTAAAAGGGGGGTTGGGGGGATTTTATTTCACCAATAAATATAAAAGCGCCATCCGTACCGCAACGCCATTAGCCACTTGATCTAAAATCACCGAATGCGATCCATCCGCCACTTCTGGCGAGAGTTCAATGCCACGATTAACGGGGCCCGGATGCAAAATCAAAACTTCTTTTTTACACTCCGCGAGCTTGCTGCGATCCATTCCAAAAAATCGGGCATATTCCCGGACAGAAGGAAAGAAGGGAAGACCGATCCTCTCTTTTTGAATGCGCAACACCATGACGGCATCGGCTTCGCGAATGCCTTCCATCAAATCGTAGGTGATTTTGACTTTATATTCTTCCACCCCCAAAGGCATGAAAGAACCCGGACCCACCAGAGTCACTTCGGCTCCCCTGTTTTTTAGCAAATAAATATTCGAACGAGCCACTCTCGAATGGGCGATGTCTCCCACAATCGTAATTTTTTTACCTTTTACATCTCCCCATCTTTCTTGAAGCGTAAAAAGATCGAGCAAAGCCTGGGTGGGATGTTCGTGCAATCCATCTCCTGCATTGATCACCGGGCAGTTTAAATGTTCTGAGAGACGCTTGGGAAGTCCACTCTGTTTCGCACGAACCACCAGCACATTGGGTTTCATCGCTTCCAGGGTTTTGGCCATGTCCAGAAAAGTTTCTCCCTTCGCCAGGGAAGAACCACTTTTGGAAAGATTGATGACATCCGCCGAAAGCATTTTGCCCGCAACTTCAAAAGAGGTGCGGGTACGCGTGGAGTCTTCCAAAAAAAGATTGATGACGGTTTTGCCACGCAGAGTGGGAACCTTTTTAATTTCACGCCTCATCACTTCTTTAAAAGAAAGTGCAGTCTCTAAAATTTGATCAATCTCTTCTTTCTGAAGATCTTTTGTCGACAAAATATGTTTGCGATTAAAAAGCGCCATGTACCACCGTTACTTTTTCGTCGGAGTCTGTTTCACGAAACATCACGCTGATTTTTTCGTTGGATTTAATGGGATGCACTTTACCGACATAATCCGGCTGAATCGGCAACTCACGTCCTCCACGGTCAATTAAGACAGCGAGTTGAATAAAACTTGGCCGCCCCAAATCACTCAGTGCATCCAGCGCTGCACGTATCGTGCGACCCGTATACAAAACCTCATCCACCAAAATGATTCCCTTCCCTTCAATCGAAACAGGGATTTCTGTTTTTTTCACGATGGGGATTCGATGTTTCGACAAGTCATCGCGATATAAATTGATATCCAACACTCCCAAGGGAATTTCTTTTTTATCTTTTTTAAGTTGAAGAATTTGTTTCTTGAGGCGCTCTGCCAACACCACCCCTCGGGTTTGGATGCCGACGAGGATCACCTCTGAAAAAGGAGAATGAGCCCTGAAGATAGTCTGGGCCAAGTTCTCAATGGTTTTTTGTAATTCTTTTTCGGAGAGAAGGATTTTCATATTGTTTCCAACTTACCCATTCGACTCTCCCCGCCACGGCGGGGATCGCTCAGGGTTGATCCTTCGATTTAATCGAAGGATCAAAAAAAAACCCCCGTTATTGACGGGGGTTTTATACAACAAATAAAGTTTCTTGGGGGTTCATTTTCATTTCAAGATCATCCAAAATTTTTTGGTGATATAGCTTAGATAAAATTCTTGTCAATCTCTTTAAACAAAACCCAACTCGCTCGTTCTTCCAGATCTTACTTTCAACTCATCAAATTGACGATAGACTCGTTCAAATTTGAAATCAATTTTGTAATTAATTTCTTCTTTGGATTTATCTATTTTTTGGTTTAACTTTTTAAACCAAAAATTTATTTTTTTGAACTGTTGTTCCGTCATCATTTTTTTGGGTATACTTTAGTCCCACCCCCAAGTCAAAAATTGTTTTTACTTCTTACTTTTTCTCATCCTCCAAATCACCAGGCCCACATAGGAAAGTAACAGGGGAAGCACAAAAGAAAGTTTTGCAGCCCCGGCCACCATGTTGCATCCCCCGCTACCCCCTCCGGTGGAAACATTGTTATTGCTGCCACTGCCACTCCCCTGGGATCCACCTCTTGCTTCATTTTTGCACTGACTATTGCAAGCGTCTCCGTTTGCCACGTTTCCATCATCGCATTCTTCACCGGCAGCGGCGTTGAGAACACCATCTCCACAACCCCTGAATTCATAAGCCCCCGGATCGGGGGTTGATGCAACCCGTCTGGAGTTACCATCAAAATCTGTTTCCACATCCCCACTTAAATCCGTGCCTTTATGGATCAGAGGAGAACCCGATTGAAGATGAAAATTATTTTGAACCACATCCACGAAATGCGGATCCACATCCAGATTATTCGTACGCGTAATTTGAGGGCTGCAGGCTCCGGTTCTTTCACAATAATCGTAGAAACCATGAAAATCATTATTGGAGAGTTGCACGGCTGCTCCATCGGGGCGAGGGCCGCCTGAACTGAATGCCCCTATAATACGGATATCCTCTGCCGAGCCTGATGAGCTTGAGCTATCACTTGCCTGGTTTCCATAGATAATATTATTTACAACCCTTAAAGGATTCGCAGCATTAATATAATCAGGATACAGATCAAGATTCAGCCCTCCACAGAAACGGCTCGTATTTCCAGTGATTGTGTTGTGGAAAATTCCGGATTTTTTTACATCTTCAAGAACAAGGTAAAGAGCTCCTCCCACATTATCGGCAGAGTTTTTAGTAAAAATATTATTGACGAGTTGAAGCACAGCACCTTCTAAAGACAACAGAGCTCCCCCTCCAAATTCCGCAGAATTCAGCATATAAAAATTGCGACTTAAAGTGACATAAACTCTTCCTCCTGAAGTAAAAATAGAAGCCCCTCCTCCTTGATCAGCCCCGTTTTCCATAAAAGTATTTCGCAAAAGGGTGATTTCTCCTCCAGGGTTGGGAGATCTTATTTTATAAATGTATAAACCTCCCCCGTAAACTCCAAGGCCAAAGTTGCTGGTACCATTATTTCTAAATACACAGTTCTCTATCAAAACAGATGCATCTTTTACAACTACCCTTGCCCCGCCACCCCCGTCATAATTGATTCCGTTTTGGAGAGTTACATTTTTAATTGTAATTTTAACGGTCTTGTCACTGTTCAAGAGTCGGGTATCTACGGAAAGACCCCCACTTGGGGCCGCCCCTGTGTTAAGTCCCTCAATAAAAGTAGAAGCTGCGCCTGCCCCCAGAATAGTCAGAGAATGTTCATTGCCTGGGAAAGGACGACCTACATTGAAGGGCCCACTCACTGTAGCAGGAGGAATATACTTGAATTCTTTACCCCCATTCTCTGCAACAGAAAAAATACCCGCCGATAATTGCAAAGTATTATCTTCATTATTTTGAGTGGCTGCATCCAAAGCAGCTTGAAAACTACAAATAGAATCTGAACAATCCGGATCCCCGTTGGGACTCACCCGAAAAGTGGCTGCCTGAAGATTGGAAACAAAAACCCATGTAAAAAGAAAAACAAAGCTTTGAATGAAAAATTGAAACCCCTTTTGCATACGCCCCCCTCATTGAAGATTTGAAAAACCTGATTTTAGAATTGTCTCATTCAAAAAAACGATGCGGAAGAAAAAAATGAGGGAGAAAATGAATTTTGATAAAAAAATAGAAAGAGATGAAAGAAAAAGTAAAGAAATGTTAAGGGGGCAAGAAAATCTACTCAATCCACTTGCCAAAACGGCGCCAGCGGACTCCTCCCCGATCACTATCCAAAGATAGCCAAACAAACATCGCCCGACCTTTTAAATTTTCCATCGGCACAAAACCCCACTCACGAGAATCGCTGGAATTATCCCGATTATCTCCCATCACAAAAAAATGACCGGGAGGCACGGTGAGTGAGAACTGTTCATGACGACCAAAGTGATAGCGTTGTATAAAATGGGGAGTCTCTTTTAAATCTTCCACAAAAAAACGATATTCTTTCCATTCTGTAAAATAAGGAAGCGAAGCAAAACGATTTCCAAAATCAGGGCCTTCGATTTTTTCGATATTCAAACGGCGATTATCTTGCGTATCGACTCCAGAAATAATGACGGGATAGGTATTGATTTTTTCTCCATTGATCAAAAGATTCTGGTCTTCCACCTGAATTTTATCTCCGGGCAATCCAACGACACGCTTGATAAAATCCAGACTTTCATTCCGGGGATAAATAAACACCACCACTTCTCCCCGTTTGGGTTCCTGAAAATGAGTGATCCATTTTTTGGTAAAGGGAATTCTGAGCCCATAAATAAATTTGTTCACAAAAATATGATCCCCGACGAGAAGCGTGGGCACCATGGATTTGGAAGGAATCTTGAAAGCCTCCACCACAAAAGTTCTCAGAAAAAAAGCGATGAGCAAAGCCGTAAAAAAAGCTTCTGCATATTCCCGAATGGTTGATTTTTTCTTTTTGATTTCTACAGGAATTTGATTTTCAGACATGAAAAAGGATCCTTTGTTTGAGGTAATTTTTAAAACAGGGTTTTTCTTACCTTTTTTCTGTTTCTCAAGCAATTTTCTTTTATTTATTCTTTAAAAGAGAGGGAATATCACTACTGTCCCAACGTTGATCTAGCGATCAAAGTCAGGGTTTGATTTTTAAAGGTTTTTTTGTCATTTATGAACCAAATCAATTTGAAATCGATTTTAGTTGAGCGTCAAGATTCGACCCATGAATACAGGTCGAACT